>JACCDO011740350.1_pt1 | contig 19525 bp, 28 predicted proteins | sample 7446101 | NCBI WGS metagenome assembly JACCDO01 (sample SAMN15323440, study PRJNA562643) | freshwater metagenome | isolation source: river surface water | place: USA:Blue River Watershed | collected 2017-08-16 | reverse complement strand
TAGACCGTACATAGATATACCCAGTGATTTTATAAGTCTCTGGCATATCAAGATTATATATTTTATATATATAAATAATAATTATCTTGTAGTTAAATCAATTTTTATTTATGTCGTAAAATAATATATGCCGATATAAAAAATGATTGATTATTTTATATTTATTATAAATAATGATGAATGCAGACTTTAATAAAATGCTAAATTATCAATATTTGATACCCAAATTTATTAACTTCCAAAGCGATTATTATATGACCTGTTTGAAAATCAATACCGAAACTGAACAAAATGATATCAGGGCGTTTGTTTCATCAGTTATTTTTAATAATCATGGCATAGTAATTCCATTTCAATATAAACTAAGCGATGAGCAATTCAAAAATTACGAGAAAAATAAGCATGATGTTATTGATACACTTGTGTGGTACATTTTTGATTATAATGTATGTCGTCATTTTGTGGAAGAATATGGTGTATTTAAGATAATAGCAAAGGTGATTATAGAATATGGTGCCGAAAATACAACATACCTATTTAAGAATAAAAATGACGAAGAATTATATCGCAGTTATGCATATTATATTCTCTTAGAATATTTTGATAATATTGTTTATCTGTCAAATAATAATGATGCCGAGGCGACAATTGAAGACATTGAAAAACTCAAAAAACTTATAAATAAAAATGGTAATAATAATGCTCCTGTAATTGTATAAAATTCAATAAGTATTTACAGGAAATAATTTTAGGAATTGTTTGCGTTCTTCGCATGTAAGAGCGCCGATTAGAATATTTATACGCGAAATAACATTTAAATTATCCATAGCATTCATTAGGCAATTAATTACATTATCTTTATTTTTATTTAATTTATTTTTAATAGACAGAATCCTTTCTAATTTGCTGATATTATTATCAGTTATAAGTTCATTTGTCGCTACATCATCGTTGAAGAATCTGATTAAATCGTTTTCAATCTGATAATATATATAAAACATTCCATCGGTATCATAATCGTATCCCTTCTTTTCGTATTCGGCTATAATCGTATCTTTGGCATCCTTATAATTAATTATATCAGCGTCCAATTCTTTGCTAATAGGATTTTTAATTTTTGATGTTATAAGATTTTGTAAATCTTCATCAAGTTCATAAAAATACTTAAAATGTTTAGATATATCCATACTTTCTCTTATACTAAATATGTTATATCGATTACTATTTATATATCATTTTTTATTATTGACAATAATCTTAAACATAAGATATTGTATATACTTATTTAGTTTTTTTCATCTTTTCGCTCGATTGAATTTCTCGCAATTTTTTATTTATATTTTTAATCATGATATCTGTAAGTTTTTTATTGCGCAATTTTTTATTATACTCTGTGGCGAATTTATAACTCATTGAATCTTTGGGAGAATATTCTAGAATCTTATCAATTGCCACATCAACTCCTCGCTTTGTTTCGCTATAACATTTGTTAAGTTGGCATTTAACAATTGCTTTATTTTCTTTAGATTTCTCTATTTTTTTCTTCAAATCATTTCCTTTCTTTATAAATTCTTGAATAGTAATCTTTTTATTTATGAAATCTTGAAGCAAAGATTTAACACGAATATTATCTCTATTTTTCATCATATTATCTTTTTCATTTTTACAATTTTTATTTATACACGCGTTCAAATCTTCTACTACCTTTTTTAACATCGCCAAATTATTTAGGAGTTTCACATTATCATTAATAATTTTAAACATATTATCTACTTATCTATTTATTATAAAGAAAGTAATATATATGTATAAATATAGAGATATGGTAAGAAAATCTAAAAGTTGTTTAGGTAATAATATATGTTTTGAGGACAGTAAGAGCATAGATATATTATTTACTGTAATAAGATTTATTATAATATTTATTCCATTAATAATTGGTACGACTATAGGGGGTATATATGGTAAAAAATGGAGCGAGGATAAATATAAAAATTTGAAGAAACCCGAATATAATCCTCCCAATTATGTTTTTGGTATAGTATGGCCCATATTATATCTTCTAATAGGAGGTATATACAGTTATGCCCTATATGATTCTAAATGTATCCCTGATAATCTTTCTAAATGCGGTACTATAGTATATTATAAGGATTTACAATACTGGATAATACCTACGTTGGCACTTATATTCAACTTCTTATATGTACCCGTGTTTTTTGGAGAAAATGGGTTATATAATGGTTTTGTTATAATAATATTGAGTTTAATATTTGCCGTATTAACATTGATACAATTTATCCTACAGACCAATTATTACGAATATACTCGGGTATTCGCTATAATCGCCCTAGTCCCTTATATCCTATGGTTATCATTCGCTAGTTATCTATCATACAATATTTACATATTAAATAGATAGAGTTTAATCTTAAATATTATATAAAAATTACTAGAAAAATTTGAGTACATAACTTTTTTTATTTAGAAATTTCTAGAAAACTTTTGAAATATTAGAAAATAAAAAGTTATGTACTCAAATTTTATTTTTGATATTTTATAAAATCTTCAGTTTCTAATACACGCAAATGATAATACCTTGGGTATAAGTAATATTATATAAAAAATTGCTAATATGATATATTATAATGATTAATTACATAATTAAAATAGATTGTACTCATATAAACGACTTATCTTTTAATGGTAGAAATATAAGGCTTGGTAAAAAGAAAACGCGAAATAGAAGAAAGATTTCACAGTGTCCTCCAGATCTAACGCTAGGATATATATCATGTATTTTTCCATATATTAAAAGTATTAAAATTATTCATAAAAAAGTAAATAAATTCACAAGAAAAACATTGGAGTTCCATTGTGAAAGAGAATTTGATTTAAGTTCTGAAGAATTTATTCATTTTGTCGAAGTATTAAAGAAAATCGGTTTTTCATCTATCGATAATTCTAAAGTAAGATATGTAAAAATAATAAATTATAATGACGGAACTGTATTACGACACGAACACGTAGATATTATAATATATACATTTACATCTCTAGAAAGAATAGAACCGATTTTTAGAACTCCTAGAATAGCAAGAAATCGCAAGTCTAGATATAAGACTGATTTATTATATATTTGTAAAAATATCAGTGTCTAGATAAAAATTGATATCTTTTTTTACGCTTTAATTATATAAAGAGAATCTATAAAATCATTATGGAACTTCGAGATATTGATACGACTGATATGGAAATCTACAATACTATTATTGTTGAAAAGATATATAAAACTGCCTTCTTGGCTTTCTGGGTATTATTTTCGCAACTACTCTAAACATGTTTAATTAACCATAAAAAGAAAACCATATTCTATATAATCGCTTATTATTATGATAAAGCCCTATTTTATTTTGAATTCTATTTATTTTTTTTTCTATACATAAAACATCTTTATCATACATATCAGCAACCTTTTCTAAAACAGTACAAATCAAATCGGTGCTTAATAAATGTAAATAATTATTCATCTATATGAATATAAAGTAAAATATTATTATATAAATAATTAAATATTTTGTAATTCATAATCAGAATTTATATATAATAATTTATAAATAAATCTATTTTACTTATTCTCAATATATCTATGATGTATAAAATAATATATGTTATAGAGATAAATAAATATACATATATAAATATCGATGATATAATTATTCATTAAAATATAATTATAATAATACATATCATTTTTCTATATAAATATAGTATATTAAATATTGTAAAAAAATGATATAGATAATGAATAAAATTATATTATGAATCGTAAGTATAATAAAGCACCAAAAGGTCCGCGGATTTTAGACGATTATTATGATGTTCCTTCAGGGCCTATAACCAATAATGCAGATATTAATTTGTTCTGTAAAAATATATGAATAGTAAAAAAATGATTATAGTATTTATTATGGTAATTTTACAATACTAGCAAATAATTTCTTACAGACTAACCAGCGACGCTAAAGAGACTTTCCACCTAGAAGCCAGATACTAGATAATAAACGATGTTTGTGTATGACGACCGCGCGATTTTGAAGGCGTATTCTATGAGCATTCACAATAATAATCCAAATATCACGCGCGCAAAATGTATGATTATTGCTCTTAAACAATTGCGAATTCAGAAAAAGTTGAGAACTTTCATTCATAACAAATCTACAAATATCAAAAAAAATAATCCAGAACTATCATATACGGAATCAATTATTATGGCGCTAAAAGAATGGAAGAATAAGAGCAATTAAACACGCTGCCAGATAGTATGTAGTATGTAGTATGTAGTATTGTAGATAGGTTATATGATATATATTATATATTTTTTATTTTTATAAATATATAAGATATATTTAATTTATATATATAATAATGTATCAAACTACGATAAGAAATAAGAAAAAAAGTACAAATATAGTAAAAAATTACGCAATCGATAGCGAATTTGAAGAATACGCGCTATCAAAGAAACTGCTAGGAAATTGTCGCGTATCTCTAATAACAAATAGCGGAAACGAAGTAATTGGAATAATTCGCGGAAATATGCGCAAATTTAATAAACGCGTATTAATTGAAGAAGGAGATATTGTTGTGGTGTCTAAAAGGGATTTTCAATCAAACAAGGTAGATATAGTTCATAAGTATAATTTGGAACAAACACAGTATTTAATTAATAACAAAGAATTATCCGATGTATTAATTAATGAATATTATAAAAATTCGCACAAAACCGATAAATCCGACAATAATGATGATACTCATATAATATTTGACAATAAAGAAGATGAAAAAAAAATTAAAACAACAGATAATAATACATACCAAGTTCATATTAGCGATTCATATGATACTGACAATACAGATGATGATAATATAGATGATATCTAATATACACAAGACGCATTATATTACTTGCTGTCCATTCCATTCTTCTGCTAAAACTAGATATGTCTCTTTATTCGAGAGAAATGGATACTTTTTTCTAATTTTAGAGTAATTATCCTTAATAAACTGTTTATATTTACACAGATGTTCATTTTTATTATTTTTTGTTTTTGCTAATAACTCTGCGATTACTACACATTCTTCTATATCATTTTTCATAACCATAATAATATGTAAATTATTGTTAAATTATATTATAATTATATAAATCAATTTTTTATAATTCTTATATGTTGTATCATAATAATTATAATAAATATATTAGAATAACCAGGATATTTATTGAGACACTGAAATATTTTAATTGTCTACTATATATCCCTTAATTAAATATGTAAATAACGCAATATATAAAGAATATTAAAGTAATATTTACAATAAATATGAAACATTATTGGATTAATATAGATAAATGCATTGATAGAAGGCAATATATGGAACAACAATTTAATTCTAAAATGATAGATAATTTTCGTATTGAAGCGGAAACTCCTAATACTATAAAAGAATATCAAATAATGCGAAACGAAAAATCTACTGCTGCTACACCAGAAGAATTAAGTTGTATTATTTCGCATCTAAAGGCTATAAAAAAAGGCTATGAAGATGGCGACCCATATTTTTGTATAGTTGAGGATGATATGGTGTTGAATAAAATAAAATTTGATAAAATACTAGTGCATATTAAAATTGCCGAAGAATTTTCTGACGAACCTATCGATATATTACAATTACATACTAATGGTCACCCTAGTGTTATCAAGATGTATAATGAAAATTTTTTAAAATATAATGAGATAATTAAAAAGAGAGATTATGATTATCCTTCGGCGGGTTATTATTTAATTTCAAGACAAGGTGCCGAAAAATTATTAAAAAAATATGTTATATCTGAAAAGGAGTATGATTTATCGCATAAAGAATGCGAATGGTCTGCCGCGGATAATATTATATATATCGCAGTTAATTCTTGGATATTAACATATCCTATAACAATCTCCAATGTTAATTACGGAAGTACTATACATCCGGAACATTTATATAATCACGAATATTGTAATAATGTAAATAGAGATATATGGAATAAAAATAATCAATTGAAAATGTTTTTATAAACTATCGTATTATTTTTTTTTACTAATACAACTACTCTCGCTGTAAGTATTTGGCATATAACTATGATATACACCTTCATCATCTTTGAAAGATTCGCGCTGTAGTCTCTTGCTATATTTAAAATCCAGTTTTGTCATCTTGTTATTATCATATAGTTTCATGATAATTGTTTGTAGAGGAGCGTCTCCCCAGCGACAATAAAATATATTTCCAGTTTCATTGATTTTATCTATAATATCTGTAATTTCTGGTGTCTTCCATATTGCCGTTTTAGTTACAAAGAAATTATTATAATACATTACTGGCATCGCCATATTTACATTATTTTCCTCATATTCCTTATCATTCAATGCCAAATATAACTTTTTAAATCGCGTAAAATGTGGATTATTACTATCTAAAGAATGCTCCATAAATAATTCAGATATTTTATCTATTTTATCAGGTAGTATTTTTTCAAAGAAATCTTTCATTCCGTAATTACATATACTACAATCTACGTGTATAATGTTAGACATATAATTATGCCCTTTTTCTTCTATCATTTTAAATATATCAGTATTAATAGGTTCCTCTATAATACTATCATCATCTATGCGCATTATATAATCAAAGTCGTCGCAATATTTCATAAAATTATTAATCCAAAAATTACACATTAATCTATAGTTTTTATTCCTCCAATAAGGAACAGGTTTTGCATCTATACATTTATTCATCTTTTTCACATCAATATTTTTAGGTATATCAAAATCACCACTATCTATTTTTTTAAAATCTATTAAATATCTACAATCTTTTCTAATTGACGTAGTAATTTCATTCATAGATTCGATGTCATAATCGCCTTCGTGAAGAATTATTACCGGATATTTATATTTGGCATTAAAATTTCTGAATAAAAAATATAATGATGTCTTGAGATATATCTTGCGTTCAGTAGTATTTTGCGTAAGAATAAATATAGCGGATTTTGTCATAATTAATATATATAATTATATAATTGCTTATATATTCATTTTATTATATAAATTATATTTATTATACAATATATATTTCTCTATTTCGCCATGTATATTATTACTATTTATAATTAACGCACTACTATATAATGTTATATCGCATTCTTTATTCTTGTTAATATATATAGGGTAATCTATCATAATAGGTTTTTCATCCAATCTTTTAAATTTAATTACATCAGTATTAATATGAAAATGAACACTTTCTTTATTTATTATTAATCCCAGGAATACAGAAGGGTCTTTTATAATATCTTCAGAAATATTTTTAATATAATATTTATTAGAATTAATATCTGCTACTATATCATAAGTCATTTTACTATTCTGATAATTATTCGCGTTATTACTGAAGTCATTAAACAACCCGTAATTATCGCCAATATTTATCACTTCTCCACAATTATTTTTTTTATTATTTTCAATTATATGTATGAGAATATTATGAGAATCGTAGTTATTTATACATATCAATTGACCCATTCCCGTGTCGTTTATAATATTATTGATTTTCAAATTAAAAAGTACGGCTATTTCATTTATCACCATATTCTCTTTTTTATTATTTAATTCTACGGTGATATTCTTGATATTATATCCATATACACTTGGATTAAACGGAAAACGATGTATTATTGGTTTATCATCGATTGACACAATAATATCATTTGTATTATTTAGATTATCTTTGTTCCATTGAAAATGCTCTATTTTTTCAACATTTTCCTCGTCTTCATATGATGATATTAACATTTTTAAGGACGGCGAATTTAAAAAACTAGATATTTTATACTTATCTAGTAAGCAATTTTCATATATTGTATATCTAGAGAAATCGTGCTCATCTTTTATATCATCGCTTGTCATAATAATATTATGTTTTTCTTCATTCTTGAACATATCGATATCCTCATATTTTTCTATTATATTATTGTCGTTTTTATCAGTCATATTTTTAAAATTATTTTTAAATACATCATAATATAAAATTATTAATACTATTATAAGTATACCAAATAATAAACTTACGGAATAAATTATATCTTTCATTATATATTCTAATATATCTTAATAAAAACAAACTTTATAAATATATATAAGAAATAATATTGTATTATAATTTATACAATATGGAAGGTTTAAACATTAAAAATATGGATTTTATGACATTTATTAATAGCATGAACAAGATGAATAAAGCAGAAAAAAAGAAAAAGGCAAAAAAATGTGTTATTAAAGAATGTAAAAATCTTGATGGTTCTGAAGATGTCGCGGTAAATAAAGATATTGAAGATTGTTGCGAAATTAAAGAAGAATCTGAAGAAGATAGCGGAAACAGCGAAGAAGACATTAAAACTGTTAAACGCTCCAGAAAAAACAAAAAAGAAGATAATGACGAAGACGAAGACGATGAAGATGACGAAGACGATGAAGATGACGAAAGCGACGAAGATGACGAAAGCGACGAAGATGATGAAAGCGATGAAGATGATGAAAGCGATGAAGATGATGAAAGCGATGAAGATGACGAAAGCGACGAAGATATCCGCGATTTAGACATACTAACCAATGAGAAACTATATGCTATGTTAAATACATTTTTTGTAGATGAATATGGCGTTACTATAGCGACATCTATGTCAAACATTTCATATGAGTTACATAATCTAAATAAAAATCTAGGTAAATTATTAAAGAGTAAGAATTAAAGATATGCATATTAAACAATATAAATATGATAGTCGCGATAATCATGATAGTAGTTGGTTATGTATAAAATGTAATAAATACATATCAAATTGTATAGATATTGATCATCATATTAATGTAGAACATCCAAATTTCGAGGATAAGTATGTTAAATCTTGGTATAATAATGGCAAAAAAACATTATCTCCGTATGATTAATTTAACATTTTTGATACAAATTAAAAGTAGTTTTTCCACAATTTTTTTTCTAATTTATGATTAACATTTTTATCATCTTTTAAATATAATCCGTAGCGCCCTAGATATAATTTAAATGGTTTTCCTAAATGATTTACATCTTTTGGTAGCGAAGATATGAATGCTAAATCTGTTTCATTTAAATCTTCAAATGCTTTCTTTTTCCATTTTAAATACGAATCGATATTCGTATAAGAATCGCTACTTTTATTATAATAACAGTGTCCATAACGAGTTGTAATAAATCCGTCTTTATACTCGGATTTATTCTTTTTGCCATCTCGCGTGCTTATAGCAACTGCCGGTAAATCTCGTAGAGACTGTGATATTTTAGAGTATATATCATCTAATATATTTTTTTTATTATTTTTCATATTAATAATATCATCTAGGTCGTCTTCCATTTTAGAAGTAAATTTTAAATCACATAAATAAGGCGCTACATCATAAATATATTTAATTACATTAATGCCCAATTCTGTCGGTATCAATAAGTCTTTACTATTTCCACCTAAATTTATTATCTTATTCTCGGTAATAATAGTATCATCTTTATATTTTTTTAGAAACGACACAATATTATATTCTTTCTCCGGATTTTTTCCAATTTCAATATATTTCTTCTCTAATAATTTATCTATAATTGAAGCATATGTAGATGGTCTCCCTATTCCCTCCTTTTCCAATTGTTTAATTAATTGTACCTCATTATATAAGGACGGAATATTATCAATAAATCCAGTAGATTTATATTCATACGAATAACAGTCTTTATCTAGCATTTTTATTAAATCTTCATAATCTTCAATTTTTTCTTCGTAAATAATTTTAAAACCTTCAAAAATCATATACGATTTTGTGCCCATAAAAACATATTCCTTATTATCATTTAACGAAGAAGTAAAAGTAATATCAATATCTGTATATATTGCGTCGCTCATAAGAGAAGCAAGCGTTCTTTTTCGCACAATATCATATAATTTATTATGATTGGAAGATAATGATTGATATGAAGGATCCTTATCATTGGTATTACTGGCATAACATGATATTATATTAGGATTTGTTATTCTTATCGCTTCATGTGCTTCTTGGGCGTTATTAATTTTAGATTTAAAACTCCTATATTTAGCATATGAATTATTTTGACTACTATTATCATATGTATTTTTAATATAATTAATTATATTATTTTTGGCATCATTAGAAATATTAGTGGAATCTGTGCGGATATAAGATATAAGACCGCGCTCATATAAATCTTGCGCATATTTCATAGTAATCTTCGCATTCCACTTATATTTATTATAACAATCTTGCTGAAGCGTAGTAGTAGTATATGGCGCTGGAGGAGATACAGAGCGCTTTTTTAATTCATATTTAATAGAATATTTCGTATTTGTTTTAAGAACTCCTAAAATTTTCTTAACATTTTCGATATTATTCAAACCATATATATTATGATTATTTAATAACGATGCTATTACCGAACAACTCTTCTTATCTTTTTTATCAAATACAAATTTACATTCAATATTCCATTTTTGCTCAATTTCATTATTTAAAATTTTATTACGCTGGTTTATACAGATGATTACGGCGGCATTTTGAACTCTTCCCGAACTCAAATAATTTATGTCAAATTTAGACCATAGTATAGGAGATATCTTGTATCCTATCATTCTATCGACAATTCGCCTAGTTTCTTGGGCATTAACAATATTCAAATCAATTTCGCGAGGATTATTAATCGCATTTTTAACAGCAGTTTCAGTAATCTCATTAAAAGAAATGCGATAACATTTCTTGTTTTTAATTAAATCAGTAATACTGTGTTTTATATTGTGTGCAATAGTTTCTCCTTCTAAATCTGGATCTGTGGCAATATATATAATATCAGATTTAATTACTAAATCTCTAATGCTATTTATAATTTTAGGATTTGTTTTAATATATTCTAGTACCCACGTAGTAGTATCAAAGCCTATTTTATCTTTAGGCAAATTATAAATATGTCCCGAAGAATATGTAACAATAACATTTTTATCATTTAGATATTTTTTAATAGTATTAGTTTTAGTAAAACTTTCAACAATTACCAACTTTTTCATAATATGCGATTAATAACTCTTTTAATCTTTTACATATATCATTTTTTTTATATTATCTATTTAATAATGGATGCCAATCTAGTTAAATACAAATTGAAAAATGGTATAAAGGTTTTAATAGTGCCACTTAAAACAAATCTTACATATATATCAATATCTATACTATTAGGTTCATATCATGAGAAAAAATGCGAAGGTAATTTAACACATTATTATGAACATCTTTTATGCAGAATAACATCGCAAAAATACAAAGATTATAAATATATTGGAAATGAAATAGTAAAGCGCAGTGGATATTCAAATGCTTACGTATCTAATAACGAGTTATGTATATTTATACAAGGGTTTTATAAGGATTTTGATTTTTATGCCGACATTTTATCAAATAGTTTGAACGATTTTTATATAGACCCTAAATTAGCGGAGAACGAGAAGGGAGCAGTAATACAAGAATTGATAAATTTAATATCAGAAGATAATTACAAGTTCGATTTTAATATATTTAAGTATTTATTTCCGAAATATTCGTATTTAGAAGATTATGGTAGTAAAATCGATTATGTAAAAAAATATAGTATTAAACTCGTTAAAGATTTTATAAAGAGAAAGATTTTTACAGATAATATCGTAATTAATATTACGTGTCCTGATAATAAAATTAAGGAGACTAAAAATTATATCAATAAATATTTTGGAATCATAAAAAAAACACGTAATTCTCTTATTAAATACCCAGTACTTCAATATAAAAACGATGAAAGAAAAGTAGTATTTATAAAAAATAAGATAGTAAATGAGAATATCATAATTAATATATATACATTCGAAGATATTGAATATTTATCTAAAGAGCATTTGATACATATGTTATTACATATTATATTATTTAATTTTCAAATAGGCGCATTTTATGTAGAACTTCGCGAAAAAATAGGATTGATATATAATATTAAATATCATTTGAATATAAATATTAAAAATTCTAAAGAATCTCATTATAATATAGTAACTAAATGTACATTAAAAAACGTTCCTACAGTTATAAGCAAAATAATAGATATTCTAAAAAACTACAAGATAACTTCAAACGACATTAAGTATTCCAAAAATAAAATATCTTCTAATTACGAATATTCGAAATTCTATAATATCAACTCATATAATGGTTTCTACAAAGACCTATTGTTGTATAATAAGAAGTTTAGAACCAACAAAGAGATTTTGGACGCTATTAATAAATTAACAGAAAAGGAAATATTAGACTACTATGATAAGTTTAAAAATAATATTATTAAAAAGTGTATAATATTTTATTATTCTCATAAAAATATAAATAAAAAGATAAATAATAAACTATCAATAATATAGAAAATGAACTCAATATATTTTTACATATATTTAATAGCAGTAATAACAATAACTGTTGCTTTTACTATAGCAAGATGTATTTTTGAAATCCATACATTAGATATGTTTTTCTACCCCAATCATGATAATAACATAATAGAAAATTATGTGTATCTAATATCTCATATTGTTGTAAATTTTGGTCTAGGGTATTTATTTGGTTTTGACATTATATTGGGTATGTTCATAAAAATAATATTATTCGAAGTATTCCTTTATATAACAGAGAGATGTGATATATTTAATACATCCAAAATTTCCCATTTAATAATAATTATAATGATATCATTAGTAAGTTATACATTAGGTTGCTTTTCCAACATAATATTTAATGGAAGTGGCAAAAATATATAGAATATGCCTTTGTTATTTATACTTTTTCTAGAATTGTTAAACCATTGTTGTTGTAAAATCGTTCCTTTATTTTCCAATTTTTATTAGTTTCTAAAAATTCTTCAATTGCCGGCCATAATCCCTTATTAATTTCTTCAACGGGTATTCCAGATTCTATTGATTGTTCTTCGGCATTCATATAACAGCGAATAGTTTCGCCATAAATTTCGTCAACTGTTGTATCATGCATAATTATATATTTATTCGTAATTTTAGAGAATTTATTCAACTCTCGTTTTAATTGTCCATATACATGCCACGTATCTATAAAAGTTAAATCGACATTATCTGTTATATCCAACTCCAAATCATTAATCCATTTATAATTAATTTTAATAGGAAGTTCTTTTGTTATAGATAATAATTCGCTAACATCGCATTCATTGATATCATTTAATAGTATATTTTTAGTTTCCTTATTGTTATTCATTAAACCGTAGGTTAAAGCATAACTAGAAATAACCCTTCTTACACCTAATTCTATTACACTTTCGCATTCTCGCGCATAATTATACAGAGTTGGAAGATGTTCATTTATATCACAAGGATAATTACAAAAATAATCATATTTTATTTTAAGTTGTTCCATATGAATTATATATTATAAATAATATTTTTCTTATATACAAAAAAATAAAAAATATATAATACATAATACATATTTACAATATATATTTTTAACTCCTTCAAGATTTAAGATATCTCTCGATGATATTCGTGATGTTTTGAATATCGAGATCTATCTCGTTTCTCATAGGACATCGAAGGAATATTTTACAATTATCCTCGTAATCCCCGCTATTGATATTATATAAATTGTTTTCACAATCCATCTTTTTATCTTGGATTTGCGAGTTCATATACTTGAAGAAACAATCAATATGCATCGGAGGTCCTTGAATCTCTTTTTTATTTGAATCAAGTGCGGGCATAGCGACATATCGCTGTTTATTTTTAATTGTATCTTGACAAATACAGCAAATTCTACATGTGCTCGCGAGTTTTTTTGGTTGCTCAATAAGAATAGGCATATTTTGAATTGTCCAGGGATATTTTTTATTACACATTTTTTCAATTCTATTACACGCCAGAGCATTAGATTTTACAGAAGCATACAAGTTATTGTAAGAAATTGTTGTAAACTTCATACAATAATCAGTCTTGAAATTAATCATGTCTTTCAGAATTTTGCTCTCAATCTCTTTTTTCTCTACGAGTTTCAATTTATCAATTTCGGTACCCGTACAATTAGACATCATAATCTCTCCGTGGTTTGTCATGATAAAACAATTACATAAGAAGTCCAGTCTGTTGAAAGGAGGTTTCAAATGTTTTTTCGGAGTTGTAATAATATCAAACGAGTAATTAAACGGAGTACCTAGACTTACATAAGGAATCTCTCCTACAACGATGGTATATATGTAAGTATATAAGTTCCCTATAGGATTGTCAATATAACTCTTAAAATCCGAAGTATTACGCGAAAGCAATCTTTTCGTAAATTTAACATTCGTGTTACCAAACTCGCGAATAAACAAAGCGGTAATATCCTCCATCATTTTATTTACATTATGTTCATTGTAGAGACACACGTCAATATCATTTGGAATTAGAGTTCTCGCCGCTGTAGCCGGGTCAAACTGTTCATTCCAGTAATGTTTGCTGTAGTTATGTTTTTCAAAGAACAGTTGTCCGTAATGTTCAGCAATGATGGAATCTCTAACAAATCCTCCGAAAATAATCCCCTGCCACTTAAAAATGATATTTTTGACAGCATGTGTAATATTGCTCTTGATGTTATTGACGTTATAGGAGATCTTGACGGTGCCTGACATTTTTGCTTGTTCTTTTATCCGCAGTTTTACAGTTTCGCAAGGACAATCAATAAAACTTTACTTCCTTACTGTACGATATTTATCGCAAAAGTGTAATTTACACTAATAATAATTGTCAATCAATTTTTTTATATTTATGTTTCACAAAAGAACAAATTATATTATTTATAATATTTCAGTATAAAAATAAAATATATTACCTAGATATATAATACAATCCTGTATTAACCTATATCATTTTCAATCTTTGCTTTTGAATATGCGTACATAACATTTTCTGCGGTATCTATGGGTAAAATAGCGTCTTTATTTCCATAAAATTCCGGTCCTTTACGAGATTCTCTATTAATTAATGTGCGAAGATTATTTAAATCAAATAATTCATATTGTAATTGAAAAGAAGTTTTATTATATTCGCCCAATTCTATGTATATAGAAGGTAGTATTTTTGTTTTTCCGTCTTGCGAATAAAAACTATTAGGATAACTGAAAATAGCATTTATATATCCTGATTTCGGAATTAAAAACATATTTCTAGTATTTTCAAATGCTATATTTTCATTCGGAAAAGGTAATCCCGAACCAGAATAATTAGTCATTCTATCTATTGGGTTTGACGCTATAACTAACATTTTATCATATTGTAAAGGATTTTTAATATATCCATTTAATAATAATTTCGAATTATAATTTACACTAACATTTAAATATATATATTCATCGTTAAAAATCATTATCTCTATTTTATATATATAGATTTATTTATTTACTTACTTACATATGCACTCTAGTACTTGTTCCAAGACCGTTCTTATTTACTTCTATTTTTTCGCAACTTGACGCCGTACATTTAACTATATAACGCTCCGGGTACATAGTTCCCGATGTATCATGGGGGCGCATACAGGGGGCACATGGTGCCAAATTATTAGTAGCATTCATTTTATTCATTTCAATTATTTTTTCGGCATTATTCTGTAAAAACACGCGACTTTCATAACTACTTTTAATCATATTGTTATTTGATAAATCAGTCATCAAGTCGGCATTAACAGCACAACGAGGTCTGTAATCTGTGAATATTCTTCCATCAGACATTTTAATAGGACATTTTGTACGATATTCGCTTAACCTACTATTATTATTCATTTTATTATCTATACAATTACAATATTTTTTATTTTAACTCTTTTTATTATACTCTAATATTCTCGCAATAAGTGCCGATTTTGAACCTTCTGAATTTAAGGATTTTTCCACACATTCTTCGCGAAGTTTTTCTACACTCATTTTTTTATATTTCTTGGTTATAGATTTATCTTGATCGCTCCCAAATGTTATATCTGAACTAATAGAAACTGTATCATTATCTATATTATCTCCTCCTGATACAATTACATTCATAATATCATTATTTTCATCATTCATATCTTTAGCATTACCAAAGTCATTAACTTCACTTGCTACACTAACAATATTAACACTGGTACCATAATTAGTCTCATTCGCAACACTAGACACATTAACTTTAGGATTTTCATCAGCATTTTCATCAAGGTAGTTATTTATTACATTATAATTAGATTTTTCTAAAGATATTGTATCCTTCTCCTTTTCATTATCATATGAAGGGTTATCATGAGTTTCTATTATTTCCATTTTATTTTTTATATCTTCGGGAATGTCGGGAGCATTCATAATATTAATATATTTAGCCATATCAATAGCGTCTTCCAGTATTATTGTTTCATCTAAAGTACATTTTTGAGGATTGGCATCTCCAGCAGTATAATTAACATTATTACAAAATGCCTTTTTAGTAGTACTATCTTTAAATATCTCATTCATAACTATATCGGCCTTTTCAATATTCTTGGATATTAAACTATCTCTTTCACTTTTTTTAAACATATCAACGCGTTTTTCTAATATGAAATAGTTTCCTTCAATTATAGTAATTTTTCTCCATAAGAACATTATTATAAATAAGAAAAAACCTAATAAAATTAGATTTATATATGTTTGATCAAATAAAAAGCCGTACATTATTTATTAATATCATTACATATTTTGTTTTTCATTTTAATCGCATTATCTATAATATCCTTCGGGAAATCCTTAATATCTAATAATTCTATTGCTATACACAAATATGAATGACCTCTATTTATTTTATAAGGAAAGTGATATTTATTATTGTGAGGTATAGCGTCGACTGAAAGATTTATAAATTTATCCGGATATATTTCTTCGAGTTTTATCAATCTATGAAAATGTGTTGTAATAATCAAAGTAATACCATTTAATTTACTTAAATATTCTATAACTGCGTATGCTGTAGACATTCCTTCAATAGGCGGTGTAGAATGCATCGGTTCATCCATCAAAAATAACCCTGTTTTATTATTCGTATTTATTTCCTTCGCCCGTTTAATCATATTTAAGCAATATTCTGCTTCCGCTTCAAAATATGAACGATTTCCAAGAACATCTGATACGCGCATAAACGAACTAACTGTATCATATAAAATCATTTTAGATTTAACGCTATAAGATACTCCTAACGTCTGTCCCAATATGACATTTGATAATATTGTTTTAACATATGTAGTTTTGCCTCCCGCATTGGGTCCAGTTACAATAATATTTTTATTTAAATTTATTGGATTGGATATTTGCTCGTCAGATAATATAGGATTTTTAGCATCCCAAAATTTTGTTTCTTTATTATTATAAGATACAATGGACCACTCTTTTTCTAAAATTAAATTATTTATAGAATAAATAACATCAACGGCGTATATTGTTTTTAAAAGCGAAGATAATTTCTCTTTTAATATATCATCCTTCCATATTTTATAAATACTAGACATGCTATTATTTATTGATATGTTTTCATAAGACTCCTTAATATTAAAATATGGTTCGATTATGTTTTTAGGTATATTATTCATAATATTTAGCGAATGATTTACAAATTTAACTAAACCCTCCATTTTAGTATGAAGTTTCTCTTTAGTACTATATAAAAAGTATGCTATTTCATATGTTTGATACATATTATACAAATATATTCCAATATAGAAAAATATTGTTACGAACTTTATTAAATCTGCGCGAAAATTACCAGTACTATTACACATCATTTTAAGAATTTGTATTATTATTTCAATATAAGAGGCGAAACTAATATTCATTTTAAGATATTTGTTAATATATATGTATGGTGCCATAAATGTACTTATTGGATAAAGAATAGATGTTATTGGTATGAAAAATATCTTATAAATATGGTAGGCATCTAATAGCGTTTCAATATAATTTATATAACTTATAATAAATGTAGATGGAAATAATATTTCTATGGAATTATTTTCATTAATCTCCTCTGCTATTTTATATATCCACAAGATATCTTCCTCGTACTCCTTTAATATTTCGATGTCTATATCATAATTTATTATCGCACGTTGTCTTTTTTCTAGAGTTTCTTTATCATTTATAGGGTGTTTTATAAGTTTTTCAATTAATATTTTACTACCTTCCAAAGTCGGCAAATTATATGCCCATTTATCTATATTAGTATCTTTATATACATCATCGGATATATCTATTTTATTACCTTTTATTATATTATCGTTTATTATTCTATTTAATATTGAATTTCGTTTTTCATTATCAAATGTGAATAGTTCTTTAAATTCTTCAATTAATTCTTCATCCATTATTTAATTATATTATTAAAAAATGATATAAAATCTCGCACTGATATACTATTTAAGAATGGAATATAATACTGACGATAATATAACAATTTTTAATAAAGGAAAAATATATATAATTAATAAAGAACCTTACGAAACTATGGGAGATTGTTATAAAAGAGGATGGTATATTATTAATAATTTTAAAAATGAAGATAATTATATTAAATTATATTCAATGTCCATAATTAATAATAACAAAAATAAAGGTATGGTATATAATTAAACTTATTCAAAAAATTCGACATTACCACCTCCTTTCATATTGCGTCGCGCCGATTTAGGTGCTGATTTAGGTGCCGATTTAGGTGCTGATTTAGGTGCTGATTTAGGTGCTGATTTAGGTGCTGATTTAGGTGCTGATTTAGGTGCTGATTTAGGTGCTGATTTAGCGTTTTGACACTTTGACAATTTTAATGATAGATTTAATATGGCCGTTATTAAAGGTTTAATATTATTATCTTCCTTCATAATTGAATATATATCTTATAATACAAGGATATTTTTATATTAAATATTTGAATACTATACATACCGCAATTATAGTTGTTATAAAATTTAAAAGAATTATTAATAGTATAAATGGTATTAAATAGTATAATATATATAATAAAATAGGTTTTACAATTTCATATCTTATATTAGATTTTAATATTTCGTCTTTAATAAAATCTATTATGATATTAACTATGTTATTTTTATAGTCATCTTCGTCGTCGCAGCCTATATCATTTTTATTATCTAGAGTTTTAGATTCCATTCTTATTTTTCATAGAAGAAATTAAGATGATATTTTTAAACCTATAGGTAATTTTAAATATTATAATATTATAGAAAATGAAATATATAGACGCATTAAAAAAATATAATGAAGGTAAAACAAAATGGTGTATGCCTCGAAAAGGTTCAGAAGATTATATCAAAAT
>JACCDO010753827.1_pt1 | contig 19525 bp, 17 predicted proteins | sample 7446101 | NCBI WGS metagenome assembly JACCDO01 (sample SAMN15323440, study PRJNA562643) | freshwater metagenome | isolation source: river surface water | place: USA:Blue River Watershed | collected 2017-08-16 | reverse complement strand
TTCGTGACAAACTACGCACGCGAACGACGAACAAAGTTCACGGCTCCATCTGGGAGTGTCGTCGATGTTCACATTGCATACAAATCGAGTCTCGGAGGCTACTCGAAGAAGTTCTTCGACCCATTCTGCAGGACAGAGCGTGTCGAGTTCAAGGGATTTACAACAACTGTCGCCCAGCTGAATTTTATTCGGTGGTGTATCCGTAACGGGATACTCGAGTACATTAAGCGCGAAGTACCCCGAACCCTCTATCAATCGAAAGTGTCTTGTACCCGTAGTAGTACATGTATAGACGGTAACTCTGTACAAGTTGTGGAACAAGGCTCGGACTAAAACGTAGGTTAAGTTTCGTCGCCTTTGCAGGGATTTTACTAAAATCCAGGTCACCTCGCTTTATAGGATTCTTAGGTTCGTCGCTGAAACAGTACATGTATATGACATTGTCCGGAACTGAGAGACCGTGTTCGATCGGTTGGCGATATGTGAAATAAAGATCGCCCGTGAGGTTCCTGAGAATGTTGATATTTCGTATGAAAATCTCAACCTTGTCTATCACTTGAACATAGTTGACCGTGTTTCCTCTCCAATCTACGAATTTTGTGTACGAATTGACGAGTGGAGAGACGTACCCATATGAGTATCTCAAGGCGTAATTTGTCGATGTGGGGTCCTCGTAATTGACATTTCTCACAAACCAGAAGATGGCACTGACGTTAAAATTCACGGCCATGTCTGTCGATACTTCTCCCTTTGTGAAACGCACGGGTGTCTCTTTTTCAACCACAGGTATTACGAGCTCGAGAGGCTTGTTTCTATAGAACAAACGTTCCTCCATCGTGAGAAACACCTGGTCAAATACGAGTGACGGATTGATAATGTCAAGTGTGCCCGGGTAGTCTGTGATCCATGTTTGGGAGTTGAAGTAAAACTTGAGGTACACAGTTTGGTTAAAGAGTGCACACAGGGGAAGATACTGATCCTTCTGATTAAAGAAGAATTTGAGCGGAATGTACAGACGTCCCGTATTGTTGAGAATCTTGTCGAGTACGAGTGACTCCTCTGCGGTCATGAACACGTCATCATGGATCACAGCCCAGTCATCTTCGTATGACTGGATAATCTGTTCATTCAGACAGAGTTCGACCCGTCGAAACAGAGCTCTTCCGAGTTTGGGACAGTAGTTGATATTTGGTGGGAGTGTACATGTGAAGTACATGTTACACACGAGATCTCCAGTCTCACCTGGGAGTATAGGAACTGTGAGAATTTGTCCGAGATACGGCGGACCTGTTGTGATTAACAGTTCTTTCTGGACGATTGAGAATTCCGTGTGTTTATGAAGAATTGGTGTCGCGGTCGCGGTTGACCCTGTGAGTTTTTCATGCGGTCCCACCGCATCAATCCCCATTCGAGCAGCCGTCGCAAACATTTCAGGTGGAGTGTACTCATCATCCTCGACCTTCACTTCAGGGACATACACATTCGAGTCCAATTCCCTGAGCACTGATTCCCCGAGAATCTTTGTAAAGTCAATCGGTTGTTCATACGTCAAGATGAGAACCTCGTTTGGTGGAAGTGTCCATTGGTCTGTTGGGAGCGGACTCGGACTGGCACTTGTGCCAGGACTGGATGAGCCCCCGGGCGAAGGACTGGGACTGGGGGAGGGGCTCACAGTCCCGGAGGGACTGGTCGAAGGACTGGGGGAGGGGCTCACAGTCCCGGAGGGACTGGTCGAAGGACTGGGGGAGGGGCTCACCGAGCCCCCGGGTGAGCCCCCAGGACTGGCACTTGTGCCAGGACGAAGCACAAATGAATCCGGAAGAACGCGGCCATTATAAAGAGACACCGTGTAGCGATCCTTTGGCTCGGGCTTGAGATCTCGAACAGTTATTGCAGAAAGAGGTACGTCTACAATCGAGCGATCCGGTCTCCTGAGCTTGAGACCTGCGGGTCCGGCAGTCGAGAGTGTTCCTGTTCTCCATAAATCCAGGACCGTCTTCTCGTCAAATTTGCTCAGAGGTGTCGAATCGGAAAGGAGCGCTCTCTCAAAAGTCACGGCGTAATTTTCAGGCGGAATTGGTTTGACGTCCCGAATTGTCACGGCGGTTGTCGGAACGTCCTTGATCGTCTCCGGTGTCGTATCATTGTCCCGGATCTTCACCATTGAATTTGGTCAAGATCATTTTCCCACATGCACGCAACACTCGTCTCCTTGGTTACCCTGAGCTCCTCACGTTTTGTCTCGATCATCTTCCGAAGGCGAGTCGTCTCCTCGAGGGTATACATGTACGTCTTCACGGAGAGGCATTCTTCAACCGGAAGTTTGTGTGTGTTCAGTTGATCCACGATACTCGCACGACTCTTGCGAAAGATCTCGATACGTCCCTCGATGACGAGTTCGATGAACCTCGCCCTGTCATCGAGACTCTTGAGTTCGCGCTCAAGCTCTTCACACATGTGCTTCTTCCTGAGCTTGTAATGCCCGAGACGAATCTTTGCGTAATCGATCAGAATCTCTTCGGGTGTCTCATATTTCTTCAGGGATCCTCCGGGAGTCACCAGATACATGTTCGACGTGTGTATCGTCGTCGTCGGCGGGGCAACTTCACCAGACACGAGAAAATTGGGATCAGTCTCCGTCGAGTGATTCTCGTACCCCTTGATCTTTCCAGACTCTACAAGTCCGTCCAGGTACTCCTTGTAATCCTGGATCCACTTCCCGGGTGGAAGCTCAGTGACTCGGATGAGTCCCTTGGACTCGGGTTTATAGACACCCTCAAGAATCCAACTCTTTTCGTCCTTGCCCCTGGAAATCTTCCCCTTGAATCCACGGAACCAAGGGGTCATACTCACGAGAGGTTCTTTGCGCAGGAGTCGTTTCAGGTTCGCCTTGATATCCTCTGGATTGTACGGCGGTACATATGTCGAGAATCCAGTTCCGATACCCTCACACCCGTTCACGAGAACCATAGGAAGTACCGGAACGAAAAACTCAGGCTCAATACACCGACCATCTTCACCCTTGAGCCAATTCAGGACCGGAGAGTCCTTCTCGTCGAACAGCTTTCTTGTCCAAGGACTCAGACGAGTCGAGATGTACCTTGCACTCGCGTGATCTTTTCCACCCTCGAGTCTGCTCCCAAATTGACCCGACGGAACGAGTAGGTTGAGATTGTTCGACCCAACAAAATCCTGGGCGAGGCCGACGATCGTCCCGTGGAGACTCGCCTCGCCGTGATGGTACGCCGTGTGTTCTCCTATGTACCCTGCAAGCTGTGCGACCGTCATATCCTTCTCGAGATTCTTCTTGAGACACGCATGAATCACCTTGCGCTGACTCGGCTTGAGTCCATCCATCACGTGTGGGATCGACCTATGAATATCCTCCTCGGAGAACCGAATCTGATCCTTGTGAATGAAGTCCGTGATACTCAGAGACTTGATATTTCCGTACGGAACATACGGTTTGTCCTGAAGCGCCATGTAGTTCAAGAGCCACTCCTTGCGATTCGGAACGTGATCCTTTGCGAATGCGAGCTGCATCGACGTGTCCGTCTTTGGGTCCTTCTTGAACTCCACGAGGAGACGATCCAGCATTCGGAAGTACTCTTTGGCCTCTGCGGACGTCGAAGTTCCGAGTCCCTTGTAGTACTTTGCTCCACTGCAATTTGCAGTGGCTCCTCCGTGACACGATGCCCGAAACTCCTCCTCGGTGAAGAACCATTTTCCATTCGACGCCTTGACTACCGGTGTCACCATTGTTCGAATGTATCCGAGCTCAATCAGACTCGGCCAGAACACGTGGAACATGTTGAGCACGAGACCCTTGATATGCGACCCGTCAAGATCAGCATCAGTCATGATAACCACATGTCCATACCGCAGAGATCGTGTGTTCTTGTAGATTTCACCCTGCTTGAGTCCGAGGATCTTCTTGAGATTCGAAAACTCTGTGTTTGACTCGAGCTGTTTTGCGGATGCGTCCCGAACATTCTTGGGCTTCCCCTTGAGTGGGAAGACACCGTATCGATCGCGACCGACGACTGAGAGGCCCGCAATTGCGAGCGCCTTTGCAGAGTCACCCTCGGTCAAGATCAGAGTGCATTCATCAGACTTGGGAGTCCCAGCCCAGTTTGCATCGTCGAGTTTTGGTATACCAAGTACTCTTGATTTCTTGACCCCATCCGACTTCTTAAGACGATGAGCTGCCAGTACATCAGAGATGCCCAGAGCCACAACATCTTTCGAGAATTTTGGCTTGGGTTCGATACGCTCGGATACCTTAGACGTGCACTCGGTCTTCTCCTGCGAAGAGAATGACGGTCTATCCAGGAGTGCCTTTACGAACACGTGAAGGTGTGGACGTACCTGACGATTCTCGTGACCCAGAATCTTCGCCACAGTCTCGACTACATGATTCACATGCGTTCCTCCGATCGTCGTCGCGATTCCATTCACGTACGAGTAGTGCTTGAATCCCTCCCCGTCAAGCGCCCGTGCAACAATCACCTCCCACGTTGATCCCTGTTTCATGTACGCATACGGCTGATCAGGGTCGAGTCTCGACTTTGCAAACGACTCGAACGTGTCACTCACGAGTTGGTCACCGAAAAATACTTTGGGACCCCAAAACCCGAGCTCGGTGCATCTGCTACGGATCCACTCCGGGTCGAGTCCATCGAGCGCAGGTTCAAACTCGATGTGGGTCCATCCTTTTTTCTTCGAGTACTTTTTGATCTTCGGGGGCTCACACACGCTCATATTGTCGCGCCATGTCTGTGTGTACTCGAGTGAATTCTCAGGATCCTGAATCGTCACAGTAAACCGTTTCGAGAAGATGTTTGTGAGCTTTGCACCGTATCCATTTCGTCCACCTGTGTACCGCTCCTTCGAGTCGTCATAGTTTGAAGATGTCAAGAGGTGTCCAAAGATCAACTCAGGTACATATATCTTTTCTTTCGGGTGCACAATCACGGGAATGTGTTTGTTGTTTGAGACTCGGACAGTCCCAAGGGACTGGACAACAGCGGGCTGTTGGACGGGGCCCTGGACAGTCCCAAGGGACTGGACCTCCACCCGAATCTCATTTGCATTCTTCGGGTCACGTGTGTACTCATCGAACGCGTTCACAAGAATCTCATCGACAATCTTTGATACTCCTCCTGAACCAAGGTACGTATCAGGTCTCCTGAGAATGTGCTCGCGATGCGTGAGTTTCTCCCACTCAGACATAGAATGCAGTGGTCGCTCGCTCTAGTGTTGGTGCGTCCACTGCTCTTATATGATCGTCGTTTGTGAGCCACCACTGGTCACCGTATCGTACATATGCAATGTAGTGACCCCAGCCCCAGCACACAACACCTCGAAGTTTTTTACCAGAGAGTTCGGGTCGAGCGACGTCACTCACGAGGATCTCAGGAACACGTGTGAGTTCGCGCTGGACAACTGCGACTCGGTGTGTCTTCCCTTCGGTGTCCATGTACCCCGAGAGAACCTCGGAACGCTCCCTGTGATGAAACCACAGAGTACACTCGTTCTTTGTGACTGATCGACCACCCGGGTACACGACAGTCTGGGTCTCCTCGCCGACGAAACGCTTCAGGTTCAATTTGTCTATAAGAAATACGAGCGCCTCTTGAGAATCACTCGGTGTGTTCCCGAAGAGATCAGGCGGAAGAACACTTGTGTCCAGGGGCCACGAATCAACAGCCTTGAGACATTGTACGAGCGCATTCAGCCAGCACGTGGCACCTTCGTTGACGAGGGGTTGGGGGGACAAGGGAACTTCGTTTCCCTTGGACATTTAAACACATACACGCCTGTCTTGTCTAAATGGACGAACTGTTCAGGTTCATACGACCGCATCTCATCAAAAACAACCTCGAGATTGAGTTTCGACTCGGGAAGAAGAATGGGGACTACTTCGACACGAACATCGGAAAGGACAATTACGAGAAGCTCTTGAGGAGACTCTCCAAGTATCCTTCGTGGGACTCTGTGAAGCGCCAGAATGCGACCGTGTTTCACGGCGCACGAAAGGGACTCAGGGTTGTCTACGACGAGGACAAACAGGAACAGGTCTCGTGCATAACAAAGTACAAGATGGCTCACCTGGACCGAGCTCTTCCAGGTCAACCATTTGACGTGCGTGTTGGTCTTGCGATCGAGAATCCGGCCACGTACGATGAGAATCGGGACACGTTCGTCCGATCCGTCTCTCGGAAGCGTGTCTCGTTCATTCGTAAAGGTCTGTCGATCGATCTGTCGATCGTCGAGAACGAGGACAAGGATGCCGAGGAACCTCTGGTGTATCAATTGGAGCTCGAGATTATCGAGCCATACCATGACTTGTCGGATACAAAGATTGCAAATCACTACCAGAAGGTTTTTGATGTACTCAAGCTGCTTGCGGAACCGCCTCGGGGATAGTCTTGTCAAATGCACACATCTGAATCGCCTCAGGTGATTCCAAGAGATCTTTGCGGTCATCCTTGCGTAGCTTCATAATCTTCGGGGGTCTCTGTGTGCACAGGGTGCTGACACCACCCTTCGTGTGGTACGAATAAGGACCCTCAGATGCGTTCAGAATCTTGACGCTGTTCTCTGGACACTCGCGAAGCGCCTTGCGTGCACATATGTACACGAGGAGATAGTTCGTGTTCGTCTCGATCGCGTCGAGTGGAACCCCCTCGGCCTTCTTTTCATCGACGTACTCCTGGATCGTGGAGTACTTTGGTACGGTCTCAATAAACTCATCGCGCCAACGTCTGACAAATTCACTGTCCTTCGTCGCCGCGATGAACCAGCTCTCGAGCAGAGGTTTGTCCTTTGGAGCGAGCTCGGGGATCGAGTACACGGCACACGACCGACCCTCGAGCGCCGTCTCGACCCACCCCAGGTTCTCGTAACATATGATGGATGCGTCGAGCCATACTCCTCCGTGCTTTGCGATGACCGCGAGCCTCACGAGATCGGACATGCGCTGGGGACTGTCGTTGAACTTCCACTCGATGAGCTGTTTCGCCTCGTCCTCGCCCAGGTGTTCTGAGAGATTCTTGTCGTTGACGACATAGACCGTGTGATCCGGATTCTCCTTGCGCCACGTCTCGATACACCTCTGGATAAAGTCAGGAACCGGGTCCTCGTTCCAGTACGTCCAGATCTTCTTGGGGACCGGGTTCGTGAAGTACGAGACTTTCTGTTTTGATGGTGTGGCACCCATCTCTTGCGTGTAGGTGGTGAAAAAGATTTTACTTAATCAGCACTAGCGAATACTTTACATTTACCTTCTGAACACATTAAACCTTGATCACAATCATCTTCTCGTGTGCATGGACAATTCTCGGAACCACACGATGTAGTCGTTCCGTCTCCGCCTCCACCTCCGCCTCCGCCTCCGCCTCCGTCTCCGTCTCCGTCTCCGTCTCCGCCTCCACCTCCGCCTCCGCCTCCGCCTCCGCCTCCGCCCCCTGTATCTGCTGGGGGTTCTGGTGAAGGACTCGGTGACGGACTCGGGCTCGGAAGTACACGGGTCAGTGTGATAACCGATGTACTTGTAAGAGGTCTGAGTGTGAATGTTCCAGTCGATACGTCGTACGTGAATGTACTCGTTTGACTTGCAAATGCTGAATTATCGCTAACAGTGGATTCTGTGGCCTGAAGAGCTAGTCTGAGCACACCTGTACACCGATCAAGTGCGTATGTTGTTGGTGTTGTCCTCTCTGACTCAAATATAGATGGATAAGACATGGCCGAGAATGTTACCCTGGAATTTGTAGAGTCCCAAGCCGAGACGGTCACCGAAACAGGATTTCCTGCAGCATTTAGGCGACTATACGTCTGTCCGATCTGTGGCACGTTCGTTCCCGATCTGGGAGAACACGGACTCGGGCTCAGGCTCGGTGACGGGCTCCGCGATGGAGACGGGGACGGACTGGGGCTCACAGGGGATCCCTGTGGGGACGGAGACGGGGACGGACTCGGACTGGGAACAGTGCTAGGAGAATTGGATGAGCCCCCAGGACTCGGACTCCGTGACGGGGACGGACTGGGAACAGTGCTAGGAGCACTGGATGAGCCCCCAGGGGACGGACTGGGACTCTTGGATGTAGTTGTCACATAAGCCACACTAGATAAGATACAAAGCAATACGAAGAGCACGACACCTGCAACCAACCACACTGTCGTATTGTCTTTCTTAGTCATTCTTTATATTGACATAGAATTTTTACTACGGACGGGAACCGAGTTTTCCACTGATTTTGAATTTCTGGTTATCTGAATCATTCTGTCCGAACACGCGTATAATTCTACAATTACCAATCACGTCGGATATATCGAGATTGTTATTTGTCGACTGTTTATCATTTGTGATTTTTAATATCTTGCTGTTGTTTCCGCGATCCACGATTGTCCATTTCATTGAATTGTCTCCAGCGTCACATCTGAACGGATATAACCACGGTGTGTCGGTCCAGGTGCCTGTTTCTTTGCACCAGCCCTTGTAACATGTCGGTGTGGTATCTTGACCTGTATCCTGATCTGCCGTATCTCTACGAAGTCCGAGACACAGATTACGGTCCGGTGGATTCGACGAATCAACGAATGTTCTTACCATCTTCGTTCTCACGTCATATGCGAAATATGGCTTACCATCTGTTGGAAAAGTATTGTCATCTGACAATCTGACGACATTGAGATTGTTACTGTCACAGCCATTAGACTTCACATTCACGAACAGGTTCGTATTCGTAGAGGGAAAGATATGGATCAAATGATCGTAGCAACAGAAATCCTCCATAACACTTGATGGAGATAGATTGTCGCTCCCCCTGTCAACAATCTGGTAGTCGTCATCGAGGAACATGAATTGCATGCCGAAATTACCACTGTTCGAATCGTTATTGATTTCGAAGAGGAAATTCGTCCGCGATGAACTTATATCGCGCAACGTTGCAATCATGAGTATGGGACCGGCTGCCGATGCTGCTTGCCAACCATAGTTTGAGCCTGGATTCAAATTGGTCAGTTCTGACCAATTTAGTTTGTCAGTATTTACAATCTGTGTATCAAGCCAAGTCCAATTCTTTACCCATTCAGACCTATCATCCTGGGTACCAGGTTTACCCTGAGCTATATTTGCAGCACAGCCTGGCTGGAGAAGCACGACACACTTTGTCGGTTTCTTTTGACCAGCCGTCAGCTTGAGCGCGTATGTTATATTTGTATTTTGTATCCAGTTGACTGCAAGATTGCGGAGACGTCTGACGTCACCTGTTTGGTACTGTGACCATATTGGCCCATTATTCCATTTGACGCTCATATATCCGTTGTTGTTCAGATCGGATGGATTAATCGTAGAGCCTGCAGTCGTCGCAAGAACAGGCACAGAGAAGCTGAAATCTCGATGTGCCATTTCTGATGGCATCCATAGAGGCAGAGTGAGATTCGGTGTCCCAGACGTGGTTACATTGGTTGCTCTCGACGAGCTCATGGCAAATTCTTGTCCATCTATTCTGACCGTAGGAAACCCTCCACTCGCGTCACGGACAACCGAGCCCGGTGTATCACCCACTGGAAGAGAGTCTATCCTTCTGAGTTGTACATCAGGAATAGTGGCCGCTGCGCTGGCAGGGCACCGTAATGCACTGTCTTTGAATATGAGGACGGTTGTATCGTCAGTTGTTATACTCCCTATGACAAACTTACTCCCGTCCCACTTGATACACCATTCAAGTGCGCTTCTGTTTGGTGAACGACCTGTACCACCAAAATTTTCACCACATATAAACCTATATCCTTGGTATTTTATACGAGTAACAGGATCAGTATACAGTGCAGATGTTGGTCTTGCAATGAATATACAATTCCATCCAAATCCACTCGCCGTAATTACCCTAGTTATCAGAGGTACGTCTGCAGTCGATCCATGTGTATAAGAACCGACGCCTAGTGCAGTGAAATTACCAGGGCTTGAGTTCCTGAGACATATACCGTACCTAATTTCATTGAAATTCGCCCTTGATTCTGGGATTCCGTCACCACGATCAATTAAACCTCTGGTAGTGGTTGCTCCTGGGCTCGGACTCGCTGAAGATCCAGAGCTTGCACCAGCACCTTGACCTTCTTCTCTGTTGAAAGATGGTGCTTCCGGGCTCGGGCTCGGGCTCGGGTTTGTACCTGAACCACCACCCCCTGGACTTACAGGGGATCCGGATCTACCGCTACCAGGACTCGGACTCGGGCTTGGACTCGGGCTCGGGCTACCAGATGGTTTGGGACTGGGGCTTTTACTCTTTATGTCGAATACGTCATTGATCCAGTCTGCGAATTCCCCGAAGTTTGTCGCGTACGCAGTCGATGGAATTACACAGAAACAAACAAATATCACTAGAAGAATAATCACGATGACACTTTTTTTATCAAGTGCCATTTCACGTCACTTATTATTTATTTGCCGGAGAATTTTATTCTGGACATAAGACAAATGGGTGCGAACGTTTCAAAGGTGAATAATGAGAAGGAAATGAATATAGACACGCGCAACATTGTCACGAAGATGGTTGATATATTAACGAAAAACAGGACAGAAACATATATATCAACGACAAACGTCAATACATTTCGGATTGTGAACAGAGGAACAATAAAAGGGAATATTAATTTGACTCAGACTATAGATATGAACAAGGCGGTCACTGTAAATATTACAGACGAAACGATTCAGGAGCTTCAGACACAGCTCAATAATGAACTTAGTGCAGAAGTTGATCAGAGCGATCAGACGACTGCAACAGGCAGTGGAGGAGGTTCTGGAAGTCTGTTTAATCCATTCAGTATTTTTACAGGGAAATTCGTCACGAATGACCAGAAAACTTCTATAAAGAGAGCTTTTGAGACGGCGATAGAATCAAAAATTACGAAGGACAATATGCAGCTCATTGTTGATACAAGTGTAAATATCAATGATGGTGAATTATACAATGAAGGTACGATAACTGGAGACATTACAGTGAATCAAGGTATCGTAGCTGTGATTGTCGCAACAAACGCAATCAATCAACTGTTCAAAGAGACAAACAAACTTATGGACAACAATGCAACTGGTGTCAAGGTAAATCAGGCAACGAAAACCGATGTGAGTGGTGCTGAAACACAGGCTGCAGTAGTTTCATCGCTCAGTATATTTTTACTATGCCTGTGCTGCTGTCTTCTGTTGATATTCTTGATGTCAGCCGCAGGTCAGAAGGCGGTTGAAGCAGCTGCTACAGTAGGGGCGGCTGCCGCTAAATGAATAACACACCTACGATTGCGAGTGCCAGCATCATGATTACAGAGACCATAAACATACTCAAAGATACACCCACACCAGTGCTCCCTTCACTGCTACTGTCACTACTGAAAAGAGAACCAAATCCCGTTGAAGAAGACGATGAAGACGTTCCTCCACCTGAAGTCGTCGTTGACGTCGTATTCGTCCGTGCAGAACCTGTAGCAGACCCTGTTCCGGATTGCTGATTCTGTATCGCGATGTTACATGTGTTCGTAACATCTCCACCGATCGTACCCGAATTCTCGTATGCCGTGAAACATGCAGCGACATCGACTCGCTGTGTTGTTATATCGCCATATGCCAAGATGGTCGATGATGCACCTTTAGCATTTACACACGCCTCTGATTGAGAATTTGGATCGTAAATCATCTGGAGTTGATCCCCAAATTGCTGGTTCGTAGATTTGGCTCGGTTGATAAGCGCCTGCATTCGAGCTACATCAGCACACCCTGTAATTCCAGTCAGAGTACACGTTCGATCTTTTCCATATTTTGCGGCGTTTCTACACGCACACACCGGTTTCATGTCACCGCCATTCGACGACGAACAGTACGAGTCAATCTTAGTATCGATTGCAACCTTCACAGAATCACGAGGTACATTCGGGTGCATCTTTATGGCATTCAGGGCCTTCACGAGATCATCTGACCATCCCGATGTCGGTAGAGAGTTTATCAGAAGAACAGCCTCCTGCATAACCAGGTTATCAGATGTATTGCCCGTGATCACAGTTGACATGTTCGTACAGTTTGTGGCATCATTCCACCAATTTTGCTCTGACCTGAGTTTTTTTATGATTTCCGCATTGTATCTCGAAAGCATACCCATACGTGTCAAATACGATACACACGACGTGTCTGACACGAGCTCTTTTGACGTCACACCTGGGCCGGTACAGTGATCCCATATGATGTTCTTTTTCGTCTCTGGATCAAAGTACCTGTCCAGATTTTCCCATTCGCTTCGCTTGATTCGACTGTACCCACACGTGATTCCTGCACCTTTGTATTGCGAAGGATCTCGTCCAGCGAATCCCCACGGAGCAGCTCCATAATTGAGATCATCACCGACAATGTCGTGCTTGATGAACCGAACATCTTCTGCCGACTCTGCGATATTCGGACATATACCAGACGCTCTTGGAGCGAATCCACACGTTCTATTTCTTTTTCCACTACACACTTCAGCTGATCCGTTCAATTCGTACATACCATCTTCACAACTTCCTCTACCGTCACTAAAATTTGAATCACATCCACCACTATCATTTCTAGTCCATATATTGTCCCAACCACCACCGGAATTCCCATTGAGCAGACCAGCTTTCGTCTTGTATCGAACACCCAGATTATTTTGATCAGATGTCTTGTAGTACATGTCGTAGGCATTGCTATTTCCGGCGTTGTCAGCTTGAGTGTACGTCTTTAGATAGCATACACTTCCATCTTTTTTGTACGCAATTGATTTACAACTGGAAGACGCATTACATGCGGCCATACAATCTTGGACGGATGGGTTTGTTCGGATTGCTCCGAGATCGTTTCCTGCCTTATCTTTATTCGGGTCTTTCGTGTACCCGGACGCATCAGTCGCGTCGGGCCAACTCATCTCTACTACCTAGTACTCACACTCATTTTTTTTCATTCTTCACCGGCCTGCAGCTGACGCTGCAAGCGCTGCGGCGTTCTGTTGTGCCTTCTGTGCAGCTACTGTGAGAGCGCCTTGCTGAACACCTGCTGCTTGACCAGCCTTGTAGAATTGGTACGCGGCAAGAACAAAGAAGAAGAACGCGACGCCCGTAAACATGCCAGCAATCCAGTAAATGCCTTTACGTACAGAATTCTTGTTGCTGTACCCAGCTTTATTGTACGCCTCGAGGACGCTCATGGAGACTATGAAGACGAGCAAAGAGAGAAACATTACGTAGCCCCAGCCAGCCTCCATTTATTATGCATCATCGAAAAAAACCTACGAACCACCGCTGGGAACGGGTCCGGCAGCGGCTCCGGCAGCGGGTCCGGCAGGGGAAGGTGGTGGCTGAGCTTGGTTAGACCCTGCTTCTACGCCCGTGACAGGTTGAAGTTTGTTAAGTTTACCCTGGAGTTCTGCTATCTGGGCTCTTAAATTTGCCTTTGACGGACCCATTAATTGTTTGTACGCGTTAGTAGTGGCAGTACTGGCAGCAGTCATATTCTGACTCGCCTCGGTCACAAAAGCGCTCTCAGAACCGCCTTTGAACAGGAAGAATGCGGTCACGAGCAGGCCTACGCTCAAGATCACAAGCATGGCAATCAGGAACGTCTTGGTCGTCTTGCGACCGCCTCCCTCCTTGTCCAGGTTTGCCTTGTTGTACGCCTCGAGGGCGATTGCCGTCATCGCGATTGCAAAGACGAAGAGCACGATGATCGCGATGTTCTTCGCGCCTTCACCAGCCATTTTGTTACTGTTTGCAGATAAAAAAAGAAGGCTCTCCAAAATCAAGAATGAATAATTATGTCCAGCTTCTGGAGAGTACGCCGAGACCGAGTATCGTCCTGGTAACCGGTCCTTCCGGGACCGGAAAGACGTACCAGGCGTGTAAGGTGGGTCAGAAGCTCGTCGGAAACGGGACGTACAAGAAGCTCGTCCTGACACGCCCGGCGGTGACTCCTTCTGACGAGAATCATGGGTACATCCCTGGAGATCTGACCGAGAAGATGGGCCCCTGGGTCAGGCCTGCACTGGATCACCTGAGTCTACATAACAAACTTGAACTGTGTCCGCTCGCGTTCATGCGTGGTCGAACGTTCGAGAACACGTGGATCATCGCCGACGAGATGCAAAATTCGACGAGGGAACAAATGTTGATGCTCCTGACGCGCATAGGGTTCGGATCGAAGATGGTCATCATCGGGGACCCGTACCAGAGCGATCTACCACGCGGTACACAATCAGGCCTCGACGATCTCATGGATCGCCTCGTCGCGAGCGACGAGATCTCACACGTTCGCCTGAAGGACATCAGGCGTCACGCCGTAATCTCCGAGATTCTTGGAATGTACTCTAAAAAATAGTACACCCGTCGTCTCCCTTAGGGCGATTCTGTACAGGCGTCTCGAATTTTGATACAGGTGCGCGCTGTTCCGGGTCCAAGACGAGGAGCTCGGGAAGAATCTCTTTCGGGAGGAACTCAGTCTCTGCGATGTACTTGTCAAGGAGCTTCTGACTCCTGAGAAACTTTTTTGGAATTGATCGACCGTTCGGATCGAGTATGCGGACGATGAATTCCCCGAGGACCCATGAATCGCTCTTGTAAGGGATTGGCGGTGGGTCGATGTCATCTTTGTATTCTGACGAGACGATCCAGCCATCCGTGAGCGCATTTGAAATCTTTGTTCGGCCATCAGTACGACTCACACCAGCCTCGATGCGTGTCGGGAGCGAGATGCCGAGCCTGTTGAGCTCGGCGACACCGTCAATCACGTCCTGGAGATCGAGAGGGAGTGACATGTCGAGCTCTTCGGCAACGCCACCATTCTTCGGGTCGAGAATCGTCGCAACATGAGGCGGATTTGCCTTTGCGATAATCTCGGCGATGCTGCTCATTTCTTGTTTCTATGCTCGCACTTTTATGAGCGTCAAGAGACGCAGGAAACTTACCGCGACGAGGAACCATATACCCACCCAGTACACGGGTGAGTCTTTATGTAGGGAATAGATCCCGCCGAAGACGCTTCCGAAGAATGTCTTCTCGTCCTCTGGTTCTTTCCTCAAAAACTTTTCGAGGATGGTCAGTGCACACACGTTACTGTTCAGATACCAATGTGCCATGATTCCGAACATGAACGCGATGTTTATCAGGACGAGATCGAGACTCCCGACGAACGGAACAAGCCCAACGAAGAGCGTCGCGATCCCGTGAGCGATTGCGACGAGTGTCGCAAGAAATTCACTCATCCTTTTTTCTGCTGCTAAAAAAAAGAAGAATGGCCCAGCCTGTTCCTGTGGCCCAGCCTGTTCCTGTGGCCCAGCCTGTTCCCGTGGCCCAGCCTGTTCCTGTGGCCCAGCCTGTGGAAGATGCCGATTCATCCGGTCTGATCATTGGAGTCATTGTGATTGTGATCGTATGTTGTTTGTGCATACTCGGCGCGTACGCGTACAAGAATGATTGGGACTTTTCGAACGTATCCGATTGGGACTGGTCTATCGGAAAGAAGAGCCCGAGTCCGAGTCCTGGCACGAGTGCCAGTCCCTCCCCGAGTCCGAGTCCTGGCACGAGTGCCAGTCCCTCCCCGTCTCCAGGGTCCTCTGTGTGTCCTGGGGGCTCAGTGAGTCCCAGTCCGAGCCCGAGCCCGAGCCCGAGCCCGAGCCCGAGCCCGAGCCCAGAGCCTCCAACTGCGTGTACGGTTCAAAGAGGATTTACACTAGCAGGAAGTGCATGCTCGTCCGATTCTTCTTGTGCTTCTCTTCAATGTGATAATGGCACGTGTAGTGATCCAGCTCTTCCTCCAGCTGGAATCTATGTTTCTTCCTCTGGAATTCCAAGTGATACTTTAATTGTAGACCAAGTAGATACCAATAAGAAAACTTTTAGAATTGGCGATTCTACAAGAAATATCTTCAAGGAGTGTGTATATGTAAATATGAATTCAAGACCACCGTTTGTAGCCGGACAGCTCAGATATTTACGAGATGAAAATAATCCTCTTCCTTACGTGTTCCAGAATAATCAGTTTACGACACTAGAAACTCCACCGAAGACATACGCACTACCATCAAATGTGGTTATAACTGGGTACGATAGAACGAAAACTACAGCGACTATAACATATACAGGTGTAGTTCCTAACGGAACAGTAGTTTTAATTAATGTTAAAACCTCTGCAAATCCGAGCGGGAGTGATAGGACAATATTTGTTAAACCTTCACCCTTTACAATTGAAGTTAGTATGCCACCGCCAACTGATAATACATTTGGAGGTACACTAGAGTTTATAGACCCCATTACCAAAAATGTTATTGCAAGATGGCCAGTTCCCAGTCCCTCCCCGAGTCCTGGCGTGAGTGCCAGCCCGTCCCCAGGAGTGTCTGTGAGCCCGAGTCCCGGCGTGAGTGCCAGCCCGTCCCCAGGAGTGTCTGTGAGCCCGAGTCCTGGCGTGAGTGCCAGCCCGTCCCCAGGAGTGTCTGTGAGCCCGAGTCCTGGTGTGAGTGCCAGCCCTGGCGTGAGCCCAAGTCCTCCTAGCGGTGGCACATTGAGGATAATAGATGCAATTGTTGGAAATGATCCAACAACAGTGATTGTATCATATCAAGGTACAATACCGACAGGTTCATTAGTCAATATAACTGCGGAGGCAACTGAAGGGGGTGTGATACCACCTATAAATAATCAATCCATACCATCGGGAGAGAATCCTTTTACTATTACTGGATTCGATGATGCTATCTCTCGTGTTACACAGGTAACTATAAAAAATGCATCAGGAACAGCCACACTCGCTAATTGGCCCACCGCCCCCAGTGCGACCACGTTCGGCCCGATCTCGTAGGTGTAAAAAATAATATCCCCGTAAAAAAAGAAGAAGATGAATATCATCCTCGATCCTGGGTCGACGTTCACGACGGGTTCAGGAAAATTCAAAAAGAAGTACACGGAAGACGAACTGTATCCGTTCACGTACACAGCAACATCTGGTGGCGTGATCACGTTCAGCGTAAATCCCGTTCCAGACATTCCAGTGACACCTGCTCGATGGACGATTCCAGGTTCGAGTGATTCTGCGATAGAAATCGACGGAACCGTGTATAACCCTTACTATAATTTCTCTGATGTTCGGGGATACTTCTTTCCGAACACTACACCTGAATTCACAAGTGCATCCATCATAGAATTTGAGCCAGATGAATACGATCAGACGACTGGGACATTCAAGTTTCTCGACGATTCGTACACGCTTTTTGCAGGTCCTTTTATATATCGACGGGACCAGGATGGTCTTCTTAGTCTAAGCTACTATTCAAACTTTCCAAGAAATTCAAAATATCTGTACCAGAACAATCCTGCTATGTTTCGACTTTTTTACGATCAGGCCAATCAAGGGTTTCTAACACTCACGAACGGTGTAGAGACCTGGGTAAACGATGCCGAACAATCAAGCACGATCGTGATCAGACAACCCGTACTTCCGCGCCTGTTGGACCGGATTCCGAGTCCGAGTCCTGTAAGTCCTCCCGCATTCAGCCCATCTCCGCGTGGATCTGCCCTCACGGCCACACCTCTCCCGTTTCCAGAGTCTAAACTCCTCTCCACTGGTATTTTTCCGGATACAATATTTTTCAATTCAGGCTCGACGTATCTGAGCGGTACAGGGTATGTCAGATATCCGCGTATTTCAGGAGTATCCAACAACCCAGTCCGAAATTTTACGTACACCACGGTCGCTTCAACGGGTGTGATCACATTCAACGGAACCGGAACTCAGACGACTGATTACTTGCCATGGGGTCAAGAAATATTGGTGACTTCACCAATTCAGAACGGCGGTACCGGTATATGGAATTCAGATCCGGCGACTGGTCTTCGAATTGTGCTTTTACAGATGATCGATCCGGGTACCGGAACTACTACAGTCGTGAATAGACAGTACACGGCAATAGGTGCTCCGAGCCCAAGCCCACCTCCACAAAGCGATGTACCACCTTTGAGATTAGTGATGCGCGGTGATTCGACTACCGTCATAACACTCAATCCTGGATCAACGTATACATCAGGTACTGGCTCTATCAACCCCCCTCTGCCTGGTAGCCTAGGGAGATTTTCAAAACCTTTTACATACTCAGCAGGGTCTGCGCCAAATTCAATAGTAATCACTGGGACTAATGCTTTAGCATCTTACACTGTATCTGGTACAGCAACATGGAACACAAACAGATCCACGGGTCTGGTTGCAACCTTCAACTATCAAAATTGCAACTTTAACCCGACTACAAATAAGTCATCATGTACACCCGGGAACATCACAAATGTCGCGTTTGATGCTGCTTATAGTCCGTCTCCTGGTCCTAGTCTAAGCCCGAGTCCAAGTCCGGTTCCTCAGTTGAGCTCACTCAGTCTCACATTTTCATATGCACCGACTGTGCCGGTATCTTCTGATTATCCGTATAGTCTTGCAATCAGAATCACAGGTACAGCTCCGTCTGTTGCCGATAACTACCAGTTTAGTATCAAAGTTACAAGTGTTCGGGGTGCTCCTGGTGTCATGTCAGAAAACAGAGACAAAGTATACACTCCAACGAAAGCACAGTTGATGTCCGGGTACGTATTCGACGACATAAAATTCGTTCGCGGCGGTGACACAAAAACGAGAACCGTAACTATTGATGGAGTCGCGACAACATTCACGGTTTCACCACTATCGAGTCCGAGCCCGTCATCATCTCCTTTACCAAATAACGGATTATTTGGAAATATAAGATCAGGAATACGATCATTAGGCCAAGAAACTCTAGGAGGTGTTATAACATTAGGGCTGTATGTCATTGGATACGTGTTCTCTACACAAAATGATTTAAATCTAACCAAACAAGCTCTTCCAGCTGATTTCAAGTTAATGTTCCAGGGAACACCTTTGTCAGATACAAGAATGGATCCTCCATATAATACACAGCGACCCACCTTAGATCAATTGAATGGCGGAGGTTCTAGTCCGCAATTAAGAGTGCGAGTTCTGACAACTGGAGAAATTTACACGGGATTTTACAGGTCACCTCTTGTACGTCCATCGGAAGATACGTGGACACGTATATACAATCTTCCAATTTATGATACGTGGGATAATATCATAGCTCGAACAATCTAGTTTTTTATGTGGGGTACTAAAAAGAAAAAGGGAAGAATGATGCCTGCACCACGAGCTAAAAAAGGACCCGACCCGCTATTGATCGGTGCCGGTATTTTTCTAACTCTCGTTTTACTTTTCTTACTCTATAAAGCATTCTCCTCTTCTTCGGCGAGTCCAAGTTCGAGTCCTGGTTCATCTGCGAGCCCCAGTCCTGTCGCAAGTGCCAGTCCGAGTCCTTCGACCAGTCCAGGGGGCTCAATGAGTCCGAGTCCGTCTCGGTCACCCAGTCCCGGGGGGGCTGTGAGTCCAATTCTGAGTCCATCTTCTCTAGGGGGAGGGGGAAATTCACCGACTACGAGAGAGGGAACTGCA
>JACCDO010017350.1_pt1 | contig 19532 bp, 15 predicted proteins | sample 7446101 | NCBI WGS metagenome assembly JACCDO01 (sample SAMN15323440, study PRJNA562643) | freshwater metagenome | isolation source: river surface water | place: USA:Blue River Watershed | collected 2017-08-16 | reverse complement strand
ATGATATTTGATTCTGATAAATGGGATGAAGATGATAAAAAGAATGACACATATTCAAAAATAGATGAATATTCTAAAAAATTTGATATTGTATTGGCTCCTTTTCTGAATTTAAACGAATCTGATGATAAAGATGAATAATCGTATTCAAATAATTTTATAAATAAAAAAGAAGAAGATGGAAAATTTATTTTAGATCCATAAATTCAATTTGTAGAATGGTATAACGATGTTCATGATTACCTAATCCATTTTTTTTACATTCATCACCATTGTCACAATATCCTGATTGACAACCATCCCTCTCTTCCGGTTCAGGTAAAATATCTTTCCATTCATCTTCCTCAAATTCTTCAAGTATACCTTCCGGATAATCTTTATATTTTTTATACAATCCTAATGCAATTGCACATAAACAATATTTAAATTCTTTAATTGAATCATAATATTCACATTCATTACCAGAACAATAACCATCGTGGTCGGATTCTTCTAGACGACATGTGATTTTTACCCACATATTCTTCACCATTTTTACTATTCTTTTATTTTTTAAAACAAATAGATAACTATGAATGAATAATCATTCATTTTTTTAATTAATCATAGAACGTAAATATATGTAAAAAAAATGAATAAAAAGAGAATGTAGGTTTAAAATGTATAAATAATATGTTAAAAAAGTATTAAAGATGAGTAAAACTGTCAAAGTATCTGATTGTGTATCTCCCAAGATGGAGAATTATCTATTAAATGAGGAGGAGTCACTTCGGGATGAGTCTTCAGTACATACTAAATATTATGTTCAATTTCCTAAAAAGATTACCAAGTGTGGTTATCCTCTTAGTACAGAGGCTAAACATGTGATGAAAAGATATTTTATGAAGAATTATAGTGATATTTTTCACAAGTGTAAACATGGAGATTTTATTGAAGATGGTACAAAGAGTGGTTATCGTACAAATGGACTTTATATGATTGAGAAGATTCCTGGAGAGGATATGAGGATTATTGAATTGGGAGATTATCCTGATGCATATGGTTCTATTCCTGAACAATTTCTGGGTCTACGTGACTTTGTACCTGGTTATCATGATGACAATGATTTGATTATGGATCCTAAATGTCGTTCATCCTGGCACAACAATTTCTTCCCTATTTATATTCCATTTTTACGCAGACAACCTATTCATTCATTTGAATTCACACCTTATCTATTCTTCTCATCTTTCTATTTTAAAGGTAAGAAGATTCTCACTATCTATCCCTTTTCTTATGCTTTTAGACCTGATAAGGAGATTGAATATTTCTATATTATTAATAATACAGATGATGAGATTATGGGATTAAAGGATTATACAGATAATGTGATGAAAGGTGTAGATTGTGAGATGATTTATGAAGATGATCAGAAGAATGGTACTTACAAACTTATCCAACAATTTTCTCGTCATTTTGATGTCGTCATGGCACCTATCAATCTGAAAGAGACTGATTTTCCCCAAATTACTTATCATGACTCTTTCGATGTTGTTGAAGATGAAAAAGATGAGACTGAAGATGTTGAAGAAGATGATGATATTTAAATTCATCAGACATTGTTAATAATATATTCATTTTATTTTTTGTAAAATGAATGAATATTGAAAAATATTTAATTTATAATTTTTATTTTATGATTTTTTTTAATCTTATTTATTGAAAAAAAGTCTTTACTCAACCATCATCTCGGTCTGAACATGTTGAGGATTCTTACTCTCTTTACTCTTATTATAAAGGAAACAGACAAGTTTCGCATCTAGTTTCTCAATCCACTCCATCACCTTCGGAAGATTCGTCATCACTCGTGTCTTTAAAAATTCACCATGAAGGTCATAGATAAGTCTCTTATAATATTGAGGAATCTCCGTTCCCGTCTTGTGTACATGTCGGTCAAGATATACTTGGAGAATCTCCTGTGCAAGTGCGATAATCTCCTGTTCATATCCCATAAACTTCACTTGGTCACCCGGGAAGAATGTTAGATACTCCACCATCTTATCATTACCCTCCTTACGAAGTTCAAGATAACGGAAGAATCGATAATTCGTATTTCCCCACACCTCACGAGCCTTCTTGTAAATAGGAGACATAAACTTCTGACGATTGAAATTCTCATCTACCAACATGTATCCCTCCATCGTTAAATCCGTCGTCGTAGCAAGTGTACTTAGAATTGAAATATCTCCATGACGAGGCACCTTCTGAATACCAATATCCTTCTCACACTCCATCATCGTCATCATATTACGAGTTGAGATGTGATAGAGTTGTGCCGTAGGATATTGAACAACCATCGAATTCTCCGGATGACAAAGAATAAACGAATAACTCTCATTCACATCCAGTCCACCCAAAATCTCCATCGGAAATACCTCCTGGAACATCTCCTCAAAACTCTTGTGGGTTAACCACTTCGCCCTCTTCGCGTTAATACACTTCTTTGTAGATACAATCCACATTCCATTATAATGATAAAGTCGAATCAGTGCACCCTCAATGGCAATCTCCAAATGCGACTTCGTCTGGTCAATCTTCGGGTCAATACCCTCCATCTCTACCCCCTTCGGGAATGTATAGCATATAATCTTATTTGTACCCTTCTCTAAAATAATACCATTACAATCTTTTACAAACGAATCATCCGCAGGTGTGTTATCTGTTTGACAGACCAAATAAAGTGTCGGATACATCTCATCTTCTTTAATCTTTAGATGATAAGGTGCCCCTTCACATACCTGACGAATACTCTCAAATTCAACTAAATTTTGATCATTAAGAAATTTAATAAACTCCATTTTTTGTTTTTTACTTCTGGTCTCTTTTATTCTTTTTTCTTTAAGTTCAAATTTTTGAGAATAAATTGAATTCATTTTTTATTTTTGTGTGTAAAATGAAAGTTTTCATATAAGAATGAGAAAAAGAATATATAGAGATAGATGATGAATTCATCATCATTATTTATTTACAAAGAATAAAGGAAAAAATAGTAAAAAGAGAAAGAACTTCAATAAAAAAATTGTAATCTAATAATAGATAGAATTCTTCTAAAATGAGTGATAATGAATCAAATGAGAATATAGAAGTTCAATCAATAAAAAGTGAAGAGAATGAAGGAGAAGTATTAAATATGAATAATGATAATTTTGAGAAGATTATAGAGGTAAATGAAGAGGAAGAGGAAGAGGATAGTAGAGAAGAAGTAGATGAAGTGAATGAAGCGGATGAACTTCAGAATCAGTCTAAAGCAGTAGTTTTTAAGGATTTAACGGAGAAACAAAAAAAATTAATGTCATCAGAACCATCAATAGTCATTGAAAAATTAGATAATGAAGTTTCAGAGATGAGTGAAGATAATCAGGAGATAGAGGTGAATGAGGAAGATGAAGATATAGAGATCGATGTATTAGAAGATGAGAATAGTGATGTAATTTATGAAAAATCATTTACGATTCAAGAAAAGATGGCAAAGAGTGAAAAAGAGAAGATATATGTGGATGAGACAATCATGATACAAGAGATACAAAATCAATTATTAAATGCTCTACCTGTCACAAAGCAGAGTCTTTTATATGTTCAAAAAAGAATAGAACGAGAAGCAAGAAAGATAATGGATACTCGTAAAATGGGTATTGACCGTTTTGAGATGATAGAGAAAGGTATAGATTATGATTATAATGTACCATGGATTGTACCGATTGTTTTAGATAAACATAAAGTTTATATTATATTACAAGAAGAGGTTGTTGATAAGAATGAGATGCCGAATGTGAATATGATGATGAATGAAAATAATGAAAATTCAGGATTTACGGAGTCGAAAGAGGATCCTCAAGGTATACAACAAGAGAATCAAAAAGAACAGATGAAGAAGATTAAAGAATTAGAGAGTGCTACATATCAAAAATCTCATCGTTTTGATCACATTCTAAATGATATTCAAAATATAATTAAACCTTATGTTGTTGAAAAGACTCTTGGTGGAGGTGATTTAACATCTGAACCTAAAGAAGTAGGTTATTATTATCAAAATGAAAAGAGTACATTAGCAATTCGTTATTATGATATTGATAGTATTTATTGGAATTCACATCAGATTTTAAACCAAATATCAACTTATAATCATATAGAAGATGAACATGGACATATAAGTGATATACAAGAGGAGACATTAATACCCAGTGAGGGGATGAATGTTGTTGGTTTTATGGTTTTACCCAAGGCTGGTAAGGAGAGTACTCCAATTACATCTGTTTTTACACCTTCAAATTACCAATCAAATTATTTAAATAAATTTTATCAAAAAGTAGGTTCAATTGAAAAGGCTATCATTTCACAGGACCAGAAGTCTATTTTAATAACGATAACAAATCATCAATTATCATCTGACCAACATTATGTGATTATTGAAGATTGTGACTATTCACCGAATATAAATGGTATTCATCGTTCAGTACAAGTGATAGATGCGAATACGATATCAATTAAGAATAAAAGAAAAATACCGATGTTAAGAGGAGGTACAAAAGGGACATTATATTCATTAAATCGTCTTCAATACGATTTATATCAAATTGAGATGAATGGGGAGAATATAGTACCCCAGTTTGTAAATACAAATTATATAGATGGTGAAGAATCAAATGAACATATAAAGTTATATTTATTTGACAAAAAAAAGGTTTATGAATCGAATTATAATAAGATATTACAGAAGATAGCACCTTCATTAACAGATATAATAGAATCGGAGAAAGAATCATTTGAGAGATGTGATACATTAGAAGAGATGGAAGAAGTATTAAAACCTTATCATATTAAACTTTCACAACTTCATCAACAACAGATAGAGATTCTTGAAGAGATATTAAAAAAGAATTTAGAAAAGTTTGAGAAAGATGCGATGACAGAAGAAGAGATGGAGATACCTAAATTTATGTTCCATGAAAATAATAAATTAATTATGCAAAATCCAAATCTTTTTCTAGCAGATGTTTATATTGAATCTCCATTTATACAACGATATTATTCAAAATATCCTCATATTCATCTTTCTCAAGATTCATTAATAGGACGTTTAAGTTGGATATTATCTCAATATGATCATGGTCTACTTTATATTAATTATGTTTTATATGAAAATATAGAAGAATTTGAAAAGAATCATGATAAAGGTGATATTATTTCTATGATTGAAAGTACAAAGAATAGTATGGATGAATTAGATAAGACTCTTCGTAAAGAGATTGATTTATCAAAGAAGGATAAAAAGACTTGTAAATTATATCATTATGAAGCATTACCTATTACAAGTGATATGAAAGTTGCTAGTTTAGATGAGAAGACGATGGTAGCAAAGGAAGGAGATAAAATAGCTTATTATTTACCAAATGGTACTGTCTTTTATTATGAAGATAAATTACAGATAGTAGATAAAGGAAAAGCTCAACCATTAATGGGTACTGTAGATGGTGTAATGGCATTAGTAGGTGAACATATATATATATGGAATGGTACAGATAAATGGGAAAAATCGGAGATATTACCTAAATATCATCAAATACGATTTTTATGTGATTTTCAGGATATGGATATACAGGAGATAGATTTGGATACATTAGATTGTGTATATCGTGAGAAGACAGGATGTAATTCTCGTTTAATTGGACGTTTAAAGGAAAAGATTCAATTTTTGGAAGATACAAAAGTAGAATTTGAAGAATTAAAGGAGTATATCAATCAACATACTTATAAAAATAAGATAGAACAGAATATTCAACATATTATATTTAAGTATTTTAGTAAAGATATCACATCAGTTCAGAATGAATTAAAGATAAATCGAAAAGTAGAAGAGAAGAGGGATGAGAAAGAGAAGAAGAAGAAAGAAGAAGAGAAAGAAGAATTAAAATCAGAAGAAGAGATGAAGAATGAACATCCTGAACTTACATCTCTTATATATCAGATTAATCAGATGAAAAATGATGACCTCAAAAAAGAATTAATCAACCAATTGATTGAAAAAGATGGTTTACTAATAGGTAAAACAATCTATTCGAAAAAATATCAATGTAAAATGAATGGTATATGTGGTCATAAAATATTTGATATAAGAATGAATCGTACAACAAATGTAGAGAGACGTACATTATTGTTAACACAGATGTTGACTAAATTTGGAGATTCAGGAGAGGCTGAACATGAGAAGATTAAATGTACGGAATGTGGTACAGAATTAGGATTAGTGGATTATGATATAGTGGAGGGATATTCGTCATCAGGAGCATTTATAGTGAATCGTGGTCTATTAGAAGAAGAGACAGAAGATAAATTTTCGGAGATTGAAAGAATAGCATTAAGTATAGCACATGATTGTGGTTCAGAGCAGTTCCAAAAATTATTAGCGAAGGAAGGATATTTTGTAGGTGATGATCCAAATATTCTTCGATTTTGTGAATTTATAATTGAGGGACTCTGTGAAAAGACAGGTGTATCTATCACAACACAAGAATTAATCAATATTATTAAAGATTCAATGATAAAAGCAAAGAGCATATTATCTCCTCCACAATTTATTGAAGCAAAGAAACGTTTATTAATGGATGAAGATGGTTTACCTGAAAGAACCATTAAAGAATTAGAGATTAAAGGATATTTTAAACAATTATATGATCGTTATTATCGTATAAAATGGCGTTCAATTGTAGCGTCACGCTTTTTAGTCTCTGTTCAAACGGCTTTACCTACATTTATTCGTAGTCCATTAAAAGCAGTTGGTAATTTTATCTCATTTGATGGTAAACATGGTATACAATATTTAGGAGAGATATTTGGTATATTAAATTTTGTATCATTTGGTGGAAAAGAATCATCGATGAATGAGAGGAGTACATTTGAGACAGAGATTGAAAAGTGTTATAAAGAATTTATTCAACTTCCTCATATTCGTGAATTTTATCGTAAAAAAGCACAATATGTAAAAGAATTAAAAGATAAACGTTCATTAACATTAGATGGTGATGAACCAATACAAATTCGTATACCCATATATAAACGAGTAGAACCTTTACCAGAAGATTTTGAAGAAAAATTATTAAAATCGAAAAATATGAATGAATTTGAAAAACAGATAGAACATTTAATACAACGTATTTATTATTTAGGTCAAGAGATGAAACGAATTATTCGTGAGACAATAGATAAAGATCCACTTATTGATCAGACATCACCTTTTGTTGAAAAATTTTGTTGTTTAGAGACTCTTGACGATTATGTAGATTATTATACCTATATTCAAATTAAATACCCGAATCATGAAAAAGAATCCATATATCAATATATTGATGAATCGAAAAAATTATATAATATATTTAATCATATCTATTTAAATAAAGGTTCAATTAGTTTCTTTACATTAAGAGGTGAGCAATTAACACATTTTTTGATAAATCCGATTATCGTATTAAATCCAGAGACTGTATCACAATCGATTATACAAGAGACATTTTATTATTATGTAAATACGGGTAAATATGTAGGAACATTGAGAGATTATATTGGGAGTGGTTTAGAAGCAAAAGATGTGAAGAGTGGATTAACTCGTAAAGAGATAGAGAGTAAAGAGTATACAAAAGAAGAATTTCAAAAATTATTAAGTGAGATTGTAAAAAAGAATACAAAAATACCTGTAAAAAAAAATACAGAGAAAGAGGAAGAGATGAAGATACGTTTATTAGAATTTAAAAAGAGTGCACAAGAAAAACTTCGTTCAGATATATCAGTATTAGTTCAAAACATAGCATCTGTTTTAAATAAGACGATGGATACCCAATTTATACAAAAATACATCCGATTCATTGAAAATATGGGAATCTTTACAAAAGATTTTGTAGACCGTATTTCGCCCGATTTAGAATTTGATGAAAAGATTAACCCTGAACATAAACGTTTTGAAATAAAATCTCAACAATTAAAAGACGAATATCGTCTTTTGTATATTAAACGTGTTTTTAATGATTATTTCCGTAAATATTTATCATTAATTCGTCATAATTATAATCCAAAAGAATTAGAAGAATTAACTTTTGTGACAAAAGATGTATCAGAAGAGATGGTAAATGAGATAGCTTTAGAACAATTAAGATTTAGACCTTATTTTGAACCAAATATTCAACCCTTCTTTAAAGATTTGTCTTTCCAATCAACATATCAAGATATTGAGAATATACATGGTACGAATTCTATCTTTAATTTTACAAATAAATTATATGAAGGTGAAATTATTTATCATTCATCATTTGATATTAATGATGCATCATTAGTTATTTTACATTTATTGGTAAAAGAGTTAAATCAGTTAATTATGTGTGTACGAGAAGATAAGATGATGAAAGAAAAGATGATGGAGAAGATGAGAGATATGGATGCTGAAGAGATGGAGAAGAAGATAATGGATATAGGGTCAAAGAAGTGTAAAGCGATATGTGAGTTTATGTTAACAGTCTTTTCATTAGTGGAAAGAGATGAAAAATTATTAAGTTCTTGTTTTGAAAAACTAAATATTTATAAAAATTCTTTGATACGTCAAGTTCAATTAAAAGCAAAGAAGAATTTAGAAGATGAATTAGAAAATACAGATAATTTCTTTATGAAAGTTTATAATATACAACAAATGAAGACTCAATCAGGAGCTCGTATAGGAGAAGTAGAAGAAGAATTAGAGAATGAACAGAGTGAATTTGATAAAGAGATGGATAAAAATGATAAAGAAGAGGCTATACAAGATCGTCTTCAAAAGATATCCCAAGAGAAAGGACGTCCTTTATCAGAAGATGAAAAAGCAGAATTAACTCAAATGGTCATGAATGAGATGGAGAATGAAGATATGTTAGATGAAGAAGAGAATCAATTAATGAATGTCATTGATGAAGATACTGCTGAAGATACTTATGAAATATTAGGAGATGGTGATTATGGTGATGTAGTTCAAGAACATGATGGGGATATTTAATTTATTTCTTTCGAAAAGTTTTAAAGAATTTTCCAAAAAAAACATTTTATACACCACCTTACCTTTTCATTTTATCCTTTTACATTTTTATTTTATTTTTGGATTTCTTTAAAAAATACAAAATATGTAAACCGCTATGTTCTATAAGAGCCATATATATATATTCAAATTTTTAAAGAATGAATATTTTTATTTTTAATTTTTATTTTTTCATTTAGGAAAAGTATAAAAAAAATGAATTGATTTTGTGATTGAGGGAAATGAATGAATATAAAAAAATAAGATATAAAGAGAATAGATATATAAAATGGAATTAACGGAGAAAGAGAAGAAGGATATAGAGAGGAAGAATAGTTTAAAATTTGTGTATCACGATGAGTTACCAAAACCAACACCGGCGCGTTTAAAATATTTAAGAGAACAGGTTAAATATTTAAAGACGATACCACAACCTGAACAGAGAACTCCAGCATGGTATGCGATGAGAGAATCAATGGTGACAGCATCTGACTTTGGTAGTATTATGGGTGATTGTCCTTATAAAGATAGAGAGAGTGTATTAATGGGGAAGGTAGATGCGAATCAGAAGTTTTTTAAATCACCAGCCATGGAATTTGGTACAAAGTATGAAGAGGTAGCGAATATGATATATCAGAAGAGGAATAATGTAGTAGTACATGAATTTGGTTGTATTCGTCATCATACTTATTCATTTATTGGTGCGAGTCCAGATGGTATAACGGATGATGGAGTGATGGTAGAGATTAAGTGTCCAACCAGTCGTGAGATAACAGGTATTCCTCCTAAATATTATTGGCATCAGATGCAGGGTCAATTGGAGGTGACAGAGTTAGATAGATGTGATTTTTTGGAGTGTAAATTGGTAGAGATATCGGAGGAGGAGTATTTAAAGGAGAATTATAACGGTGATTATTCATTAAATCGGTATGGAATGGAGAAGGGAGTAGTAGCGGAGGTGTATAATATGATGTCAAGAACTACAACATATGAGTATAGTCCGATAGGAATACATGACAAGACGTATTATGGATGGAAGAATGCGGTAGAGAAACCATATATAAATCATAAGACGATAGCAGTCTCATGTTATACATATTGGATATTGGAGGAGGTATCATGTATACCGGTATATAGGGACCAGCATTGGATGTATCGTTCATTGCCACATTTGGATAGTTTTTGGAAGGATGTATTAAAATATAGGAAGGATGGGTTAGTGAAGTGTAAGGAGTATATAGCGGAGATAAGGGAAAAGAGAAAACAGGAGAAGTTAATGGAGAAGGAGAGAGAGAAACAAGAGAAAGAGAAGGGAGTAAAGAAGAAGAATGGAGACCGTGATATCACGGATTTTTTACAGGTGGAGTCTGTCATCAAGAAAGAAAAAAAAGAAGAAGAGTTTGTTCTTCCGGTAGAGAAGAAGAAAGTAGTATCGAAAAAAGAGGAGATAATAAATGAAGATGAATTAGAAATTGAAGGATGTTTATTTTCGGAGGAAGATTTAAAACCCACAATTATTTATGAAGATGAAGAAGATGAAGTTTATGAAGAAGATTTTAATTTTGGAGAATTAAATCTGATAAATCAGAAAGAGTTATTTTCAGATGAATTATTAGAAGAAGTACAATCACCAGAGAAGAAAGTGAAAAAACTTTCAACACCAAAAGTAAAGAAAGATCCTCTTTATTTATTTGCGGATGATTAATTTTTTTATAATTTTTTATATTTTTTTTATTTTTAATATTATTATTTAATTTATTATTAAATAATAGAAAATGAGTCGTTCATCAAATAATGTTAGAATAGCCCAACAAATAGAAAATGAAAATTTGAATATGAATTTAACAAGAAGAATTCAAAATGAATATAATTTGTATGGGATGAGTCCAACAGAGAATCGTTTAGTATCCAATCAAAGAAAAGAAGAGATGAAAAAAAGTATGAATCAATTTTTTGAAAAGAAGAAGAGACAGAATAGAATAAATTTATTGAATACAGTAAGAGAAGAAATAAATTTATACAATAATTCCCCTATTTTAAATAAACTACCAGAAAATCATGAAAATAAAAAATGGATTGAAAGTGAATTAAAAAAATTAAAAGAAGAGAATAGAAGAATAAGGGAAGAGAAGAGAAGATTCAATGAAGAGAATAGAAGATTAAAAGAAGAGAAGAGAAGAATAAATGAAGAGAATAGAAGATTAAAAGAAGAGAAGAGAAGAATAAATGAAGAGAAGAGAAGAATAAATGAAGAGAAGAGATTAAATGAAGAGAGAAGAAGAATCATTCAAGAAAAATTAAAAAATATTAATAGACAACAGAATGAAGCAAGAAAAAGAGATCCAAAATATTATCCTGGTAATGAATATTTTGAAATAGCTCGTGAAAAAGCCAGAAGAGGAAACTCTCCTTTCCTTGGTACAAGATAATAATATTTTTAAGTCATTCACTTATTTTTTTTTTATTTTATATTTTATAAATAATTTTTTTTATAAAATAATATACAAAAAGAAAAAATAAAATATATTTAACGTTTTCCACCACCATAGAAGGTATTGTTGGAAGGATTTTGGTAGATGAATAACCAGCTGTTTTCGCCACATAAGTTGTCGACGGTATAATTGGAAGGCCAATAATTGGGTTCGAGAGGTTCTTCCATAGAGCTCCAGCGGGTACCGGGACAGAATTTGGGGTCAACATTCTTTGGAATAGCACCTTGTCCTTTTTCATAATAATAAACACCTTCTTCATTCCATTTATTAATAGGAGGAGCTTTACAAGGATATTCACCTTTCCATGTAGGTTCATCCGGTAATGATATCCATTTATTATAATTCTTTGCATTAGGATAGATGGGTTGTTTATCACCTTTAATTCTAGAAAAGTATAAACTCTGATCACTTGTTCCTCCCATTGTACCTTCTCCTTCACCTACTTTTAACATCGGATAAGGATACATATCTTTATGATAATTTACCACTAATGTACTATTCTGTATCTTTACTGAATTTACATATAAATATTGTATGGGTAATGGTTCTTTTTCACTAAAAATACCTTTAGGATAATTACTAGCATTCATAGATGGTATAGATTCACCAGGTGGTGGTATAATCTGATCTTGAACATCATAACCAATAAAGTAAGTAGGGAAGAGATAAGGACTCTTCTTTACACCATAACTACCTAGATATTTTTTATCAACAAATTTTAATACATGTACCCACAATTTAATTTCGAAATAATGTTTTTTATCCCATAAAAATAATTCATATTTAATCTCTTCATTATCATGTTTATCAGTCCATACTTCAACATCACCATAATTGGTAGGTGCATAGTGATAAGTATTTTCACTATCGAGTAAAGGTATAATTTTTTGAGTTATTTGATCTAAATCGAGACGAAGACGGTCGCGAGTGGTAGATTGAGTATAGGATTGATGATTAGTCATACCTTTTAATTTAATTTTTTTACGATTATTAATTTGATCTAAGGCATGAAGTAAACGTTTCCATTCAAATTGAGTTTTATTTTCTCTTATCAAATTAGGTCCATCAGGTGAATAAAGACTCTCTTCTTCTTCAACTATATTTTTATTTTCTTCTTCAACTATATTTTTATTTTCTTCTTCAATCTCTTCAATCACACCTTTATCTTCTTCATCTGATTCATTTTTATCCTTCTCTTGAAAGTACTTTTTAATCGGTGAAAATAAAGGATTCTCAATCAACTCTTTTCGATGTTGAACAGAATAATATATCATATAAAGTAAAATGATGATGAATAGTATATAAAATATGGATTTATTATTGATATTCATTCTTTATCTATATCTACTTTAGAATAATAAATTTATTCATTCATTATTCTTACAAAAACAAAAATAAAAATTAAGATTAAAAATATCTATTTGAATTTATTTAATAATTTTTTCCTCTTCTCCAATGACTTTATCTCTTCTTTTGTCATCTTCTTTTCTTCCTCCTTATTTTCTATAAAATAATCTCCCATCTCATTCTTCTTCAATATTTTTAATACACTTATCTCTCCTGTCTCTTTTGATATACTCATCACCTTCTTCCACTCCATTTTATCGTCTTCTAATAATTTTTCTAATTTACTCATTTGACTCTCATCCAATTTTATATTCCTCTTTTCAATATAAATACAAATCTTCTCCCCTATCTCTTTTTTATTCATCTCATCCACCTTCTTGATAATTATCTCCTTCGTCTCATCTTTCGTCTTAAATAAATCATCACCAAATATATCTAACTCTTCATCATATACTGTTTGTACCTCTTTAAAATCTTTATTAGAGGACTTATTACGATTCATCATAATCTGTTTTCTCATTCTCTTCATATAATCAATTACATCAATCTTCTTCTCCACATGTACTTTCTCCTTTTTTTTATACTCATCTGCCTCATATCCATTCCTCTCAAATTCCTCTTCTCTCACTTTTTTCATACTATCTATCATTAATTCAATAAACATCTCTGATGCATCTTTATAATATCCTGTCTTCTCCATCTTTACTATTCTTTATCTATTTTCCTTTATATCCTTTTTCTTTTTCATTTTTTTTTAAATTCTCCTAAATGAATAAAAACTTATTCTATCATCTTTTCTAATATATCCTTTATTTTAAGACCCACTAAATATTTTTTACCATTACTCCTAATATAAACATCTCTCTCTAATACATATGTATTATCTATCGTCATCTTTATTAAATTTCCATATTTTTCATAAAACCATAAATCTTTTCTCATTAATCTTTGAAGTTTCATCATATCACTCATCTCCTTTAAATCCATCTTGTAAAATAAAATATACTGTCTCCACTCTTCTCTTTTTATTTCATCAATTGGAGGTAAACTATCTATTAAATGTATGTAAATATTACCATCTTGATACGTTTTTTGTATATTTAAATTGAATCTCTCATCCCCTTTAATGATACAATCATTTCCCTCTCGACCATAAATAAATATCTGATATAAAAATTTTTTTTCATTCATCATCTCTTCCGTCACTATTTTATTTTTTGATATATCTGTATGATATATATAAATATTTATTTTTTTTTCTTCATTTTCCATTATCCAATCTTCTTTTGTATAAATAATCTCCTCAATCTTCTCTTTCACAATCATTGGTTTATAATCTATATCATCCCATCTCTTCTCCCTTTTTATAATCTTCTCCTCCTTATCTTCTATCTTTTTTATCTCCTCTTCACTTATTATATTTTTGATAACTTCTTTTTCTTCTATAATAGTCTCTTCCTGAATCTTAAAATCATTGATGTCTATATTCTCCACCTCCTTAATTAAATCTATTTCTTCTTTCTTCTTTGTCTCTTTCTTCGTATATTTTCTCTTCTTCTTCTCTTCAACTACCGGTATAGATTCACTTACTACTTTCTTCTCTTCAACCACCGGTATAGATTCATTTACTACTTTCTTCTCTTCAACCACCGTTGAAACTACTTTTTTTGGTCTACCCATTTTTATATTTCTCCTTTTTTATTTATGTATTTCTTTATATTCATTTTTATTCTCTTAAATATAAATAATGACGTTTATAAGATTTATCTGAATCTTGATATAAAAGATGTAGATATAATTTTGATTTTTCTTGATTATCATCTTCAATTACTCCGATGGTTTGAATTAATTGATATCTTTTATCTTTCATTTTTAAGGAAGATCTTTCTACACATTTATTTTTTTTATTCCATCTTTTACAAACCCATTGATGAATGATAATATTAAACATTTTATGAAAAGCATATAGTTCAGTTATACCACCCCATCGAGTTGGTATAAATATTTTTTTCATAATAGGTTCTCCTTTTTTATTATATTCTCCACTCTCTTCTTCAAAATAATCAACATCACCTGAAAAAATATCATATAGTAAATTATATGTTTCTAATGAATCTATCTCTTCATGATCTATTAAAAGTAAATCTTGAACAACTCCTTCAATATTAATGAATATATCTAAAGGTTCCGTAGCATGTTCAATAATCCAATTTTTTATCTCTTTTTGTAAACTTTTGGCTGCTTCTCTTTCATTTAAATCTCTTCTATAAAATATCTTATGAAAATATGGATTTTTATTTATAAATTTTTGTTTATCAACCATAAATCGAATAATACTTCTATACATACAAGAACCATCTCCTTTTACATCGACTTCTTTAAATCTCTTCTGATCTTCTGTCTCTTCTATAAATTTTTCCATATTTATATGAATTCTATTTATTTTATTTACATATTTTTTTTTAAGTACTAATAATTGTGGCTATCACCACAAACACGTCTACGACGTGTGGCATTCCTCCTTTGTATTTTACATAATTAACAAAGTTGATTCTGTAAAATAGAATAATAAATAATCAGAATTCGATAATAGAGACCTAATAGTCTCTATTATCATTCTTACTTTAACTTTTTTTTTTATATTTTAATTCACCAATACATACTAACGAATAAGTGCCCTGCCTTGGTTAAACTTGATAATGAATGTTTTTCATTTAGAAAAAAACCCGATTTGGTTTTTTTCCATAAATACTTAAAAAATATATGATTATAACAAGTTTGACCAAAACTATATATATAAACTTGCGAACCTGTAGGTTCGCGTTGGACGTAGTCCAACTTGCACACGAAGTGTGCACTCGCCATTAGGGCGAGGTGTTGATTGACAAAGTCAATCAACTAAAGGTGTTGATTAACGCAGTTAATTAACTAAAGGTTTTCCTTTTGCTACTTCTGTTCTACAAACAGGACATTTTACACTTTGATTTAATAACCATGGTTTTAAACAATCATCATGAAAAATATGTCCACAACGTGTTTTTGATACTAAATCACCTTCTTTAAATGTATCTGTACATATTATACATTCTTTATTCTCTTCTTCTTCATTCTCCTTATTTTTATATTCAAAATGTTCTAATTCTGTCTCAAAATCTTTTTCATCTAAACATATTTTTACATCATCATATATACCTCCCTGTCCATCTCCTATCTCAAAATGACCTGCACCAAATAAACTTGTCATTAAATTTTCTAATACATCCAAATTAGTGTGATTTTGTAAAATAGATGTATTATCTAAAGGAAGTCTTACTATTCTCGGTTGACCAAATAATATATTATTGGCTGAATATACTGGTCGTCTCTCCTCTTCTACCTCTTCCTTCTCTTCCTCTTTCACTTCCTCTTCCTCCTTCATCTCTTCCTCTTTTGATTCTTCTTCCATCATATTAATCGATATATTTAAAAATGGATTATTCATTTCATTTATTAAATTACTTTCAAAGTTTCCTATTATTGAATTTTGATTTAAAAATCCTGACATTCTTACACGAACTTGACTCCTGTTACGTGTTCTCTCTACATACTCATTTACCACATTTACTAATGATGATAATTCATTCTGAATAATATTATCTATATTTGATTCCTCCTCTTCTGTTCTCGCCTCAAATAATTCCTCTTTTTGTTGTTCTGATTCTTCTCCCTCTTGTATTTGTGATTCTCCTTCTTCTTGTTCTAAAGATTCTTCTCCTACTTCTTGTTCTAAAGATTCTTCTCCTACTTCTTGTTCTAAAGTTTCTTCTCCTACTTCTTGTTGTTGTGTATGATTTATAATTGGTTCTCTTTGAGTAAAAATTGTATTTTGAAAACTTCTTAAAAATTCAGGTCTTAATAAATCAGACATTAAACTTCTAGCAAAACTACCTTGATGAAAAGTTATATTTGAATGTTGAAGAGGTATAGCAGGTGGTATAAATGTTGGTTGATGTATCATTCGATTCATATTCTCTATATATCTCTCCGTCTCTTCACATTGTATATAACGATTAAATTGTTCTATTACCTTATTATCCTTAATTACATTTCCATTTTCATCTCTCTTTCTATCATACACCACTATCTTCTCGATCTTCTTCATCTTCATCTCCTCCTTCTCCTCAAAATTTTCCCATTTATCTAAAAATAACATCTTCTCATCTCCCATTATATATTCATTACCATCATCAAAAAATACTTTCGTATATTCTATATTATAAATCATCAATGATACCTTAGATAAAATATCTTCCTGAATTTTACCTATCTTCTCCTTTCTTTTAAATTGAAAATCAAACTTATACTCATTGTACATAAGTTCCACCTTTCGTTCTAATTCATTACTCATTCTCCTAAATTATCAATTCTATTCTTTTTTTCCTTTTTTTTCTTTATATTCAATAAAAATATAAATAATATATAAAAAAATAAAAACAGATTAGACATATTCTTTTATCTGCCAACACATAATACATTTTTTATCATAAGGACTATTTAAATTATCATCAGGTACACTTATAAAATATGGTGGTGCACCATTCATACTATTAATATCAGCAGGAGATGTACATCCAAAATTATCAGTTGATAGACAATCCATCTGTTCTTCACCCTCCATACAATCTTCACAATTACCTCCTATAATTGATTTTCGAAAGCATTTTTTAGGATTTAAATGACATTCTTCACAATCTTTTAAATTTCTCTTCATTCGATCAAACTTTACACAATCCTCATAATCACATTTTGAACTACAATCATCCACTTCTAATATCTCTTGAGGTATCGTCAATCTTGTGATTGTACCCTTCATTAAATTATTTGTCAATAATCTTCTTAAATTTTGAAGTGATATTTTTTTCGGTTCATTCTCATATTTTTCTTTGACAAAAGGTTGAATTTCTAAATAAAAATAAAAAAGTAGTCGAAGAAGTATCAAGATAACAATAAAAAGAAAGAACCATTTATTGTTTAATCTTTCCATAAAATGTAAAATATCTTTTTTTTTAAGTACCATTTCAAATACTACTACTATTAGTATTTAATAAATTTTAGGCCAGCATGTTTGACATTCATATAAAAATGGATCTCTCGGTCCTTTTCCATCACATCCATACACATCTTCACATGATTTTAACATTTTACATTTTTCACAACTTCCTCTGTATGGTAAATAACATAAACCTTTACTTTGACACTTCTTACACATATCATACTTTTTTTTCTGTTCTTCATATTGTAAACATATTCTCTTATCACACATCTCACTACACTTCTTCTTTGTATATTTATCTATATTTTCTTTCATACTTGGTATATTCATATCTATCTTTGTCTTGATAACCCTATATTGTTTTGGAAAAGTATACATGCTTATAAATGAAAAGAATAATATCAATATAACAATCATACATAAGACCATAATTAAATGTTCAAAATTCATTCTCTATTTTATCATTCTATATTTTTTTTATTCTTCCTCTATATTTTTTTATCATATAATGATAGTTAATTATGTTTTTACAGGAAAAAGAAAATGAATTTGTAATTCAAAAATTAATTCAATTTATACTTTTTATTCTTATCTTTACATTTATATTCTATCTTCTATGGAAAGGTGAAAAACCTGGTTTTCTCGCTTTTAAAAATAATTATTATATCTTTTTTATGGCTATTTTACCTGCAATCATTTTTAGTTTTTCTTATAACTACACTTATTTTTATATAGAAGAGAATATAAATCGTTTTTTAAATCAATATATACAAGAATCAGTTCTTCATTCTTATTTTATTGAAAATAAAGAAGATCAAAAAGAACGTGATATTTATATTCAAAAGATGATCTATCTAAAAACTATTCTTGTTAAGACTCTCTTTTTAGCATTTAGTATTTATTTTACTCTATTTACTCGTAAAATTATTGATAAAGGATTTTTTGCTAAATCCAAGTTTTCTTATTCTTCCGAAGTAATTGAAAAATATGTAAAATCTGAAAATAATATATTCTTTAATTTATTAGGTATATTGATTGGAGGATTATTATTTGCAATCCTATATTTCTTTAATTTATCAAGATTTCATTATTTTCAATTTGATAAAGTATTAAAATTAAATGAACCTATACAAGTTCATTTACCCTATTCATAAAAAAAATCATAATTCATTTATATAGATAACTTATTTTTCCAATAACGATTCATCATCTCTACTTTCCATTGATACTTATCTTCATCTGATATTCCCAATAAATCTATCATCTGTTCAAATGTCATATTTTCTAGATAACTATATTCAGGTAACATCTCAAAATCTGTCTTTCCCACTTGTTTAGGTTCTTTAATCAATTGTCGTATCTCAAATTGAGGATGTAAATTCACTCTTATTATCTTATAATTTCGAATATCATTCACTAATTTATAACCATGTATCTTCATATAATGATTCATTCTTAATTCACTCCACTTCTCATTAAAATCATAATCTTTAATACATTCTATCTCCCTCTCATCCATACATTCTATAGGTGTCTTAAAGATCCAACCATCCTGGTCGACTGAATTAAATAATGTTAAATTCGGTGGTATCCT
>JACCDO011262853.1_pt1 | contig 19534 bp, 17 predicted proteins | sample 7446101 | NCBI WGS metagenome assembly JACCDO01 (sample SAMN15323440, study PRJNA562643) | freshwater metagenome | isolation source: river surface water | place: USA:Blue River Watershed | collected 2017-08-16 | reverse complement strand
TCATATAGTCTTTGGTTTGACTGTCGAACGAAGGATTTTCTATATCACATCGCAAGAACAAGATTAACTGCTCCTTGATGGCATTGCCATTGACCTTGATTTTTTTCTTTTTCTCGATATAATCGCACAATTTGCGGACGATTTGACCGGTAATGTATTCGACGTGTTTGCCGCCCTTGAAGGTGCAAATACCATTGACAAAAGAGACTTGTATAAACTCATGAGTCGGTGAAAGTGCGACGGCATATTCCCAGCGCTCATCGGACTGTTCATAGACTCGTTTCGCACCGGCACCACCGTTTCCAGCTTCGCTACCCGACGCAACGCTTGCATCATCAGCGATTTGTTGTTTTGCGGCAGTCTTTGACCCGATATACAAATCCACATATTGCTGGAAATTTTTGCACGGAGCCACGTCGCCATTATAAGTGATTTTTACTTTTTTGACGGAATGGTCCGTGACGGCGCTAATATCATAGACCCGTTTTTTCAACAAGGCAATCATATCAGGAGTTAATCCGCCGATGCCGAGACGTTGATAGTCAGGCTTGAAGGAGACTTTCGTATATGGTTTTGCCGAAGAGCATTTCGTAATGACGGGCGCGCCTAAGACATCTAGATTATTGCGAAATTCCTGGACATATTTGAGCCCGCGAATATGATCGACGGTTTCAATACGACCATAGGTGGACCAGATTAGCACTAATTTAAATCCGAAACCATTTTTGCCGCCTACGATTTTTTTCTCGGTTTTGTCATAATTCGTGGAAGTTCTCAAATGTCCGAAAATCATTTCTGGAATCCATAAATCATGTTCAGGATGTTTAGCAATATCGATACCGTTTCCGTCGTTTGTCATGGTAATCATTCCATCTTCGGCAATTTCCGTCGAAATATACGTCACGAATTTTTTCTCTACGCTCGACGAATGAATCATGCGCAACACATGGTCACGACAATTGACAATCCCTTCGTCAAACAATTTGTAAAGTCCAGGAATATATTCAATATGCTTTAGCACAATCATCCCCTTTGCGTCATCATAGACCCACATTTCAGCATCGACATTTTCGACTGAGCCGATATAGGTGTCGGGATTGTCTAATATATGCTGCTTGTCGGTTTTGCGTTGGTATTGTTTAGCAAGAGAGGCGTCCATTTGGTAGTATAGTATAATATCAAGTATGCTATACTATGGTTTGGTCCCATCTAATTCAATTTTGTAGAAAAAGTCCTAGTATTTTTCGGATTTGATGGGTTCCGAAACAGTGCCGTCGGGAGCTCGGCAATACAATCCCGACACATTGCCCGGACCCTGTATCATGATGGAGCCCCCAGTGCTAGCGCTAGGGCAACCATAACACTGTTTGTCTAAACCTAGGTCGAGTCCATTGCCGCACGAAGATTTCAAAGTCACGGATTCATCGGTGGGCAATGTCGTCGAATAAGCGGCACCATAGGTAGCATGGGGTATGCTAGTCGTCAACATGACCGACGATCCGGTGAACCCATCTATCCCAGACATTTGTATAATACTTATTCCTAAACTAATTACTAAAACGGCCATCAACAATATTATAGAAATAGTTCTGCGCGCAATCATTATTCTACTATTCTACTATATAGTAAGAAATGTTGCAAGAATGGTCAAACGTCATTGATGGTAATAATGAAAATAATGTAATTTCCGTAGCCATGGACATCAATGGAAACATTTATTCAGCAGGATATACCAAATCGTCCATCATTGAAAACGAACCGCCGTATAACGTTACCAAATACGGCAATGTGGATGCATTTATCAGCAAACGAGACGGGAGTGGAAATTTACTGTGGACCCGTCGATTCGGCGGCACAAGTGACGATTTAGTAAACGCAATGGTATTAGATACCATTCGCGCCGTATATATTGTCGGAAGTACACAGTCAATGGCGATTGGGATGGAAATCGGCACAAATAATTTAGGCGCAAGTGACGGATTTATTGCTAAATATGATGCCGGTGGACGTATTGTATGGTCAAAACGAATCGGCGGCGCAGGCAATACGACCATCACATCTATAGCACTATATGAAACATTTGTTTATGTAACTGGATATACCACATCTACGCAATTGAATGGTGAAATGACAGTAACGCCTGGTTCATTTACAGACGGATTTATTGCTAAATATTCAGACATTGGGGATCAATTGTGGATCATACGATTGCGGGGAAGTGGAAATGACAAAATAAACGGCAATGTGGGTGATACATATGGAAACATATATGTTTGCGGATCCACCGATTCATTGGTTCTCGGCAATGAATCAAACGCTCTACAAAATAGTTTAGGTGGCATGGATGGATTTATCGCTAAATATGACAGTGACGGTCAATTATTGTGGTTGCGCAGATTTGGCGGTATTTCGGTAGACAATATTATAGCGATTCACATTGATTTATATAACAATATTTACGTAGGTGGATCCACTGGTTCTCCACTGATTGGAAATGAGACTACACCCACAATTGCTGGAATTAGCAATTTGTTTATTGCGAAATATTCATCGACCGGATCATTACAGTGGATAACGCGTTACCTCAGTAGTTCTTCCATTACGAATCTTACATCCATTGCATGTGGGATCGATAATTCCGTCTTCATATCCGGCACGACGAATGCATTCACGTTAGAAGGCGAAACCGGGAATCGATTGATTGGACGTTCCGACGGATTCATTGCTAAATTTACAAACAATGGACGTTTTTTATGGACGCAGCGTACCGGGTATTCATTAACCACTACATCAATCAATCGTATAACACTATCCACTGGAGGGATTATTGTTACGGGTGGTCAAATTGATTCTAACACGATTGATTCCGGTCAGAATGCGGCTAGGTTAGACGGATTTGTCAGTAAATTTTCGGATACTACGTTTTCCCCTTCTGGATCGGGAGATGATACTACCAGCGTATCTAAAATCGAATATTGTCTAAATCCATTCAATCGCAAATCGCGCACCGGTAAAATGTCCATGTGTTCAAATGTATCATATTCGAATTTAGTGACGAGTGGGAATAACCCAAAGAAAACAAAGGCTATGCAATATTCGTCGTATGTGAATACTCGCAAACCGATGAAATATGTATATACTGCACCTGTCGAAACAAACTCTACGAGTGGAATTATAACTACGTTTGCGGGTAATGGCGTATCCGGAACAACCGGCGATGATGGTTTAGCAACTTTAGCTACATTTCAAAATCCATATTGTTGCAATTTAGACAATTCCGGAAATATGTATATTTCGGACAATTCGAACCGAGTCAGACGCATTGACACTACTACTGGAATCATCACTACGATTGTTGGTAATGGCGTGGAAAGTATGGATCCACAAAATATTGGAAATGGCGAACTCGCAACAAGTGCAACCATGAATTTGCCGATGGATGCAATCACCGATGCATCATATAATATATATGTGTGTGATTCGGGTAATGCGCAAATACGTAAGGTGGACGCAGCGACTGGAATTATTACTACCATTGCCGGAAATGGTATGATTACATTTCAAAATATGTCAAATCTGGGGGACGGTATTTTAGCAATACATGCAACGTTTAGGAGATTACATGGAATCTATTTAGATGCATCGCGGAATCTCTATATAGCAGATTCTGGAAACAACCGGGTACGAAAAGTAAATGCAGACAATGGCGTCATAACAACAATTGCCGGATCACCGCTATTATCACCAAATATCAACGGAGATGGTGGTTTAGCAATCAATGCAAACTTGAGAGATCCACGGGCACTATGTTTAGACAGTGTTGGGAATATTTATATAGCCGATACGGGCAGCCGACGTGTACGTAAAATCGATACTGACGGAATAATTACAACATTTGCCGGAACAGGCAATAGCAGTTTTAATGGGGATGATATAGAGGCGACTTCTGCAAATTTAGGCACAATTGTTGATATCATCGCCGACAAAAACAACAATATTTATATTGCAGATTCAACACATCAACGCGTACGTAAAATTGACTATAACACAAATATAATAACGACCGTGGCGGGCAATGGGTCATCTGGCTATTCGGGAGATAATGATTATGCAATAAATGCTACATTGAATAGTCCGATGGGATTATCGATAGATAATTTAGGAAATTTGTATATTGCCGACATGTTGAATTTTGTCATTCGAAAAGTTTCAGCGTAACCCAAAAATCTTTCCAAACATGTTTTCAGAAAATGTTTTATACATCTACTATATAGAATGAAACGTCCAGTTCGCGATCCTGAAACCGGTTTATACACCGTACATAACAAATCATACAAAGAGTTGTTTGGTTCTCGTACTCAAGTTCATAACGGAACTGCGTACAAAACCACTGGCGGATTGACCAAATCCGATTTAATCATGAACAAATGGGGACGTATTGTCTCTGAAAAGAAACACAAGACCGCCAAGAAAGAAAAGCGTCTACAAAAACACGGCTACTTTGCTAAAAAGGGTCAATTCGGCTATGTAAAACGCTCCGTCAAAAGACGTTCTGCTAAAATGCGTGGTGGCAAAGACATGGGTGAAACCGCCTCTGCTCCAGCTGGCGAAGTTGTCGGTGCCGGAGAATCATCCACTCTATCACCTGCCGCACTATAAAGTACGCGCATGTAAAAATATTGTATGTGTATAATTATATACACATGCAAAAGACCTCCCTTTATCATGGTTACGTTTATTTCGTTTTCTTTGTGAAAGTCCTCTTCTTGTTAGCCATTATTGCACAACTATATGCCAAATTTTATGCGCCCGAGAAACTCGAAGACGCAAAATCATGGAAAGACTATTTTGAAAACATTTTCATCATCTTGATGGCCATGCTTTTGTTGTATTTATTTAGCCATAGTCATGTGAATATAGAAAGGGAAGAGCGCATATTGTTTGCGATTTTCGCCATCATTATCATATTACACACGTACCGCATGTTGTAAGTAGACTTATCGAGCAACATGATTGTCATAAAACATCTTACTCACAATGAGCCCGCCTGAAAAATATTTACAGTAATACAAATAGGCGTCATAATTTGAAAATGTCAACGGCTGATTTTCGGCGGCATATTCTTGTTTCATGGCTTCCAGCGCGACATTAATGTCGAGTTGTTTGTCCCATTTTGCACAACGTAAATTGTAAATATACTTGTCACTTTCTATTTCTATGTCTGGATAAAAATAGGTAATCAAATCAATCATCTGGTTGTTATTCACGGTTTCGCCACACCATTGTTTAAATAACGTGCATATTTCGTCAATCTCGAATTCATTGTCGAGCGTTTCATCCACTGTCATATTTTCATCCCAGAAACAGACGAATTTTTGCATGGCCGGTAAATATTTGCTGGATATATTCACAAAGACGTCGCCATCTTCCTTGTAGTCCAGTTTTTGTACAAAGAGACTATGCAATGTTTGTTGAAAGATAATGGCTGGTAAATGTTTCGATTCTAAAAAATGTTTCCACAAATATTGCATATTTTTCCAGTTGATTTGCATAGAATCGGAAGCACGCGCATTTTTCTGCAAATATTCGTCAATAAACAATTGTATGACGGAATCGGAGCTATTGTTTTTCAAAAACATGACGTCTGCAACGAGAGCATTGTTGTTGCTATAGTGTAATAGAAATGTATCGGAATCTTGAAAGCGGGTCGAATAATGGCAGGCGACGCACAACATATCGAGCGAACATGCATTGAGCATGGATTTCCATAGGGTTTCGTTTTTCACGCCTTCGAGGACATTCACGATCCGGCATTGTTGATAATTGTGTTCGTGATACTTGTGCTTGATGGTCTGGTACAAATTGGTACCCAGGAATCCCTGGCACATGGTGTTGAGTTCGCGGATGAAATGTTTTGCTTGCGTGGGTAGAAAATGAATGAGATCGGTGTTTTTCTTGAAAATATTGTCGCCAATCATCGTCAAGAAATATTTCGCTTCAGTTTTGGTGGCGAAAATGGTGGGATACAATTGTCCTAAGACGTGTTGTATAGTTTCGGATTCAGGCACGGTTTTCGTGAGTGCGTTTTCCTTGATGCGTTTCATAATATAGACTTTCGTGCGCTGTTTCCACTGCATGAGTTGTTTGTCCGCGGTAATGGTTCGCAATACATGGTGTAATATATTGTCTTCACTGTAGAGCGAATAGTGTTTGCCGTCGTAATAAAAGAATTTTTCGGTGGATGCATTGTAAAAGTATTGATTGTTGTTGAGGAAGGATTTGATAAAGGCGGTTTGCTCGGCCGTGAGTTCGTCGATGCGCTGTTGTCGTTGCTCGTGAGTCTTTTGCATGGTTTCGAGTAGTTGCGGCAATTGCTGGCAAACGTAGGATTGCATGCGACCCATAATGTATTCATTGTCGGTATATTTTTGACAGAGTTCGTCGATGGTGGTTTTGATTTGTGAATGGTCTGCTTGCGACGCCATTTTGTGCTAAATAGTATATTGCTTTGCATTTATATGGGTTTGTAAAATAATATTAGGTTGTTGCATATTGTAAACATGCAACAAATAATTATATTCGGCGAGCTTTGCTAGATAGATTGCGAACACTGCCGACGCCACCTGCCGCTAGACTACCTGGTTTATAGTAGACACGCGAATTGTCGGTAAATAGTGATTTCATACTTATTGTCGTCGGTTGACTCGATGATGTCAAAAACCCGACTGGTACATTTTGCACAGTAGACACGTTATTGTTTACTAGCGTGTTTCCGAGGGTCCCGCTAGAACTAGATGATGTTAATAATAAAACATAATTATTCGTTATTGATGGATATGTATTTGACACAGTGAAATCGGAGGTATACAAAGCAGTACCTTTTACCCAAGTAAAATAGGCAATGTATCCACCGAATGCAGCGTTATTCGTAGGAGTCGATTCATTCGAAATAGTTAAATTACTATTACTGGTAAAATTATTGTTATCTACCATGGAAAAAACAACAGTTCCATTCATGAATACTTTCGTAGTTTGACCGTTTCGGCAAATGGCAAAATGAACCCATTTATTCTTGTAATCAGCGGGATCTAACAATGTTGCCTTATGGGATGTACCGTTCGTCCAATAATAAAATTGGCCTTTTTGATTTTCTAGTTCAATGGATACACCAATCGAAGACGTTGATTCGCTCAGACTACCAATTTGAAAAACGCGCGGAAATGGATTAGTGTCGGTTTGGTATTGATACCATTCTATGGTGAAATCGCCCGTTCCAAAATTCAGGCCAGTTGCATTTGGTATTTGCAAATAAGAACCATTATCTCCACGAAAAGATAAACTTGACATATATATTATTATGAATAAAATAATATATAATGCATGGTCGATGATTAAATACTGACGACACTTTTAACGACGCCCGATTGCGTATATTCATTTGCCGAATCCACGACCGACGCCTTTAGATATTTGGAAATCACTGCATTCGTTTTGAAAACATCTTCGGCTGGAAGTGCAGCAAACCATTGATATTTATGGCGGCGCAATATTTCATTGCCGGGAATGAGAATACCATAGGCCATCGCGTCTATGTCTAAATAATCCTCTTCCATGAGATCCTCCAATAAAATAGGTTTTCCACCCACCGTTTTCACGCCGATTTTGCGTCCATCAATCAAATTGATTTTTTGTGCACGAATGGCGTCGGCGACCCATTTTGAAGTATCCCCGCGGAATTTCGCCTCTTCATTAAAATGTGGATTTTGACTTCGCATTTTCAAATGTTCAATCAATGCCTGAATCGTTTCGTCATTCTTCTTTGCGCCCATAAAACGAATCGTAGGTTTAAACAAACTCGTGCCCTTATCCCCTGGATTCATGGTCTTGTTGCGTTTTTCACATACAAATGGGCGTTCTCCACCAGACACACCTTCACGATACAAATCAATCAAATTCCTATTACACAAAAACGAATTCGGAACTACCATTCCGCCATAATAATAAATCAACTGCAACATACCGATTTCGCGATATTGCGATCTGGCTGGTTCGGCCACATTTTTCAAATCAATGTCCCATGAAGGTATAAGTTTACTAAATGTATCATCATCGATCAAACAAACATTGAAATCCCCACTGCAATGATTAATAATCGTTTTGATGGTTAAATGTAAATAAGGCTGGTTGAGATCCGTCGTATTTCGTGATTGAAACGATTTCCATTGTCGCGAATTGACTTCGTATTTTGAATGAATCCACAATTTCGGTTTATTAAACCCATACAGCGGAGAATCGTTCAACAAATATTTTTTAATAAGCGTATATTCATCGTTTGTGGAAAACGTCTGTTTCATTTGTGTTCCCATATAACTAAGAATCGCTATGGCACTAAATGCGAACAAATAATAATATGTATTTTTAGAAGCAAACATGGATTATATACTATAATAGTATAATTATTAGAGAACCGAATCTTCAAAAATAAATATAATAGTCAATGTTGTAATTGGAATGTTCGTACTTCATGGATGAAGAATACATGATATTATTGCTCTTGCATATTTGCCTTACAATATTTGTAAACGATTTATACGTGAATTCGCGATTGACATAATACGCTTTTGATGCGTGATAATATTCTATCATGGCTTTGCAAAAATCCTCCTGGTAATTGTTATAGAGGAGTATCTTGAATGCATTTGCGTCAATCAAATAATACTTGTCGGTTTTTAGACAAATCTTTTCAAGCAAATTTGTTAATAATTCAAAGGGTACTTGCCGTCTAAAAATCTTGTGGAACATTTCTATGTCTAAAATATCTATAGTTTATATTTCGGTTTTCCTAAATTGTTATTTGTATTATTTATTTTCGGACAGTGTGAGAACATTGCACAGATTATTTGTGAAAAAGGCTAGTTCTATTGCATCTTCGTGAACATTATTAAAAATGGTAATGTATTTACACAATATCGGTACAATATTATACTTTTCGTCTTCGGTAAATATAGGCGTGGATTTTACAAAAGTGAAAAAATAGTCTAATATATCAATGACTGAATATCCGTAATCGTATATATGAAAGAGAACTTTGATTGCATGATCGATTTGACGTTTACGCAAATGGTCGACGTATATTTTGAATTCGTCGAATGAAATATGAGAACACAGTTTTTTACATTTTGCTAAATCCACGGGTTCTCCTGAAATGTATATTTTCTCTAAATAATTAATGAGACTGCGAATGGACATGGACGATATTTTCAATAAATATTCACGCGATTCTTCGTCTATTTGCAAGTTCTCCTTCACGACGATTTTATTCATGGTTTCGCGCAAATAATCAATTGGTGGAGATTCCATTTTTAAAATATGTAGGCGCGATTGAATACTCTCAATCACTTTTTGAATACTAGTACATACGGAAATAAAATTGATATTGTTCTGATATTTGTCAATGTAATTGCGGAAAACTTGCTGACTTTGTTCATTCAACATGTCTAAATCATCCACCACAATGAGTTTTTTCTTCCCGAAAATATTGCTACTCGATCGACAAAATGTTTTCATTTCATTTCGGTAATAATTGATGCCCTGTTCTTTGAGATTGTTGATGTGGAGAATATTGTTCTCCGGGAATGGAGAATCCGCCGAGAGCCCATAATATTCTCGTATAATCGCGTATAGCAATGTGGTCTTTCCGCACCCCGATTTTCCCACAAAAAGCACGTTTAAATTGTCGATTTCGAGCAATGTTCTCAATACCACCCGGAATTTTTCATCGGTATAAAAATCACCCACGTAGTACGGTTTATATTTTGTAATAAATGTTAGGTTATTCATATAAAGATTCCAGTGAAAACCCGTTTATATTATTTCTTGTGCACAATAATAATATAAACAATCGTTCCTATTACACATATTATGCAAAAACCTACCCATTACGACATATTGGGCGTTTCAAAAGACGCGTCGGAAACCGAAATCAAAAAAGCCTATCGCTCTCTTTCGCTAAAGTTTCATCCGGATCGCAATCCGTCGGAAGAAGCCCGGGCAAAATTTCCGTCGATTAATGGCGCATACGAAGTATTGAGTGACCCGGAAAAACGACGGCAATATGACATGGAACTAAAGGGTGGTTTCTTTGGCGGTATGCCAGTTCATGGAGGTGATGATATGGGGGATATTAATAATATTTTCAACATGATGTTTGGTGGTGGATTTCCGGGAATGGGTCAAAAAATGGGTCCGGGTATTCATATTTTCCATGGACCGCCAGGGCACGGTCCACCCGGTGGATTTCAAAATATTTTCCAGGCGATGCAAAAACCGCCACCGATTATAAAAAACGTCAAAATCGATATTACGCAGGCATATTTAGGATGTTCTCTTCCAATCGAAATTGAACGATGGATTCTCGAGAACAATGTCAAGGTGGTTGAAAGCGAAACTATTTATGTACCGATTCATCAGGGCATCGATGAAAACGAAATCATTATTTTACGAGAAAAAGGCCACGTAGCGAGCGATGTTCTCAAAGGCGACATCAAAATAATCATCAACATTGAAAATCGCAGTATATTTAGACGCAGTGGTTTAGATTTGATTTATATTCACAAATTGTCATTAAAAGATGCGTTGTGCGGATTTTCATTCGACATTCAACACATCAATGGCAAATCCATGAAATTGACGAATCTGTCTAATAAAACCGTCATCACACCGACTTCGAAAAAAGTGCTACAAAATTTAGGCATGATGCGAGAGAAACAAGTCGGCAATCTGATTTTAGAATTCGACATTGTATTTCCGACGACATTGAGCGATGATCAAATAAATACTTTAGTAACCATTTTGCCATAATTCGCGTGCGTTTGTTTTTACAATATTCGACGATTTAGCAATGATTCGCAAAAATCGCCGTCTAGAATAAATATTTAGGCGAAACAAGTATATAAAGTATTTCCTCCTAAATAATTTATATTTTCATAGTAAATGAGTTCCTCATCCTCTATTGCACAAACGAAACCTAGCGCAGCCGCCGTAACACCTAATGGATATAGATTACCAGAAAACACAACTCTTCAACATGCCGCAAAATTGTCCATTGTAGAAGACAAACCAATCATGTTTGACTACTGGACAAACAGTTTAGACAAAACCGTTTTAATTGGCGTAAAAGACAATCAAGAGAAATTATTAGTAAAAAGCGAAGAAGAATACACCAGTCCCATTGCTAAAATTTACAAGGTTGCTACCGAATATATCGTAGTCACCGAAAACTCCATCTATATTGTGGATGTCGCCATTCCTACAAAACGCATCTCTGCCTAAATAATTCGCACATAGTATATCATTATATCACAGTTTAGTATAATGTTATCGAAAAAAACCATCATTGAATCATATGTAAAAATTATAATTGATTCTTTAATCATGATTCATAACTCGACCATCGTAACGAATTTGCAAAATGCAAAACATATTACACATAACATCATCAATACAGTGATTCACGTGTTTCATTTAGCAATCTTGAACGACGCTACTATAGAATCCATATTTTTAGATTGTCAAAAGGCGTGTTTTTGTTATTTAGAATACATTGAACAAATGACAAAAACAAATTTATTAGAATTAGATAATGCGACGATTTCGGCCTTTGTATATAAACAATCTTTGACTGGATATAAACCAGCAACATCTTCCATGACACATATTTTCCAATATGATGATCTATTACACATTATGAAACAACTTACTCACACATTCATGGCATGGGTAAATAATGGACCATTTACATATGATGTATCATTGAAAGCAAAGATTGCGAATTGTGACGTATATTTAGGAAATTATATAAAGTTGTTTTATAATTTAAAACCACATTCGCCCGATAAACATTGTCAACTCGTGGATATGATTCGGCAAAAAACGAAGATGACTGAAGACGCTTTTTTTGCATTTTTAGGCGAATACTACAATCTATTATACAATTTGAAAAAACAAAACAAAATGGTCACGAATATGACAATTGACCATCATATTTTAGGATGGTCGGTCACGGATGGTTGTGAAATATGCGATGAAAAAAAAGTCAAGAAATTTACCAAACAATTATTTTTGTGTTAGCAAACTGCGGTGGATGCATATTCAACAGATACGTTGATATTGCGTTTTCGCAGTTTCGTTTTTTTATTTTTGATAACATGACCGTCATTGTCGGCATAAATATTTTTATATTCCACGGTTAGTATGTTTTTGATAAATTCGAAAATAAACATGAGAATTTTCTCGGAACAATTTCCAACAATGAGGCAACTACCCGTTCGAAAAATCATAAACGAAACTTCCGTGTATTTTTTGTTTTCGTCGAGTTCGCTCATCTTCATCGTCCTCTCATTTTCTATAATACGTCCATTTTGTAATATTGGATCAAATCCTATTTCATGGTTGAAATAGAATTTGCATTTTACTCCAGGATAACTGCATGGATCATACGCGGTTTCGATTCCGTATTTGTTGCTTCGTAAAATACTGTAGAGTTTATCGCGGTTTACGAAAAATCCGCAATTGAAATTCGAATTAATGAGAACATTATCATCTTGACTATTCTCTAAGAATTCTAAAGGCAAATCCATATGTGGTTGAATATAATGTAAAATCATATCTTTGACAATGTCAAATAGATTTGCATTCAAAATTCCTGGTATTTCGAGTTTTCCAGTATTGAATACCTTGACGTGAATTTCGCGAAAGAGTCCTTCGTACTTGAAGCGCAAAATCATGGCAAAACAATTATAGAATGCATTTTTGATTTTGCTGCGGCAATTCATAATGTCTTTTTTTGAAATGCCAATCGTAATTTTGCGTTCGTCCTTGAATTTGATACGGCGCGCCTGCGGATTATTGATTTGTTTGATGACGTGTTCGGTGTAATAGGGTATATTTTCGAGTTTTGTACAATACTCCTTATATTCTTCCTCGGTCTTGGATACGATTTTCATTTGTTTTTTAACGATTCCTGCGCGCGGCATCCAATATTCAATGACGGGCAAACTCCAGAATATATTATGGATATCAATCGGTTGATTTAGGAACAACACTTTTGTTTTTGTGGAAATATACAGATCATCACATTTAGGAACATCGCCGTCTGCCGTATTTTCTTCGCATACTGGTACAACCGGCTCGGTTGACTGCATCTGTGCAAACACATTCTCCGAACCCTGGCACAATAAGAATCGCGTCCATTCATCGTCAATCGTTGTCATGGTTGAATTGATCTTTAAATGGTTCACGCCACTGTGCTTTATATTGTTTCAATTTTGTACTTTGTGTAAAATAAAATGTAGTACTATTATTATATATGTCATTTGAAAATACAAATTGTATACAATTACCTAAACAACCCAAGATTATTGCGGAACGAACGGCTATTATACCCATTTCCAATCCATCTTTGAGGTATGAAACATATCCAGCACCTTCGCGGTTTGATCCAAATATGGCAAGTTCTCCGCCAAATCAGTTCGTCGACCATCTCAAACAGCGTATGGATGCATATTATTCCGGGTCATTAAATATGCATTTGCATTTTGAACGCGCGCGTGATCGAGCAAATTCATTTGAAGTTGTATTACGAGCACAGCACGTATAAAATGATATACATCTATAGTAATATAGATGTATATTTACGACATATTTCGTATTGCATAAAATACATAGTTTAAAAAACTCTCATAATCCGCATCGGTATTGTGAATACAATTTTCAATAATATCTAAATAGGTGCTTTGCACGTTGTCGATATAGTTACGCAACACATAATTAAAATACGATTGCAGCAATATTTTTTTATCCATATTGTATTGCACGCTATTTGTATGAATCGAATCGGTAAAATCGCGAATGGTGCTCGTCTCCTTTTTCAACAGTGTATGCAGTTCCTCCCACACCCCCGAATGTATAATATGCCCATTCCATTCGTTGAGATTTTGATTCAACTGGATAAAATTAATCATGGAGCGAATGTCTGATTGATACATGCTCTGTATGGCGTTGATCTCTTGCTCGCCAATATCTAGTTTTTCCGCGTCGGCAATTTCGCGGATAAATCGGTATATTTCCGCTCTAGGCAATTGATTGAAACGCACGCTAATGAATTCATGCTGCAACGATTCGTCGATTTTACTAATATAGTTGCAAATCAGACAAAATCTCACATTACTATTACACGTTTGGAGCAAGGTTTTTAGCGCTTGTTGCGCGGATTTTGTCATATAATCGACTTCGTCCAGGATCACGAATTTAAATCCGATTTCAAACAGATTTTTCGATTTCACAAACTGGTTGATTTGATTGCGAATAATATCGATTCCGCGTTCATCCGAGGCATTCAGATGAATGACGGTCCCCTGGCTTTTCCCGAAATATTTTTGCTGGTATTCGTCGATCAAATTCATAATCGTCGTCGTTTTCCCCGTTCCGGGCGGACCGTAAAACAGCAAATTCGGGAAATAGGCCTTGTCGATAATTTCGCGAAAAAGCTGGCGATTTAATGGATCGAGTACAATGTTCTCAAATTGTGTTGGACGATATTTTTCTACCCATGGTTTCGACATTTGTTTATAGAATCATTCCGCGAAATCTTTATGTGGATTATGAATCAAATCTTCTATTACACATGCAAAATTGATTTGTGCGCGATTGGTTTGATTCTTATTATTCAAACATCCATAATTAATATAATGATGGCCGAACCCGAAGGTTATTTAGAACTTATCTTAGGACCCATGTTTTCCGGAAAAACCACGCAACTCATTCAACACTATAAAAAATTCACCTACATTGGCAAACAAACCATCGTCATCAACTACGCCGAAGACAAACGATATCACGATTCTATGATGTCTACTCATGACAAGGTCATGATTCCGTGCCTCTTTGCAAAAACCCTCGCCGAAATATGGCCACATCATCAAGCGGATGTCTTTATCATCAATGAAGGACAGTTCTTTTCCGATTTATATCCCATTGTTTTAGATATGGTGGAGAACCATCACAAATCCGTCTATATTTGCGGCCTAGATGGCGATTTCAAACGCCAGAAATTCGGACAGATCTTAGACTTGATTCCTTACAGTAATAAAATCGAAAAACTGAATTCGTTGTGCGCCCTTTGCAAGAATGGGAAACCCGGCCTATTCTCTCATCGTATTACACAAGAAAAAGACCAAGTGGTCATTGGGTCGGACAATTACCAGCCACTTTGTAGGACATGTTATCATGAATGTAACCCGATCCATGATTTAGTGTAACCCTACCCCACAAAAATAACCGGTCACCTTTTTTAGTTTACCCTCACTAAAGTATTTTTCGAAATGATATAAAGTTTCATACGTATATTTTTGTACGAGGGAGTACGAAGGACCTAAGAAGAGGATGACTACGAAACGTGCAACTAAAAAAACAACCGAAACTGAAAATATACAAATCGTTTTAGAGGAAAGTGAGCCGACCACTACGAAAAAACGAGGACGAAAACCAAAGGGGGGGAAATTAATTGTAAAACAAAATGAAAATACAAATATACCGGAAATTGTGCCGAATATCATACTTCATTTAAAATGTTCGCTAAACGATTTGCACGAATACAACGACAAATATAATAAATTATTGACCGATCCATTGTCTTATAATCCAACTATCCCACCTACAATCATGGCATATGATACGAATCAGCAATTAAAATATGAAGCTATCGAAAAATCCGTGATTGAAACTACGAATTATGCATATCATGAACCACTTGCACAATCATCTTCTCAATTTTGCATCAAATGTTCTGCCGAAAAGTCAGATGACGACGATTCCAGCATAAATGTAAAAGACATTAATGCAAAACTCAAGCGTCTAAAATTAGATTTGTACAAGAACAATTTACCCGACAAAAAATCGGCATGTTTCTGGTGCACCTATGATTACGACAATCATACCTGTTATATTCCTAAATATGAATTAGACGGGGCAATTCATGGATACGGATCTTTTTGTCGTCCTGAATGCGCAGTGGCCTATTTGATGAAGGAAAACATTGATGATTCTACCAAATTTGAACGTTATCATTTGCTAAATAACATTTACAGCAAAGTCTACGATTTCAAGAAAAACATTAAACCGGCACCCAATCCGTATTATTTACTGGAAAAATTTTACGGAAATTTGACCATACAAGAATACCGCAAATTGCTAAAGACCGAACATATGTTACTGGTCATCGATAAACCACTTACACGCATTTTGCCGGAGTTGCACGAAGACAATGAAGACATGGTTTTAAATATTCATGGCAACAATACCACCAAATCACAGGGCAATACCGTAAGCAATGGGGTGTATAAAGTAAAACGTCAGAGTGAAAAACAACAAGGACCGAGTAAAACGTCCATCATGCGTGATAAATTCGGCTTATCCGGATAAACTATGCATATTTAGGTAGATAGAGTAGTTAGTATTTTTAATCGTTTTTGTGATAAATATAAAGAGTTTATCACAAAACCATATATCAAAATGATTACCATACATTTGATGGGAGGTTTAGGCAATCAATTGTTCCAGATTTTTGCCACGATTGCATATTCCCTAGAATATCGTCATCCGTTTATTTTCCCGTATGCAGAAACGCTAACATCGGGCATAGAAAGACCGACTTACTGGGATAATCTCTTCCGTAGTATCAAAATATTCACCACGATTACACATGAACGCGGATTCACAAACCAGATGCTCGCTAATTTACCGAAGTGGCGAGAACCTGGATTCACTTATGAAAAAATACCACACATTCCCACACAACAAAACTTCTCCCTTCACGGGTATTTTCAATCGCCTAAATATTTCGAAACCTACAAAACACCCATCTTGCAATTTCTTAAATTCCCCGAAATCCAACAAACTGTCCGCAGCCAGTTTATGCATTATCTAGACCCATCCACTCACACGATTAGCATGCATTTCCGCCTGGGCGATTATAAATACAAACAAGCCTACCACCCTGTCTTGTCCCCTACATATTATCAACGCGCCTTGACCCATCTACTCACACGAATTTCCACACCCCATATCCGCGTCTTGTATTTTTGCGAAGCCGAAGACAATGACTATGTCACAAATGTCATAGATGGTTTACGACAATCGGTCTATAAATCAATCGATTTTACCAAAGTCGACGACATCATCACCGACTGGCAACAATTGATGCTAATGAGCTGTTGCGATAGTCACATTATTGCGAATAGTTCCTTCAGCTGGTGGGGCGCGTATTTGTGTAATAGTACACCTTTTGTTTGTTATCCTAGCGTCTGGTTCGGTCCAGCCATGTCGACAACAGATGTGAGCGATTTATTCCCGGAAACATGGATGAAAATCGATGCATAATCTATTTTTTCGCGAAACAATTTGCATAAAATTGAAATCGCCACGATAATCAGACTAGATATGTAATCTGCAAATACATATCTATTACACAATATGCCGCTAATACCATTACGAACCGATTCCTTGAAATCTATCAAGAAACAGCTTGACAAAGAAGTGAAGAAATCTATACAAAAAATGCGCGCGCAAATGGAGGATTACGAAATTTACCGTGACAATTATGAATACATGCGTTGTTCTCCGATGGTGCAGTCACTTTTGCGCGAAAACCGTGAATTACAACGTGAAATCAAGGAGTTGAAACGTATTATTCGAAACAAAACAACTATAAAAATGGAAGCATCGCCAGTGATTGATTTAACCAATCATGACGAAATCGAAATTAAAACTATACATTTGACATCTGAACCAAACATAGTGTATGATTTAACTGAATGTGATGATGTATCAGATGTGGGTGAAGATGCTGGCGAGGAAGAAGATGATGCTGGCGAGGAAGAAGATGATGCTGGCGAGGAAGAAGATGATGCTGACACTGATGAGGAGGAAGCCGAGGAAGAAGCTGGTGAGGAAGAAGTCGAGGCTGACGCTGATGAGGAGGAAGCCGAGGAAGAAGCTGATGAGGAGGAAGCCGACGCTGACGCCGATGAAGAGGAAGCCGACGCTGACGCCGAGGAGGAAGAAGTCGAGGAAGAAGCCGAGGAGGAAGAAGTCGAGGAAGAAGCCGAGGAGGAAGAAGTCGAGGAAGAAGCCGAGGAGGAAGAAGCTGAGGAAGAAGAATCCGGTGCTGACGCTGATGAAGATGATGTCGAGGAAGAAGTCGAGGAAGAAGAAGCTGGCGAGGAGGAGGAAGAAGAAGGCGTCTATGAAGTCAAAATAAAAAATAAAACATACTATGTTACGAATGAAACCAATGGTACTATATATGCGGTTGCGGCAGACGGTGAGGTCGGTGACGAAGTCGGTAAATATGTAGATGGAAAACCCACATTCACTAAAAAATAATTCGTGCCTGTGGAAAACTACATTTCACTAAAAAAGAATCAGCGGTTTCGAACTGTATAATAATAATTCTTTCTTTTGTATCTGCGACGCGTGTTGCGTCTTTTTTCACCACCCACAGATACTGCATTTACTAACGGAACTTGAAATGGATTTTCGTTAGGATTGACAACTGGTGCGTTTTCTGTTACTTTTTGTGCAGCAGCCGATGCGGCGGATATTTTGGCTTTGGCCTCTTCGATTTCCCTGATACTTTCAGCGGCTTCCTTTTTTTGATTTTCAAGTGTTTCTTCAATACTGAATGGTTTTTTCCGCAAAATTTCGAATTGATTACGTCGGGAAGTCAATCGGTCAAAAGCTAAAGTGAGTTGTTCGTCTAAATAATCGCACTTTACCATGCCTTTGTTTGCCGGATTTAATTCGCCTTTGATGACTTCCATATATACGTAGATTTCGTATTCGGGTTCTTTTGATTCATTCGATGTTTTCTTGGAAGTGACAGAGACGTTCCATAGTTCGTCAAATTTGGGTTGTTTTCCCTCGTTGATGAGTTCATCGGCTGGATGAATGATTTTTGTGTGGAAATCGTCACTGGTATTCTGGAAATATTGATTTATGATTTCTTGCAGTTTATGGTTCATCGACTGACGATTGTTTTGCAGGAAGGTTTTTTGTATATAGGCGACAGTATTGGTGAAGACCGAGTATTTTTCTTTGCGCAGTTCATCGAAAAAAAGACGCTTTGTGTTCTCATCACCTGCGAATTCTTTTTCATAATAGACAAAGAGACCCTTTTTGTCGTCGTCAGACAACACATTGTCTTGAATCAATTTGAATGCTTTGATTTCATTCGCAAGTTTCATGATACGGGCGATTTTGAGTTCCATGGTGGATAATCCGGAGATTTGCCCGGATTTTCGGATTTTATTGAAGAAATTTTGTATGGATTCAGACAAGTTGATGATTTCGCCGATGGTCTTTTTGTTAGAGGCATCTAATTTATTCAGCGCATAAATGTCTTTGGTCATTTTTTCAATATTGTCGTCGATTTCTTTTTTCTCAAACATCAAACGGTCACTGCGTGTAAATGGAAGCG
>JACCDO012080849.1_pt1 | contig 19536 bp, 16 predicted proteins | sample 7446101 | NCBI WGS metagenome assembly JACCDO01 (sample SAMN15323440, study PRJNA562643) | freshwater metagenome | isolation source: river surface water | place: USA:Blue River Watershed | collected 2017-08-16 | reverse complement strand
TATTATAACCGCTCCGGTCCCATCGGTACTGATTGAAGAAATCTTGATTGACATTTGACGTAATCATACACCAGCCTAGCATGCAACTAGTCGTCGTCCTCCTGCTCGCTTTGGGCGCATGCGTCAGTGCCTTCCAAGCCACCCGCTCTGCACGCAGTGCGCTCACCTTGTTCGCCAAGTCGAAGGCCTTGCCGTTCTTGGAAGCTCCAGCCAAGGTAAAAAATGCTTTTCATGCTTAAACTACTATGATTTTTGTGTATACGTATAGTTTATGCCAATTGGGTATGCTCGTGGTGTTCAGCATACGCGCTTCATGCAATTGTGTTGATGAGTTGATTAAAACATATAGTAATTTTGACAACATATAACGTGGAAATATGTTGCGAAGATGAATGTCATCATAGAAAATGCATCAATTCTCTTATTTTTTACATATTATCTAAATTACTTAAAATACATCTTAAACTTACATTAACATTATTATTTTTATTTTTAGCTTGATGGATCTATGGTCGGCGATGTTGGCTTTGACCCTATGGGTATTACCAACACTTTAGCATCTACCAAATATGTTCAAGCTGCTGAGATTAAACATGGTCGTGTTGCTATGTTGGCAACTGTTGGCTTTGTTTTACAACAATACATTCACATTGTATCATCAGAATCTGATCCATTTAAAGCAGTTGCTGCATTAGGCTATGGCCCTAATCTTCAAATATTATCTTTTATTGGTGTTATCGAATTAGCAACCTGGAATAAAACCTTCTGCAAGGATAGCACCCCTGGTGACTTAGGATTTGATCCATTAGGACAATTGAAAGGTAAAAATCAAAAGCAAATTGATGACATAAAGTTAAAGGAAATAAAGAATGGACGACTTGCCATGATTGCAATTATAGGCATGTTTGTGCAGAACCTAACCTTCCACACTCCAACTCTTTAACTCTTTACAAGTGTAAATTTGATAAGTATTAAATTCTTACAATTAAATGTCCTATAAATAATTATTTTTTTGAAAACCCAGTGCTTTTTCGGACTGGTTCAGCTCCACTACTCACAATCTTCGATGGCGTGTTATTGACCCATTTTTCAAAGTTTTCCATCGTACTTTCTAACTCTTTGAAGTAAGGTTGAGATCTAAAAAAACTTAAATCCATTTTTGTTGGAGTGATTTTATAGTGGACATCGGCGTACATTTTACCAAAAATATCCGTTATTCCTTCGTGCAACATCAATATCTTACTGACCACAGTATCTAGTTCGCTATTGGTCGCTACTTTAAGTGCTGAATCGTCAAATTTATTGCCTTCAATCGTCTTCATCAATTGCACAAGTTCTGTTTTGATGTGGTTTATCAACAGACTGCGCATACCACTGGCATAACCCCGTTCATTTTTAATTATGTCTAATGATAAAAAACCCAGTGGTAGCGCGCCATGCAACGCCCAATATTTATCATCGTCTAATTTGGTTAACAGCACCTTGTCGTCCACACGTAATAGTTGCTTATAGACAACTCTTCTTAAATTGGCATAGTTTAGATTCCAAATATGTGTATCAACTCCTACAGTCATATGCACGCTAGGATTAATTTTGTCTGAGATGCCATTGAGTGTGTCGGTGGTATGAGGATAACCTCCAGGTATATATAAGATTTGACCAGGCTGTAATACTGTGTCTATAATAGGCTCTGCTAACTCTGTTAATTCTAATATGTCTTTTCCTTTTCCTCGAGCATATGGATCTGCTCGTATCATACGTGATGGTGGTGGTGGAGCATATACTCTCCAACGCTTTTGTCCAGTTGACTGTAATACAAATACATCTTGTTTGTCCGTGTGTGGAGGTGCTGATGTTTCTTGTCCTGGATTTGTTAGATAAGCATTCAATGCTACTGGAAATTGAAATGAATTGATTGCATTCAAGCAAACACCAGCAAGCTTTGGTATAAATCCTCCGGCACTATTGAATACCACTGTTCCACTGGTTTGCTTTAAAGCTACTTGAATATCTTCAAACCGTAATTTCGCATCTTCAAAACTAGTGCCTCTTGGTTTTGATACTGCCGCCATATTCCAACCACTATTCCCCTTTTGAAATGTGCCTCTTCCAGCCTCTAAGAAATCTTTATCAGTTGCCTCTTTCACGTCATTGATAGTAAATGAATCAGCGATATTATCCAATGATCCATCAAAGATATACGGTTTTTTTTGCCAAATAGTGCTAATGAACTCTTTATTATTTGCAAAAGCATCAAATGTTGGCTGTAAATCCAACTTCGCAGCGCCCTTCGCCGACGCAGTCAAATCATCGCGCAGGCTGTTTAGCGACCACACTTCATCGCCCGATGAAGTCGCACTGGCGAGAACACTGCGCTTCAAGCGAGAAACGGGGCTCACGAAGCCTCCGACGCGCGAGCAAAAGGCCAGTAGTGCCACCAGCAGTAACAGGTGCCTCTGCATTTGGTTCAATGAGGCATGAGGAATGACATATGCGCAATGCGCATTTTCACCGGTACTCGCATGCCGCTGCAGCGGGAACTTGTTGATCAGCAGATCACGATGACGAGGTAGTTAGTGCGATGGTTCTTGGTAAGATGGTTAGTGGTATAATAATTGGTAATATTATTGTTTTATATTGTTGCTTGTTTCTTTAAAATCTATATCTGAAAATTGTCTAAAAACATTTACCAATATTTATTGAGAGCACCTTCAATGCTCAACCATAGGTACTACTTGTACCTAGAACCTCAATCTTAAATCAGTTAGCTATAAAAAGTCACTTTGTACCGGCTCCTGTGCACTGGCACCGGTTCTTCAAAATTCAAACAGACGGAAACAGTAATATATTCGGTGAGAGTCATGGCGCACGAGATAGTGTTTGCGGTGCAAGACATCCTTGAGCGCGATGGAGTGCTGCAGGCAGTGCGCGCCAAGCTGCGCTCTACGATCTCGCACTTGTTGCTGCACTCGAACCCTGACGATCAAATGAAGATCAGCAATAACATTCACAACTTTGTTGAAGAGTATGAATATGGGAAGCTATCTCTGGAACTAGTGAGGGATGTGCTGACTTCTTTGGGATTGGTAGAAACGCTTACGGTTTTCGATGCTGAATGTGGTTTAAAGTCTTTGGATATGAGCAAGGATGCTTTAGGAAAAGCAGTTAACATCAATGTAAGTAGTTTATACGGAGTGAATAAACCTGTTTTGGTAGATATTTTAGGTAAATATAAACGACCTGGTAAATTAGATCAATTAAGCGTATCCACTCATTCAGTAGATACGGACAAACATCCTATTATAGCAACATCTCCAAAAAATAGGGCACCATCACCTGTAAATAACCGTTCTCCATCGCCCCTTAACATAAGATCCAATTCACCAGTTGCATTTAATAACAGTAATCATGATGACGATCATATTCCTAGTATTCTGGAGCGAAGACCAAATACTTTAACGCCATTAAGTAATCATTCACCAATAGATGGAAACTCACCAACTGCGGCATCTGGTAGAGCTAATTCCTTCAAGCAATTATCTGTAGATACGACCTCTCCAGTTATAGAAAATATAATGTTATCACCAAACTCCTCAAGTGGATCAGCCAATATCCTTAAAAACTCTCCAACTAATTCAGTGATAAGTCCAGGCAATAAATTATCGCCATCTAGCACTAGTAGTGGTAGTAATCGGTCGCCATCTACCTTTACATTTAGATCCGAAGAAAAATCATCGCCACCTACTGCAACGGCTAGTTCATTGAGTTCATTGAGTAGTGCTAAAAATTTACCACCTTTGGGTCGTCCAAAAAGTGGTAAATTAGAACCAATATCAGGAATATCGTCGTTAGCACCACCAAAATTTGATCATAAAGAAAGTATCAGAAACGAGTTCGACGTCGGTAACACCAACAATGCAGACATCAATCATCCTACGTTAAGCGCGCTAGAAGATTCTATTGAAGAAGTTCCCGAAAATGACTCCTCGCAAGAGAGTAGTCCTGAAAAGTCAAGTGCCAATAATACAAGTGGGAAGATATATTCTCTGGGTCGTGTCTCTGCACAAGACTCCAGTGCTAGTAATTCTCGAATATTGAAAGTTAAAGAATCAGTTAGCAACAATAATATTGTCGAGCAACGTGCGGGTGTAAACGTGTTAAAAAGCACAGGTGGTGGTGTCAGTCGTCGACAAACAGGTTGGAATGTAGATAGTAGAGACGATGATAACGATGATTTTGTATTTACTGAAACTGTTGATAATAATAATGAGCATAAATCATCTGTAAATATCCATAGTCGAAGTCCTGCATCCCCGCCCGTCGCAACTGTTACTCGCACGGATCTAAGATCAGTTGCTCAGAGCAATCGAAATAATTTAGATACTTCAGATGATTTACTTTCAACCAGTTACCGCAGCAATCAAGAGGACGAGGATGATTATGCATCTCCCGCGAGTAAAGGATCCAAATCTTCGCCAGTAGTAACCAAGGTATCCCAAGGATTTATGGTTGCCTCGAATGCTGCAGTGAATAAATCTCTTACTTCCAACAAAAGTGATGAGTATGGGGACGACTTTGAAGAAGATGATGAAATAAGTGAAGAAATAGATGAAAGCATTTACGAAGATGATGAAGTATCGGGTAGTCATGACAGTGATGAACCAGTGCAATCCTTGACGAAGACCAAGTCTGGTAGTGTTTCTACGACGAATCAAATCTCAGGATGGGCTAATACTGCCTCCAACACATTGCCTAAAAAGAGCAGTGCTGTCAGTTCTAAAATGGACATGGAAGATCTTGAGGAACTTTCTGTGGCCTCGAATGACTCGGATCGATATGAATTTTCGGTGGGTAAAAGTGCTGATAGTGGTGGCAATGATTCTTTTTCATTTCTCTCCAACTCTCCGAATAGAAATGCAACAACTAAGAGAATGGGTAGTAGAAGTGAGTCAGATAGGTCGAATGACTTCAGCACTCACGAGTATGAAGTGTCAGATGATCATGACTCTCAGTATGACTTCAGCACTATTGCGAAGAAACGATAATTCCAATTTTATATGTATTTAATTTATTTTAATACATTATTCGCCACTCTACATATACTTGATTCTTTTGCTTTCCCACAAGATAAATCTATAGAGGTGGCAAAAAAATATCACCAGAGCAAATTAGCAGTCTAACAATAAGGGAAAGGCTTATAAAATGAAGCCAGAACTAGAACGACAATCAGGAGCATTTCGCTATCGGGACACATCTGTGTGTACGGTCGCCTATGGTAAAGTAGAATGTATGAGCAAAGGAACGATAATTTCATGTAGAGATTAATCATCGGAACGTATGATCTATAACACACAGTTAAACCATGTGTTATGTGTTTTATTGGCAGCGTATCAGCCGTATACATCAGTCAGTTAATGTATAAGGATAGTTTTATCTGCCATAGATAGATGAAAGTACTGTTGGTAATACCTGTAGTGCTTGATATTCATCAGTGAGACGATTTCATGGCATCGTCGCAGCAATCTTTCCAGCTTTTTATAGCATTTTTACACGCAGACTCTTGATCGCGATTTTTTGCTAAACATAGTTGTATCTTACAAGCAAATTCATGGCATTTGTCGACACACACGTCGAGGTTTGCGCGCTGCTCATTGTGGCCACTCGATGCACGCGTTGGCATGACTCATTCCTCTTAACTGAGTCTTGATATTTGTCCTTTTCGGTGAGGTCTCATTCGTCGGCACCATTGATGGCCGGCCTTTTCACAGAATGACTCAAATCGACTTAAGCAATCAGATGAGAAATTGTACTGATTCCACACACTTGGAACATATCTAATGACTCGATTATATCGTTACCTCGACAGATTGGAGCGTAACCACCACGTGAATAAATGGTTTCTAACGGGATGATCAACTTCTTGTCTCTTTGTTCTGCTTACAATAGCCGTGATGCCTGGTGCAAACGACCTAGATCTTCTTTTGTGCATATATCTTGAACAATTCCGACTAGGCTTCTTCTACAAAATCTCGGAATCGACTGTGGCATTCGGTCAGTGATAATTATCTTCGTGTGATCTATATGATTTATTAGTAGACTTATCATCATCATCATAGGATCATCAGATTGACACAGAGATTACTTCCTCACTGATCGAATGCCACCCGGCCCTTTGGAAACAAAAAAAAACAAACAGAAAAATCAGTTTGGTTGAAGAAGAGCGGGAAGATAAAATGAGTACGTTGATGAGCAAGGTCAGTGTGTTCTCCGATTGCACTTATTTACACGTGCACTTATTTAAGCACACACTCACTTAACTACACACGCACTTACTGAACTACACATGCACTTACTGAATTACTCACGCACTTACGAATTACTCACTAAACTATACACAAAGGCTCAACTGCATACTCACTTGCTTACCAAACTTACTGTACTTATATCTGCGCGCCCACCCTTACTCTCTTATCAGTCGTCGAATATACTTACTTACTTATTTATTTATTTATTTACTCAAGGACTTGAACGTCACTCGACCATCGACTACAGTGCGCAATCCGCCTGGAGGAAAGACAACTTTTTCGTTAGGTGATCCGTGGAGTACAACCCCACCACCAATAAGTGTGAATCCTCCAACGCCACCGCGTGTTGCTAATGTTGCTGTAGCATCTAATGTGGTTCCCGAGGAAGAACAAGAGAAGGTTGAACCTCTAGATAGTAATACTATGGTGGGTTTAGTAGTTGCTGGATCATATGGTGTTGATAGCATAGTGCAGTCGGCATTAAAAGCATTAAAAGATGTTGGTATTTCTGTAGATAATGTAAAAACATTTGAGACATCGGAAGCCATTTCATTGCCATATTACGTCAAACATGCATGTAAAAGTTGCGACGTTATAATTGCAGCTGCAGTAATAACGGGACCAGATTCGGCATCAACATCTGCAAATTTATCATCTTCATTATATAGCATGGGATTAAACGATGAGAAAAAATCAATTATTCCTGCTATACTATGTCGAGACTCATTACTAGAAGTGAAGGTACTGTCGTCTACCCTCGCTAGCTCCTGGGCAAATGCTGCATATGCGTTAATAAATTTACATTGTGATAAAATCCAACCAACAAATCGAGTAATAATCGAAACTGAAAGCGGTAACATTTCAACGATTGCTGATTCCTCAATCTCTGATTTACTTGATCAATTTCGTAAGTCACTTGCTGCACATGGAGCCACTGGTATATTCAGTTTAGGCAAGAAATTCAAAATAATGGATGATAATAACAATGGCAATTTGGAGCTGAACGAGTTCACCAAAGGAATTACTGAACTGAAATGCAACTGGAGTAAGGAGCAAGTTAAGGCAGTATTTGATTATTTTGATCGAGATCATTCCGGTAACATAAATTACGACGAGTTCTTGGTGGGAGTCCGCGGTCAGCTCAACGATCGTCGGCATCAACTAGTTTTATCTGCATTTGGAATATTGGATAAAGACCATTCTGGTGCTGTAGAACTCAACGATATTGTCTCAACGTACGATGCATCGAAACATCCTGATGTTATAACCGGTAAAAAAAGTTCAAATGAAATATTAAAAGGCTTTTTAGACACGTTTGATGGTGTGGATAAAGATGGCAAAGTAACCCCACAAGAATTTTGTTCTTACTATGAAAATGTAAGTTCAAGTATTGATAATGATGATTACTTTGAACTAATGATGCGTAATGCCTGGCATATCAGTGGTGGTGAGGGATGGTGTGCTAATTCTTCATGTCGACGAGTGTTAGTGACGCATGTAGACGGTAGACAAACTGTAGAAGAAATTAAGAATGATCTAGGAATTGGTGAAAATGATATTGCTGCGATGACAAAGAATTTAAATGACCAAGGTATTACCGATATTGCTTCTATTGATGTTAAAGGCAATGCGATGAAAGACGCCACAGCCTCCACCACCGATAGCAGTAGCAGTGAAGTAAAGCCTAATAAGAAGGACGCGTCAACCGACCACATCACTCACAACAGTGAGACCGTGAACGTTAAGCACAAGAACTCCAGAGGTTACGGCGGGCAATCCAGTATCATTTTTGGATAAAACATGGGTTTATATATGTATATTTATTGTGTTACTCCTCCACCGCAATGCACCTCTTACTTATTTGTTCTTTCGTCATTTCTCGACGTCGGACCGGTTGAGAGCCGCACTCGTAAGGTTCCCTTGACCGAAACAGGAACCCAAAATTTTTATTTGGTACTCCCTTCTTATATTGAATACGGTAATTGACCTGATTACTGCGTGGGCAATGCGCATGCTGCTGTTGCTGCTGTCGCTACTGCCGCTGGTTCACCTGCAGGACATTATCTCCACCATCGCGGGCACAGGCACGACCAGCATTAACATTGGCGATGGAGGTCCAGCGACTGATGCGACTTTGGATTTGCCATATGGAGTCGCGTTAGATCCAACTGGGGATGTTTATATTGCTGATCAAGTGAATCAAGTAGTGCGTAAGATTACGGTATCCAATGGCATGATTAAATCGATTGCTGGTATGCATTATATTGTTGGTTCTGCTGGCGATGGAGGTGCAGCTACGTCTGCTGAATTACGTTATCCGTTTGGAGTTGCGCTAGATACTGCAGGTATTCCTATTTAATTTATGTATTCCCTTTTTTATGACTTTTATACTTCATTATGATCCCAATATAGGAAACGTATATATAGCTGATTATTCTAATCAACTTATTCGCAAGGTTACTGTTGCAACTGGTATAATAAGTAGGATAGCCGGAACGAACTCTGGTGGATATAATGGAGATGATATTTTTGCGACATCTGCTCAATTGTATTTTCCATTCGCAGTTACATTAGATTCATCCGGTACGTTTGATTTTATTATTGTTTATTACCCTTTTCAATTCTTGTTTAACTTGTTTGCTGCAGATAATGTATACATAGCTGATGAATATAATAACCGTATCCGTAAAGTGAGTGCAACCTCAAGTATAATTACCACGATTGCTGGCACGGGTGATACCAATTTTGCTGGGGATGGTGATGTAGCAACAAATGCGGCTTTACATCGACCGGAAGGAGTTGCAGTAGATGAAGCAGGTTAGGCTATATATTTTTGTTTTTTCACTCACAATTACTTTATTGTTTCCTCTTCAAGGTAATGTATATATTTCTGATTCATATCATCATCGAGTCCGGAAGGTGACACTATCGACCAGCATCATCACTACAATTGCGGGTACAGGTACTGATTATTTTAGTGGTGATGGAGGGCAGGCTGTATCGGCAACTTTAAAGGTCCCGATTGGATTGGCTTTAGATTCGTCAGGTTAAAAAATATATATTCAACTTCAATCCTTTTTGCATATGTTTAACGCATATCTCCACATTCTCACCCCTATAGGCAACGTGTATATTGCTGATACTGGTAATCAACGTATCCGCAAGATTACAATTTCAACTGGTGTAATAAGCACGGTGGCCGGTAGTAGTACAAGCACTGGTTATAGTGGTGATGGTGGACCAGCGACATCTGCAACATTGAATATACCTGTTGGAGTTGCGGTAGACTCTATAGGTAAGACTAGTTGGATTTGAATATCGTATCTTTTCATCTGTTTGAAAATATTATAGGTCATATTTACTTCGCCGATACATATAATTACCGTATTCGCAAGGTTACTGTGGTTACAAATTCACCTACTGTAATTCCAACATCGTCACCTACTGTAACACCGACATCATCGCCTTCTGTAGTACCGAGTACGCAGCCTACAGTTATCCCAACTGTAATGCCTACATCGTCGCCTACTGTAACACCAACTGTTATACCAAGTACGCAGCCTACAGTTATCCCAACGGTGATGCCGACTACGCAGCCTACTGTAACGCCAACATCGTCGCCTACTATAATGCCAACTGTAATGCCAAGTACGCAGCCTACAGTTATCCCAACTGCAATGCCTACACAATCGCCTACTGTAATGCCAACTGTAATACCAAGTACGCAGCCTACAGTTATCCCAACTGCAATACCAAGTACACAGCCTACAGTTATCCCAACTGCAATGCCTACACAATCGCCTACTGTCATGCCTACAACGTCGCCTACAGTAATGCCAACTGTAATGCCGAATACGCAGCCTACCATGATCCCAACGGTAGTGCCAACATCATCACCTACTGTAACGCCAACATCGTCACCTACTGTAATGCCGACTGTAATACCAAGTACGCAGCCTACAGTTATCCCAACTGCAATGCCTACACCATCACCTACTGTAACACCAACTGTGCTGCCAACTACGCAGCCTACTGTAACGCCAACATTGTCGCCTACTGTAATGCCTACATCATTACCTACTGTAATACCAAGTACGCAGCCTACCTTGACCCCAACGGTAATACCATCAGCAGTGCCTACAAATATCGCAACTGTAATGCCAACTACAATACCGAGTATGCAACCTACAATGATCCCAACGGTAATACCAACTGCAATTCCCACTGTAATTCCCACTGTAATGCCAACAACAACGGAGCCTACTGTAATACCGAGTACGCAGCCTACTTCTTCACGCCCAACGTCAAGCACACCAACATTGCTTCCATCATCACGGCCATCAACAAGCACACCAACATCACTACCGTCATCACTGCCGTCTTCGTTACCATCATCACAGCCTACTTCAAGACCCACGTCTCAGCCTGTATCTATTGACGTCATTGATGTCAATACACTCGCAGTGCCGATTACAACTAAAGTTGTTTCTAAAAAAGTCAACTTTTACTTAGGTGCCTTCGTGGCATACTTCATAGCCTGCTTCATTCTCCTAATAGCATTAGATTACTGCCAGATTGGAAAAACGGAGGTCCGACAACTTTTTGATTCTGCATACTCTTCAAACACATACATTCCTTCATTGTCACATGATGACTTGCGTGATAGCCAAGTTATTGCTCCTTCTTTAGCACAGAGCAATACTGAAGCGAAAATGATATTCAGTAGGTTGAAGAAAAAGGATTACAAGGTAAGTAGGTTGATCGAAGATGAGAAACTGTTTAAAGATTTATCAGAGAAACGCAACAGTCATAAAACGAAGTCGTCAAATAGCAACAATGTTGTTAAGGCTGCTGGTTACTCGTCAGGATTCTACGCGTATATAAATCAACGTCGCACACATCTAGGGTGCAAGCCTTTGTGGTATCCCAATGGTCAGTGGACACTTTGTTGTAAAACGTGGAAATGGCAGGAGGGTGTGATGGAAGATTTCATAGTTTTCTTATGCAATAATCATTCCGTGTTAAACTGCATCTATTCGTGCGACGGTGCACCTGTGGATCGCACAGGAAACCGACTGATATACATATCACAGAACTGTTTGGCCTTTTTCTTGAGTGCAATATCAGGTAGTGTGTTCGACTATATTGGTCTTAGCAATCGTGCTAATATAGTCTTTGATATTTTGATCACAGCTCCTGCTACCATTGCCATTGCGAAGGTTATGAAGTTACTGTATGTATGTCCCATCGGTTTTAGTGTTGATTTTCGAGTGGCGAATCCATGGGTCGTTACCGCGATTCGTTGGCTGGGTAAGCTAGTTATTCTTCCTATACTGGCATTTATAGGTGGGTTGTTGGTGATGTCTGCGGTATTCAGCCGTGGTCATGGCACTGTTAGCATTGTGGTATATTTCTTCCTGCAAGTTCAAGTGTATGGTTTCTTCTTGGAGCTAGTATTAAGTCGTTTAATGTTTGTTTCTACAACATACGTAAATATTAGTATCGAATTGCCTCTATATCCGATCTTATTGCTGGAGGTTGGTCGTCGTTATGTCGAGATGATTCATCATAAGGGGTTATTAATTGAAGGCAAAGATTATCACTACCGCTGCAACTATATCTGCTGCCTGTTGCGTGTTGAGTATATCTACACATTTGATGATGCCGTTAAAAAAGGATACGTACAAGAGGCAGACAGAATTCAAGTTGATACGGAAATGCAAGCGATGTCAGTTTTGCACCAACAAAACAGTAATATACCTAATGATGTTGACGGTAATTCAAGTATGCTTCTTAGATCTGCATCTACAACGATTTATGAAGCACATGAAATATCTAGTCAATCTAGCTTTCAGCACGATGCCATCGCAAATGGTAAACAAAATGATAACATTGTAAATGATGACAAAGATAACGATGCTAGGATCTCACTATCAACTGTGTACAACAACATGATACCGACACTTGAAAACGGCAATTTTATGAAGTCCAATGAGAATTGGAACCAGATGCGCCATGCGACATTGATACCTACTGATGAAGAGCTGTATCGGCAGTATCAGCATGAATTGGTAACAAATAGCAGTAGTGCTGATGGCTTAGCGTCGGAATCGTATGATTTTGATGCAAAAGCATTAACATTTGAAGAGTGGAAAATTGAAAGAAAAAAATTCAAAGCAGGTAAATCTCTGCACTATATATACAAGTATAACCAATGTAATCACTTCTCTGCTCGTACTAGGAACACGCGGCTCCTTTGTGAAAGCGTACCAAGTATTCGAAGATCGTGAGCTGGCTCAAATAAACAGTATTCACAATACCATGCATCTTGCGAATGTTAAGTCAAACCCGCTGCTCAACCCCAAAAGTAAGTAAGTAAGACCGTTCGAGTTCTCAAACTGTGCTTTTTGATTTGTAATTTATTGATATTGTTGACAATATTTCTGCTTTATTGGTACCTACTAATAGATTTACCTAATTTTTTCGATCGTTTTGTTGAAAAACTGTGTGCTTTAATCATGAATAAAATAGTCAGCAAGACGCATGTGATTTCCTACTCGGAGTCTAGCTTATCTTCAATCAAGTGTGGTTCCTACCTTTCCGGAATCCACACCTACGAACCACTTTTCGAGCTTTTTGATTCCAGTTCCAAAATTTGGACTACCCATGAAGTTCGGTAACGCGGGAATCTGGTTAGTAAATAGAAGTCGTCGTGGAAATGGATTTCCGTGAGTTATGGAGCAAGTGGTAGTAAGCGAGTGTGTGTTTTTACGGGAGGGAAACGCGCATGTAGTTGTCCGAAACGGCGATAAAGTTTTAAAATTGAAAAAGCGAAAAGAATCATCCGATCGCGAGATTCAATACATTTCTAATGTAATTGACCCCTTGTTCAGTGCCAGCTATCAGTCGCTTGGTGGTAGACAATTGGTGATGTTGACACGAAACTTTATTTGTTCATTGAATGAGATAATATGGTCACATAGACCAGTAGCTCGTCGAGACGCGGCAGCGATTGATATAAATAATGAATATGGAATAGAAGAACATGACGCGACTAGAATGATCCGCTGGTTTCCAAAAAATGATAATTTAGCTATAGAAATTAAAGTAAAATGTGGTTTGAAATGCTCATCTCCATTTTATTACAACTACGGTAATAATAACGATCGACTGTTCAAGTTACAGTTCAGTAGATACGAACTAAAACAGATATATAAGACCAAAACATCAAATGGTTCATTTAATCCTCGTACTAGCGACTATGATCCATGTGATTTGTGTTCTATGGATAGTGTGAAGATTGCGACGTCGTTGATAAACTTATACAATTGTCCTCAAAATAATTTTAAAGTCATTTCATCTAATCATGGAATATTGCATGATGGAATCGCTACTAATGAAGTAGAATTGCATAATCATTTGAGTGAATACTTTGGATCCTCTGATATCACGGAAGGCCTAATTCCTGTTGTAAGTACTATTTTTTCCAGGGAAAGTATACTAGCAGAAGTGCAGCAGCTACAAGGATTGGATGTACTGGATGTAGAAGGTGTGTCGCTCATTTACACTATGTTGCTATCGACTTTGGGTAGCCAAGATGCGGTTTTAGAGAAGATTCATGCGTACACACTGACTACTGCGGACATTATATCTATCATGAAACTAAACGTTTCCGATCCAGCGAGCCACGTCAGACTATTCTTGGGTTTAAAGTCTTTACAAGTAACAAGTAGCGACTCGGAAGAATCTATAGCTTCGCGCTATCACCAAGCTGTGCATCTGGTACATGCGGCGTCAGTTGATGATTGTGTATTCCTTATTCATTTATATCTTCTTGCGCTTACGATGAAGGATGCAAGTATTATAATCGCATTCACGGTGAGAGAACATCAAAATGCTGCAGATTTTAAATTAGTAGAGTCATGCCATGTACATACGACTCAATCCCCTAGTGATGCTGGAGTCGTTACTCTCCGCACAAGTCACGGTGCGATGGACTTACATTATCGCATCACGTTGTGCGACATAGGACCGAAGCCAATTAATAAAATTATAATTAAACAAGAAGCTGAACGGAATATGTGTGATTTGGTGTATAATAGTGTGGCTTTGTAAATTACAATTAATACAACTTTTTACAATATAGACAGATACATATTTATTGTTCATACAGTTTCTTCTGTGTACCACGCCCAGTCACAGTCCTTATAAGTCAAAGGTTTAGTAACCAAAGGCAATCCCTCCGAGGACCACTGCACCTGTTGCGGCACAATGACAAAGGACTGAAGATTCGATCGTTTTTCAATCCTGTCAGGAATTCCCACACGTCCGAGAATGTGACCCAAGCCAGCAATGACTATTAAATATTTATTCTTATTCTCTTGAATGTAATTGCTAGCAGTCTCACTCATGTACTCATCCCACAATACTTGGGCTTGATACATATGATCTAACCCTTTTGCTTTATCCATGTCAGGTGATACGTGTGCAGTTGCACCATCGCGGTCTGCACCAATTGCCGTAATAAATTGTTCACGATGTCTTCTGTTGTTTAAATCCAATGTCGGCAATAATTTTTTTAGTTTCACTGGTAATTCATCATATCCCACCTGAGCTGTGAGCTTTACCACAGGATAAGGAATATTCAATCCGAGTAAACGTACACCATTGATAGATGCAAAATTGAAAATTTTTGCGTACATATTGAGGTCGTAGCCCCACGTCTCTTGCCAATTGGTCTCTTTTTTTAATTTTCCGATATTGTTATGGTCAAAAATGTATCTATCTAATGCACTTTGGTGTTGTCGATAGAAGCATTCCATTCCGATGGCAACATTCTCTGGTCCGACGTTATCCGCAATAGTCTTTATAACTTCAAATTCTAACCTAAACAAAGCATATGAGCATTTAATCAAGAAAGTAGCTGAGATAGAGAATACCTATGATGGCATGGGTTAGAATGGATTTCACCGATTGTTACAATTCGTCGGTCTTTTAGCTCTTTGGTTAATATTTCGCTATGTGCTGGCATATATGATTTCCTCATGGTATCATAAATTCGCTCATTAACCGGATTATACCAAGTATGCTCTGCGCCATTATTGTTATTAGCTTCAATCAAACATCTTCGACAAATAATATCTCCCTTTTCACCGCATATATCACATTCCTTGGTAGTTGCGACAGACACCCGTGATCCTAGTACTGTCGCACCTGCAATCCCAAGCAACGATCGCTTAATCATGCCTTTTTGATGTGCTGGAAGAGATACGGGATCAAGGTGCCAGCAGCCCACCAAAGTCTGGCAGGTAATGAGCAGCAGCAATGCTTTCCACATCAATTCGTGCACCTTCCGATACTTCGTCCACCACCAACTTATTGCTTCACTCCCGCGTGCGCAACCTCCGCTAGGTATGCGCTACTATAGCAGTAAGTAACAAGTGCCAAAGTCGTGCAGGAATTGCACGTCGCGACGTGAATAATGGTGACAATGTGACAAGACTGCACATAGTGACATGTCACAGTCAGACATCGCCGGTACTCATGAGTAGTAGTACCGGTAGTAGTTTGGTTTCAACGATCCGTTACAGGAAGAAGTTGCACTTACTTATGGTCATTCCTAGTAGTTAACTTTTGCCTATATCGTTTCTGGTCCAGGCAATTCGACGCAAGGCGTTTAAATTTGCAGGTTATGTCCGAGTTTATGATATGTGAGTGATTTAAGAGAAAGTGTACATTAAGCGTTTAATTAATTACAATTTATTACTCTCAGATGACTGCACCCGCTATCTATCACCACTCAATCATCAAAATCAAAATTTTTACTTCTTCTTACATTTTTTACAGCCCCTCTTTGCTTTTTATCTTTCACTCTTTGTCTCTTTCCCTCTTCGCTGATTCCTTCCCACATTTGACGGTCTTTTGGTTCTATATAAGCCTCTGCAATCATCACTCTAAGTTTTGACATACAATCTTCCCTATTTTTTGCTTGTGTCCTGTGTTCCTGTGATGTTACTACCAACATTCCTTCTTTAGTTACTTTATTTTCTTGGTACGACAATAATCTGTTTCTAACGTCAACTGGTAACCAATCTGCTGTATTGACATGAAATCTAACTTCTGCTTTAGTATTAACTTTATTTACATTTTGCCCTCCAGGCCCACTTGACCTAGCATATGAAAAATCTACTTTATCTAACGGAATTATAATATCATCAGGACGCATCAATTTACGCACAGTTGCAAATGACACTTGCTTATTTGCCCAATTTGTGCCGCATCTATAGCCGTTAATTCGTATGTATTGACTAACAAGGAACATCAGAAAGTACACACGCAAAAGCATGAATGACCGACCTTATATCGCCGCGAGTACTTAGAGATGCTCGACTGACGGAGCCACACTGTTCAGCAACTAAAAATCTCTCTTTGGAGTCGAAAAAATAAAATAAATACAATTCGTTGGATTGCCAAATAGATTCCAAACTTTTGAATCGACTTCCAGTCAGTTACAGTGATACGACAGTCTCTCGACAATTCGAGTTACTCGGCGGGAAAGGTGACAACTCGTCAAAGGAAAGGACCGGTATTCGACGACTTCCACACCCACCTGATTAACGCATCTGCCTGCCTGATTACTTAAGAAGAACAATTAGCAAGCAAACAAGGTAATAGCATTATACCATGGAATCCTCGTACTATCCAATCTACTAATTTAATTAAATTCTCAATATTGTTAGCAGAAAAACATATATTATTGTGAATATCCCCGTTACTGGGAAGCGGTCTGTCATACAGCGAGATAAGATCGCATCTAATCTGTATCAATCATTAAACCAATATCTCGCTGGTTTCACTGAATTTCACTCGCATAGCATGATTGATGATAATTTATATGATAGGATTAAGAATGAAGTCGAAGTTAAGTTGAGAAGAGTATTAAATAGAATATAAAAGTCGTTTATTTAAAATGTGAGCACAGAGAAATATTGTCATCAATTAATTTTGTTGCGACATTGCGAAAATCCATAAATCTTCCTCACATGGTGTGGATTTTGGCTCACTCATGTAATAAACAAGAAAAATAAAGGGAGAAATTCGGGAATCTGAGTATCAAGTTTAACAACGAGAATGTTGCGGGGTTTGGGGTTCAAGAAGAGTGCACCCGAAGCTAGTGAAGGCAAAAGCGAGGGATCGTACTCCTCCATGCTGTCCTTTTCCGCGCCAAATCTAGGAATCATGCAATCAATAAATAATTCGTTAAGTAAAAATAGTAATCCAGAATCTTCGATGAAATTAATCGAATCTGATTTAAAAAAAGTTATGGCATTACTGGAAGAGATACGATTACAATGTCCGCAGTCTCATTTAGGACTAGTACTTGCGTTTGCTTCGACAACTCTGACGCCACTTAGTGGTAGTGGAATGAAGTTTACATTTTATAGAATGGGACTCTCAAATGAAGCTTTTTTACAAGTTGATCAATCGTTTAGATCATATTACGCCCCCACGTACGATGATATATCCGCAAAAATTTGTTGCAAAGTTGAGGATACGATGGATCAAGGATTTTCAAAATTCTTGGAGTCAGGATACATAGAAGCGGATTCTGTACTAACTCGCTTAGTAGAGGATAGCATTAAACGAAATTATTACGAAATTAAGGATGCAGGGGTATCTTTTGGAGTCAGTATTGCCGATTTGAATGAGATTGTGAATGATTCGGGAAGTGTTGATGGAAACGTAAACAATAGGCCTTCTTGTTTAACAAAATCATTGCCTTTTATACAGTTAGAAGGGAGATCTTATGTTGAAGTTGATGCCGACGGAGTTTTCATAGGATTACCAGTAGTTAATAGTAATAAAAAGGTGCGTCGAGGGCTACATATTTCCTCGATAGATGTATTGGATGTGGAGTGTGTCCAATTAGCATCACTTGTGCTTACGTTGGCCGCCAGTAGACGCAGTGTCAGCACCGATATTAGTAATATCCCTATGACACTGAATTCATTTTCTACTGATAGTAATGATAGCAGTGCATCGTTCTCGATTGACTCGCCTAGTCCTTCACCTAATACTTCAGTAAAACAAAGGGCTCGAGGAGTATCCAATGAAATTGACATTATAGTTGGCAATGATCGCAGTGATATATGCCCTTGGAAATTCACTAGAATATTGAATTTTGTAGATAATCCAGAATCCAAGGGGACTAACAGATCGAGCAACTTTGATAGTGCTACTCATATGGAAAGTGCTGAAGAAGATGAGGTAGAAGCGACATCGTTTCAGTCTATCACATCATCCTTAGAAAAGTTTATGCAGTCACTAATGAGCACATATAATGAAGTAAAAATATGCATATCTTGTGCAGACCGTATACAAAGAGACGCTTTGTGTGGTATCATTCGCACTTTATGCATTTCCCGCGGTCCTTTAATCTATGAGGACCGACTCAAGTTGTTGCCGTGGAGATCGGCCATAACTGGAGATAAAATCGCATTGTCACTAACCAACGATGCGCCATGTACAGAAAACACAGATTTAGTGAATAAAATCCAATTTCTGGAAGAGAAAATTGCTGTATTGACGGCTGAGAATAGTAATTTGAAGAATATGTCATTGACTCAAAGTGGCAGCGGCAACCAGGAAGACTTAGTGGCAGAGCAGCAGCAGCAATTGCTTTCATTGTCGAATAAAATATTGCAGTTGGAGCAGGAAATTGTGACTGTGACGGCTAGAGAGCAGGAAAATAATGTTAAATCTACAGCTAAACTTAACTCAGTTGAGGCTGCGTTAGAAGAGGTGAACAGAGCGCTGGTGGAGTCAGATCAGGCTAACAAACAAAAGGAAATACAAATAGCGGCGTCATCGGAAATGCTAATCGTCAATGATAGCTTGCAACTGGAGATTAATACCTTACGCACGGAGAACAAGAAGTTACAAGACGATGTCAGTTCCCTTCAAGAAGCTAACAGTAAAATAGTACAACAATCAGAAGAGTCCGCTGCATCATTAAAGGTTTTGACTGCACAAATTGCTCAATTGCGTGACGAAAAAGAGAAAAAGGAGGTCGAGCATACATTATTACAACATGAATATGGCGCCCTAAAAGCGTCAACTAGTGGGTCTGAAGTTGTAATACAAGAAAAAATAGAAACCCTTCAGGCTGCATTAGCCGAGAAGAAGACAGAATACGATGTGTTGCAGCAAGAATATAGCACATTCAAGGCTG
>JACCDO010391113.1_pt1 | contig 19537 bp, 13 predicted proteins | sample 7446101 | NCBI WGS metagenome assembly JACCDO01 (sample SAMN15323440, study PRJNA562643) | freshwater metagenome | isolation source: river surface water | place: USA:Blue River Watershed | collected 2017-08-16 | reverse complement strand
TTTATTGCTTTGACGGTCACGAGAGGAATCCCGTCGATCATCCCTCGCACGACCTCGATCACGAGAATCGCGTCGATCCTCTCTCTCGCGGCCTCTATCACCTCTCTCATGGCCTCTATCCCGCGAATCCCTCGTGCGACCTCTATCCCGAGAATCACGTCGACCATCTCTCTCGCGGCCTCTATCCCGTGAATCGCGTCGATCTCTACCCCGAGAATCCCGTCTGTCATCGCGACCTCTCTCTTCTCTCTCACGGCCACTCTCTTCTCTCTCACGGCCACTCTCTTCTCTCTCACGGCCACTCTCTTCTCTATCGCGGCCTTTCTCATCGTTGCCTCGCGGATCCAGTGCAGGATCGCGCTGTTCTTCACTCGCAGGCTCAGTCGCCTGTTTCTCTCCTCGACTAGCTTCGCTTTTCTTACTGCGACTCTTACTTCGGCGACTACCAGATGAGCTAGATGAGCTCGAACTGCTACTAGATGAGCTCGAGCTACTACTGGATGAACCACTACTAGATGAGCTAGATGAGCTCGAGCTACTACTTGATGAACCACTACTAGATGAGCTCGAGCTGCTGCTGCTAGAGGAAGAGGAGCTGCTGCTACTAGATGAGCTAGACGAGCTCGAGCTGCTGCTGCGCCTTCTCTTCTTACTCTTCTTCTTCGCAAGTTGCTCTTGCAACTGTAATTGCATTTGTTGCGCAAGCAACTTGGGTGCATTCTTAAGATGCTCCCGCAACCCATCCGTGAGCCCGCCAAGACCGATCGACGTGAAGAAGTTGATGGCGAACCTGGTATTGCGCGGGTTGTCTCGAGGGAACAAACCAGCGAACACGTCTTGCATATAGGGATCCGAGAACCTCTCGACCAACTTGTTGAGTCCCAGCGCCTCCGACAACTCTTGCACTAATATCTTAATAAAAATTCTTGATGATGAAGTCGAGTCTTGCTCGTTCAACTTGATGTACTCGAGGCACGTCCAAGGAAGTGCGTCGGTTGATAGCAAATGAGCGAATAACTTGGCAACATTTCTTAGTTTAATAGTTTCTAACCTGTGGATGGTGTTGTACTGGTTCATGAAGACCTCGTCGAAAGACCGCTGGTACTTGACGGCCAGCATGCACAGGCGCTGCCCGATCAGGCCGTAGTAGCGCAGGTAAGAGCGCTCGTTAGAGCAACACTCGACTAACATGTTGGATACTTCACTGACACACGACTCAGGGATTTTTAGTTTCATTACCTTATGCACACACTCTTCGAAGGATGCGGAAGACATCACTGTCAGGTACAGCGTGCGGCGCAGGTTGATCAAGTCTTGTTCAGTCATGTCGCCGATTACATTTCCGTTGGACTGATTCACTTCCCCTTCTTCTTCTACTACTACAGCATCATCCTCTTCCTCTTCCTCCTCCTCTTCTTCATCGTCATCATCGCCTAATATTTCTCGCTTCACTTGAATCCACAGCCCCTCGTTCTCCTCGTATTGATCGTCGTAACGGAAGATATCCAAGACTTCTTCCGCCTCTAACGTGTTGTCGTCAAGACCTAGGTCGAAGGTAATTTGGTCCTCTCGTTCTATCAAGTCTAACTCTGGAGGGACCGCAGGAAACTGCTGGAAATGGTTGCGCAACACGACTAGCAAGCCCTCAATCTTGTACTGCACGCGCTTGTCCACTTCACCTTCATGCAGAATCTCCCGAAACCTTTCAAAGATTGCATGCAATCCTTGGGGACTTAATTCCTCTAGTATCTGACCCACTTCCTTCACGAATGCTACGGCTATTTCGACACTGTCATTTGATGGAACCTCTAGGAGGACAGTTATTAGTTGCAGCGCCAACAACTCATGTGCCACTTGAAAATTAACTAAATGTGCAATAAACTTGGCTAATGATGTCGCAGCAATCTTGTCACGTCGCTTATACGCCTTTTTGTATCCAATTATAACCCTCTTTAGCACCAATTCTCCGTTTTCTGGCAGTTTCGTGTTGATTACAGCTACTAAAGCGGCGTATACATTAGTAAAACCAGGAGAAGACATTTGAGCTCGCATTATTGCTCTTGCAAATAACCCTTTTCCTCTCACTAGATTCTCTTGAAATAATTCTGGAACAATTAACTTAATGTTGTTTATATTCACTCTATTCACCAAGCCGTTGATGCGCTTGCGCAGCGCTTCCCAACTATCAATCTGTTTTTTCTCTCGATATTCTTGTGAATTTGGATCCAGTTCGACTGGCTTCATTCGTTTTAACCGAAATGGCGGGATATAAAGCCCACCACGATTTGTCGCCATCTTGTATATACACCCACACTTGATAGACCTACTTCACTCAATAATCTGGTGCAGATTCACCGCTGTCTTCTCTGGGTTATGACAAGTCTCTCTCCACGAAGCTTGCTTGGGACCGCTGATGGGCCGGACCGCTTCCAAGAATAGAAGAAGAATCAACACTTTGAATACTACGCAACGCGCGCCACTCTCACTCATCCTAACTCACCCAATCACCCACTCATTCTCGTGTTTCTATTCTGCACTCTGCAAATTTGATCAAAGTCGCACCGGCCTCGGCACATGCATCACCAAACCAAGGCAAAGAGTAGAAGTAACTCATGGCGTGTTGCAGGATGTGGGGTGTTCTACTCGCGCTACTGCTGCTGTATGACTGCGTGTATAGTGCAGCGAGTAGGCTAGGAAGAAGTAGTTTCAACTTTGTAACTGGAACTATAGATGAAAGTGAAGTAGGACAAAGCAGTGCTGAGAGTCATCATCGGCGCTATAATAGTGTATATTTGGGGAGAAGATTGTTGTCCACAACCAATAGAAGGCGTAGAATAGGGGATAGATCGGGGATAGATATATTAGCAATAAGAGGTGGCAGCAGTGAGATTGAAAGCAGCGATAGCACTGTGATGCCAAAAGAATGTAATGTGATAATACAATCAACATTAGGAAGTAGTTTTTTGGATAAAAAGAAACGGTTAACAATACCATCAAACTCAACTATACTAGAGTTAAAGCAGCAACTAGCACACAAGTTTCCTGGTTCACCACCAGTGTCATTACAACGACTTTTTTATGGATTCAAGTACCTGAAAGATGACGACATCGTGGGCAATGTGTCGAGCGTTTCGCCCATTCCCATCATGCTGGACATGATCTCAGGCACGTCGGTGTACAACAAATCAATGTCGATATCACAGACGCTAGAAGCATATGCATCACTAATAGTTCATCAAACATACCTTCACGACAAACTGAAAGAACAATTCACATCGCAGGACGCCGCTGCAGTAGACGAAAGCATGCAGACAGTGCTGTATCGAGAAATGTTCGAATCCATCAACCAGACGCTGCACGAGACCTACCGCGAGGATATCGCAATAGCATTGGAATTGGAAAAAGATCCAGAAGCATTGAGTAGCGATACAAGCGCATGGCGCGCAGTCAATAGCCCCGACCGCAACCCGTTGACCGAGGCATTGGCGAAGGAGTTCGACTTGAACTTCCGCGGGATCAAGCACTACTTATACTACTCCATGCTCTTAGTTGTATTCGCATATTTCGGTACGAACACCAGTGTGTCTTCCAAGTTCTTGCTGCTTATGGTGCCGTTTCTGTGGGTCTCCAAAGTCCGCCAGCTGCGCATCGCCTTCAAGCTAGTATCCTACGTGCTGCTGCCGTTCATGCCGTCGATGGGATTCATCATGCCGCTCCTCCCAGCTCCGTTGCAAGTCATAGCTATCGAGCTGAGCAAGATAGCTCCGGCTAGCGAGGACGAGGTACCTCGCGGCGACGATGATGACAACGACGAGGAGGATGCCGATGAGTCAAGTGACGACAACGAAGACGAGGGATTAGACGAGGACCCAGTTGATGAGGAGGTAGATGACGACGACGAGGACTACACCTCCGACGCCGAGCAAGAGGACGACGAGGCAGACGACGACGAGCAAGAAGATGACTAATAATTATAAACAAATGTATATAACGAACTCTATTTCTCTCTACTTAGGTAGGAGAACTTACTATTATGCGAGAAGACCGACGAGTCGTCGTCATCCGCACTCTTGCCCAACTCCGTCAGCTTGTTCCGCAGCGCGTGGTCCAGATAAGACAACATACTCTCATTGTCGTCATCAAGCATCCTCTCCGCGCCGTACACGTCGATGTCGCGCCAGATGCTGGCATCGATGTGCATCAAGGGACCGCTCTTGTACACTCGCTCAAAGCGTTGCTTGGTGAACTGCCGCTTTGGCGCGCTCAACTCCGTGGGAAATGTAGCGAAAATATTGAAATCGCGGAGGGATTTGAGCGCGGTTATCGTGCTGGGCAACGGGCCGTAGAACTCGTTCCCCGTCAACAGAAACGACTCCAGTTTCGTGAGGTTGGAGACGGAGGGATCTAGAAGGAGAGAGAGTGAGTCATGGCGGCAGTGGCGAGGTGAGCAGGAGGGACTTACCGATCGTTCCCAAGAGCTTGTTGTTACTCAAATTCAAGTATCTCAACTGCGACAACATGAAGAACTCCTTGGGGAGGGTGCCGTGCAGCTGATTATTGTGCAGGTACAGCAGCTCCAGTGACTGCAACGACGAGATGAACGGGTCTAAGTGGTTCACCAGCACGTTGTCGTTCAACGACAACCTTTTCAAACGTTTACAATTGTTAAACGAGCTGATCCCTGTGTCAATAGTGGATGAGTGAGTGAATGAGTGAGTGGGTGAGTGAGTAAGGTGAGGTGAATACCTTTCGTGAGCTGGTTTTGCGACAGATTTACTTCAACTAGGTGCGTCAAGCATGTAAAGCTGTCAGGGATCTCACCAGTCAACATATTGCCGTTGAGCTTGAGGATTTCAAGTCCGCGCAGGCACGAGAGGGACTCAGGCAAGCATCCGGTGAGTCGGTTGCCAGATAAATTTAACATCGACAACTTTTTCATGTGATTAAACACATCTGGAATGCTTCCATCCAAGAGATTGAAGGACAAATCCAGGGTCTTGAGGGCAACTAAGCACTCGAACGACTCCGGATCCAGCGACCCAGTCAACTGGTTGCCACTCAGATTCAGCGAGGTAAGACTCTCGAGACACCTTAGTTCCCTGGGTAGTTGGCCTTTGAGTAGATTCCAATTCATGTTTAAGAACTTGCACTTGGTGAGATCGCCCACGTACGCAGGGAGAGTACCGTCGCAACCCACGCCGCGCAAGTCGAACTCTTCAACATACGTGAAAAAATCAGTTTTTTTTCCTCCTGGTATTAGTGTTTTCCCAATTTTTATACCTTGATATGCACTCGCTTCCGCTTCTAACGGCAGCAATTCTGGTCTCAACATTGTCTTGGTCTGGCCTATCCAACCCTTCTTCTTACCCCAAGAGAATCCGCGCAGATGTAGAAACAGCTTCCCTAATGCATACTTTTCACTCCTTGGTGCATCCAGTATTGGGAAATAAGTATTTCCCGTCAATACTCGATACTGGTCCTTCCTAGTTGCCACTTCCATCCACAACAACGCGGTGTTCTCACTGTTTGCTCCTTTCTTCTCCATTTCAGTGATTAATCGTTGATATTTCTCTATTTCCATGCCTATTTTCCACCATGGATCAGGCAAAGCTATCAGCGCACTCGCGTCAGTCAGATCACCCATTACCGTCTATACTACACCGAACCTTCCAAGTACACCTTTATTTCATTGTTGGGTGACAATATTCCCACTGATTTTAACAGGAAGTGCCTTACTCACCCCACTTTCTTAAATTTTTTTTAAATTTTCTTCCACTTTCAGATGGTCCACACCCACGAAAAAATTGATTCGTCTTCTAGAGAGAAAGGTTTTTCTCAGCTTAAACCGTTTAAGATTGTCGAGTGTGTTGGGAATTTGAAGACTATTTAAGTTTAAACTACACCATTTTCAAGATCTTATCAACTAGCTTAGGACCGCTTTTGGTTTTTGCACTCGTGCACACGCAGAGCTTCTTCTAGAATCTAGAAGTTCCAGAGAAGTTCAGAATCTTCTTCTTACCTATCCTTATGCTATCTACGAAGATTCTACTGCTGCTGGTCTGCGCGCTGGTCTGTGGCAGCAATGCGTTCAAGATGGACTACACAAAGCTCGGCAGCTCTGATCTTATGGTTTCTAAAGTGTGTCTGGGTACGATGACGTGGGGACAGCAAAACACTCTTGCCGAGGGCGTGGAACAGCTGGACATCGCCTTCAAGGAGTATGGCGTGAACTTCCTGGACACGGCGGAGATCTATCCCGTGCCGACCAAGGCAGCAACGCAAGGAGAAACGGACAGGATAATTGCGAGCTGGCTCAAGACACAAGACCGCTCAAAAGTCGTGCTGGCAACGAAGATCGCAGGCGCGAGCATGCAAATGAAGTACCTCCCTGGGCGCAATGGACAAGGCAGCAGAGTCTCGCCCAAGGAGATTCGAGTAAGCGTGGACGAGAGTCTGAAGCGTCTTGGCACAGATTACATCGACCTGCTGCAGATCCACTGGCCCGACAGGTATGTACCCCTCTTTGGCGCGGGCACCTATCGCTACGAGAATGAGCGGGATAGCGAAAGCTTCGAGAGTCAGATGCGGGCGCTAGACGAGCTGGTAAAGGAGGGGCGGGTGCGCGCTGTGGGCGTTTCCAATGAGACGCCTTACGGATGCATGAAATTCGCGGAGGCATCGCGGGCCCTGGGCCTCACGCGCATGTGCTCCATCCAGAACAGCTACTCGCTCATAGTGCGCAGCGACTTCGAGAGCTCTCTGGTGGAGGTCTGCTCGCCTCGAAACGAGGACATCGGATTACTGGCATACTCGCCGCTGGCGGGCGGCATCCTCACAGGCAAGTACGCCAAGCCAAACTGCCCCTCCACCGCGCGCCTCAACCTCTTCGAGGGATACATGGCTCGCTACAGGAACTCCATCGCATCCGAGGCTGTGGTGCAGTACTCGAAGGTGGCGGAGAAGCACGGCCTCAGCCCCGCCGAGCTGGCCCTGGTCTTCACCTACAGCCAGCCCTTCGTTGCCAGCACCATCATAGGTGCCACGAGCATACAGCAGCTGCGCGAGAATATTGGCGCGTACGCCAAGAAGGACAAAGCCACCAAGGAGCTTCTGGACGACATCAACGCGGTCTACAGGCGGTACCGCGATCCCAGCAAAGTGGAGGCATGAAGAGAAGAAGTTACGCTAATTATAATCTCACAGCACTTGACATATTTTTATCCACCACTACCCGACTTCTTAGAACACGAATGCAGGAGTATCATCTGTATCATACCAAGACGTCGCATCTGTGCTTCTAGGATACGCCTTCGTTCAACCGGGCTATGATGGGAATGGCACCCAAGTCCTTGTAAGGAAGCGCGGAATAATGTGGGTTCTCCTTCTGTTGTAACTAACTATGCACTCAACAAGCTTTCTCTCCCAATTCGGAAGAGTCTCCTTCAATTTTCTAATCTACTTCCGGCCTTTCAAAATTTTGAACCAAAAATCGGAAAAGGAAAGAAAAAGAAAAGATAGGAATGCTTTCGGTGCGATTTGGTCGCGATGTGTATGCAGCAGGAGGGCTGTTGACAGCTCTCTTCTCTGCACCAGATACGGTGCAAGAGTCGGGATGTCCCAAGATGACTGTGCAAGCAGTAGGCACGGTAGTAGTCGATCAGCGCTGGTTAATGCGCGAACAGTTGCATATGAAGGATAAGATATTCGTGCAAAAGCTATTGAATGGAGAGGATATATACGACGATATGGTGACTAATTCCGGCAACGAATATGTAATCTTCATGACCCAAAAAGAAGAAATCAATTGCGCTTTTGATGCGGGAATTTACGTTCAATGCGATTTACCTTTTGACCTTTTACCTACATACAAAGGGTTATGCTGCAATGTGCAATATAACTTCATTGTGACCATTGTGGATGCAAATGGTGTTGAAAGAGTTGTAAAGTTTCCATTTAATATCATAGGGAAAGGTTCATCCTTAATACCATACTATGTGCGACAGTCGACTCTTGCCTTGATTAGTGGGGACACGTTGCCGGAGAACACTTTCTTCGTGCCATTAGCCGACAATACCTCGCTATACTCGGAGTATGCAGATGCAAACATGTCTTCATTAACTATCTCAGCTGATGACTTAGAACATTACATCATTCAGACACCTGTAACCTACTCGATTCACAGTGATACAGCGTCGCAGCAGGACTACATATGCGCCATAAGCTTGTTACTTTCACGCAATCCTAGCGGGGAAGAGTCGCGGCTCCGACTGCATCCTGGCGACCATTTCATCGTGAATGTTGATTTTAACAAGAATAATATCGTGTGTAACGCGGTGCGCAGCAAGGTACTAGAGTGTGAGCGGCGCAACGATCAGTCCCGAATACAAGACAAAATCGTCTCGATTGCTACTAAAACAACAAAATGCGCATTGAACGTGAACCTAATCATGCAGATACCGGTCGGTACGGTGTGTTGTCACACGCACCCAGTCGGTTCCGTGGCTCATAAACTAGAAATAGAATTTTTCCTCGAGGGACGCGAGCCATACATCTGGTCCCTCCCCGTCTCCATCCTCCCCACCATCAAGGCCATCAACACCCACAGCGAGATCAACGCGTGCCTGGAGACCAAAGTCATGTATAACGAGTAGATACAAATGATTATAAGATTACAGTTACAACAGAGTCTACTGACCAGCTGCTGGCATCTTTATGCCTACTTGCGCAAGGAAATTCTGATCGATTTTCACGATATGGAACGGTCCCTTCCTTGTCAAATCCCTCGAGTTCAAGACCATTTCCGGTATCAACCGATGCAGGTGGCTGTTGCTGATGTACAGCGCATCGGGGCCGAAGGACAGACCATCAGGCCACTGCAAGTACTTGCTACTTTCTACAAGTTTCACGACATTATGCGAGGCCTGCCGCCCGTTGACCTCGTCCAGCACTATCCGCTGCTGCATCACCGCGATTGCCGAGTGTTCTATTGACGTAATCAACACGTTTTCCAGCGCGTCCGTGGTGATGCCGTCGGACTGCGGCTTGAGGTGGGTTACCATCAAGATATTTTCATTGATTTTTTGTTTTGTCAGGTGGCGACTGCGGTGGTCGTAGTGCTTGTACGACGCGTACGAGAGTAGGTACGACGTGGATATACTGTATAGTTTATTGCTTGTAACTGCACCAAAATATAAATGATCACCTTTTCGGTCAACTGCTATGGAGTCCACGTGGACCTTGACACCGAATGGACCTAGACCGTACTTGTAGCCGTTGATGTTTAGGAAATAAGAGTCGCCATAAAGACTTGGTAGCTCAGTTAAGGTGCGATAAGCCTTGTTGCTGTCAATAGAGTAGACAATAATGGCGGGGTTCATACCAACAATATTAGTGTCTGCTATATAGATGTACTTTCCACTGGGATCAACGTTGAAGTCGTTCAACATAGAGCCAATTCCAGCCACTGCATGCGGGAAGGTATACTTAGATAGCACTTTACTCGTGGCTATGTCGATGCTAGTTAAGGTTGGTTTACCTTTAAATCCATGTTCAGCAAAATCAAGAATCCAAAGTTTGTTTTTAACATCAATGCGGATGGAGAGACAAGAGATAATTGACTTCTGAAACTCTAGTGATGGATATGGAACCCAATGCGTTTGATTCACTAACTCGGCTATTTTGGTAGGATATGGCTTGTAGGAAGGATGAAAAGTAAAGAATACTCTGTTGTCTTTATTCACCGCAAGATTCCCTGGTGGCGTATTCAGTATTGCCACAACCTCCAACACAGACTCATCTAGTAGAGGCGCCATTGATTGCATGGGTTGCACAGGAAATGACTTCCCAATACCCAAATGCGTGCAAAAGAAGAGTAGCAAAATAATGCAGATACAATACAAAAAGTACTGCAGAAAGTGCAACAATGATGCAATTCTCTTCAACCAACGCGTGTATTGGTTGCTGGTAGTGACAGTGCCAGCTTCTGCATCAACTAACTCGTCTTTTACCATGGTTTAAAGTAGGAGAAGCTTCAAGAAATTGTCTCGCATAATGGATGTGGGTGTGGAATCACATTCGCCGTCTTCCTCCTTTAGCGCAGCAGAAACCGCCTTGTAACCTCGTCGAGAACTTGTTGAGTGAAGAAACGTTAGTCTATATTCAGTTATATACAATTACACATCAAGATCAGGCCGATAGCAAGCTCTTACGGGCCAGTGCACCCTCACTTTTAGTAACGATCGAGAGATTCGACGTCGTCAATTCAACTTCAGGAGCCACTCGCTTAGGCCCCTTGAAGTGATACTTACTGTTGTAGTGCCAGTTGAGGGCCATGATTATCACGGTGCCGGCGACCACCACAACGAGCCAGTTCATCGTGTCTTTCGTCGTCTTGTTGTTGTCGGCGTATGAAGGGAAAAACAAGAACACCGAGGTGCCGAATAGCCACGCGCAGGATATCAAGGCGAATGTGTCCGACCACGCACCCAACGAGTACTTGTTGTTGGGAGGAAGCTGAGACTTGAATATCAACTTGAAGAACATCGGAAGGGCGTAGGATATCTGGAACCCAACCACACACAAGCCAATAATAGCAAAGAATGCGGTCGCGCCTCCAGAGGGATCGAGTGGCAGCAACATCAACAAAGCATCAACGATAAACACGAACAATAGCGCATTCAGTGGAGCTTTGAAGGTGGGTTCGATGTATGAGATGTAAGACGACCATGGGAAGCCGCCGTCTCTCGCTAGTGCGAATGTGATGCGCCCAGTCACGGCTACACTAGATACACCAGCAAAGAAGCAGTTGATGACAACCAACGCAACCAAGCCTTTGCCCCATGACTTGTTAGTAGCCATGACAAGCACCTGACAGAAAGCATTGCCAGTTTCACCATAGAGTGCACCCTCGATGTCGTAAGTAACGAATAGAATCGCGATAAGCAATGCAAGACCCACCCAACCAGTTGCTTGAATGGTATAAATAATTCCTTTTGGTGCGCTTACTGCGGAGTTACCAGTTTCTTCTGCCATATGCGCAGATGCCTCATAACCGACGAAGGAGAAAAGAGCTGCAGTGAGACCGATGGTGCACACGAAGCTCTTGCTTTCAAAGCCGGTATCATTGAAGTATCTACCAAATACAAATTCACCAGATGTACGTTCAGGTGAAAGTGTCAAACAAGCAACAATGATGATAAGGATGGATCCAGCATGGGTAATAGCAGCGATGTTATTGACCCAACCAACTTGATCAACGCGGAAACAATTTAATGCAGTCCATATGAATAAAAAGACAATGGAAACACCAACTTGATCTTGCGGTGAAATAGGTGTTCCACCTCCTGTTGCAATTGCTGCTGATAGGAATGATGCAAATCCATTGGCGAAAGAAGCATCACCTGCAGCATTACCTAAGAAATTAAACCAGCCAGTAATGTAACTACAAATTGGTGCCCATTCTTCAGGTACTAATTGTCCCGCCCAATGATAAACAGAACCTGCTGAAGGATATGCTGAGCAAATTTCCGCCATGGAGAAAGATATGACAGTGCTGCACAAAAAGTTTGCCACGAAACCCCATAACAACACAGATGGACCACCTGCGCTAAGTCCAGTTGGAAAAGCAACTGCAATACTTACTAAAGCTGCAACTTCAGTAAAGCCGAAGGCAAAATTCATAATGGTTCCAAGTCCACGATGTAGCTCAGATTTGTAACCCATTTTTGCTAATAAAACATCATCTGCATCAACAACTGAAGAAGATTCAGTGGCAACTTCATTGCCTACATTAGAATCCTTCATATTCAAGGAAGCAGATTTCGTGCGTTCCACTGGTATCTTCAAGACTATCTTGTGCTGTTGCAGGCTGCAAAGCAGTGCAGACTGCAAAGCTGTAGGAGTGCATCTGTGCAGAGCAAGTTGCAGCATGCGGGGGCCGGCGGGTCAGCGTCGACAAGACGAAATGCAAAGAACTAATAAGTTAATTGATTTATCTTTTGGTGATGCGGTTGTTGGCAATACCGAACGCACTTCTGTTGGCAAAGCTGTCGATGTCATTGATTTTTAACAATTTATTGTGCAGAGGACAAAAGTGTAAGGACTCATCAATTTCCATGGAAAAATGAAGAAAAAACATGCACTAATAAATTCTAGTAGTCGATAGAAATAGTAAATGAGAGTAGATTAAAATGCCAACAGGTAAACCAGTTTCAGCGGAGTTACGCAAGATGATATTTAGGCTAAATCCTCACCTTACACGATGATTTATATAAAATCTGTGTCTGCAACCACCGACCGATATAATAAAGGACTCCATTCACAGTGACAGTATGTCTACAGGCAACGTACTCGTTTATTTCTAAGAGTAAATTAAACATAAAGTTCCAATGATTTATCTTCTCTGGAAGTTGATAGTCTTCGTTCTTCGTTACTTCAAACACTTTACTACTTTATGTTTAGTTTACTCTTAGAAATAAACGAGTAACGTTGCCTGTAGACATACTGTCAATGTGAATGGAGTCCTTTATTATGTTGGTCGGTGATTACAGATTTAAATCATCGTGTAGCGGGGATTTAGCTGAAGAAAAATACAATAAATTGTTAAAAACCGGTGGTATTGTTTGTTTGTTTACATAGTTACATCAATATACAGCTGATGCAATGGTCACAAAGGTCACGGAAGGTCACCAAGGTCACCTAAGGTCACCAAAGGGGCTCATCTGCCTCGGTATAGTCGTCCGCCAAAGATATCTCATCCTTACGTACTTCGTTATTCAAATAGTCTCTAATCTCGTCCGTCATCCCTTCGTTGCTCAACTCGCTCTGCTTCGACATGTATATCTTGATCTCTTCCTCTTCTGTCGAGTCGGCTGGACAGTCGCTATCGCGGATGATGAAGTCTCTGATCGGAATCACAGGTATGGATTGAAGACCATTCAATTTACTTCGGTTCTTAGGCTTCTGGTACTTAATACGGTTGTCGCGATACCTAGGTGAGTGCATGAGTAAGGAGGTTAGTGAGTACACGAGTGAGTGAGTAGGGATTACCAGTTACTAATAATGTCCTCGATATCGTCGCCGAATGGCACCGATGATAAAATCTCATCATATTTGGCCTTGCTAACCTTTGCTTTCTCCTGCATCAGCGCCTTTCGTGCCGCTTTCTCGGCTATTTCCTCTTCGGTTAACGGCGGTTTCTCAAACAAAGGAGGCGGCTTGCGCAGCAAAGGGTGGTCCAGATACTTGGATTTTACATGACTAAATTTCCCATTTTTTGTTTTTTTATCGTTTTCATCTGCGTTCTTAGTGGAATCGGCCAGTGCACCACCACCAGCAGCAGAGGCCACGCTATTTGCATCCGCAGACGTAGTTGTGTGCGCATTCTCTGTGGCACGTAAGCTAGCGAGGTATTCGACTGCTTCTTCAATATTTTGAACTTGAAAATTAACTTTAACAGCTTTTTTTCGCCCTTTTTTCCCTGTACTTAGTACGTCACTCACCACCCGCCCTTGTTCGTCGAGGTAGTCGGCGATGTTGGGCACATCCATCACAGTAACCTTGCGGTTGGATGCCAAGGCATCATACGTGTAATCCTTGACTAAACCAGTAGGCTTGGGAGACGGACTCGTTTTGATGGGACTGAGTAACGGCTTGCTCGGACTCCTGGACTGTTTCAGTTCATACTCCATAGCCCGGTCGAAGTCGACGGTGTTTTGTAAGATGGTCTCCTTCAGCTTGAGGGACTCGATGTCGCCTACTGGTGGAACGCTCCGGTCGATGCTTTTGAATGTGACTTGGTAGCTGCTAGCTGGCCTTTCCTTGAAGTACTCGGGGTCGTAATTATTGTAATGACCAGGTCCTATCCAAGGCGGCAGGGCGGACGTGCTAGCGCTGAATTTAGCATCTTTTCTAATCAATGTTCTCTTCCCTATGTATTCACTGTTTACTCCTTGGTAATTCTCGATCACTCGCAGCTGTTCACCTTCTAGTCGAGGTCCAAATTCAAACGTGCACAGGCCAAATCGTTTATTCTTTCTTATTTCTTTCAATCCCGCAAGTGTCTTCTCAGTTAGTTTACTTGTTTTTTTATTGCCATCATTATACGCAACATACTTGTATCGCAAGGACCATTCTAACTTCTTCCTTTCTTCTTCTTGTTCTTTTAACAGTTCTTGCTGTTTTTTCTCTTCCATAATTGTCTGTATATTAGGAAATTGCATCATATTGCCATCGCGATCTTCTAATATCCGATGAACCTTTTCATTCCACTTCGTTACCTCTGCGGGTTCATTTTCATTCGGATATAGATTATATGCTAGCTCTGCATCATTCAATCGCTTTTTTGCTTGATGAACATTGCTCTTACCTGCAACAAGGCGCTTCTCGTATAAATTTAAATGATCAATAAATGTCTCGTCAATATGCTGACCAGATGGCGGCATTTCTCGTTCGAATCAAGGCTTGCAATTATCCTCGCCCAGTATGCAATGCCACTGACTAACTCGCGATTATTGCGACGACCTAATGACCAAATAGCAACACAAAGGCTGCTCTATTCTCTTTCCTTCTCTTTTCTGTTTCATGATGAAACCGGTACGGTGCCGCATCTCTCAAGATAATCACTTCTAACAGCACAATTATCGATAAGCGCCGGAGTGCCCAAGAGCTGCAAGCCGACGAGAGTTGCGCGGGATAAGACGCGACAAATTAAAACAATCTAAAGAACAAAGCTTTAGCTAGTTCTGCCGGTACAGAAAGAAAAATCGCCAAAATTGGAGTCCTTGAGAGTCCAAATTGGGACAGACAGGTAGTAAGAGTAATCAGTCGTATTGCACATTGGATACTATTTGGTAAGTACACCTTAGTCTGGTTGATGTCTACCGCCGCACAGCAGAATCAGGTGTTTGCACTGGCAAGGCAAATATCAGATGAAGGTATATCCATGAACGACATCAACTGCTTTTGTGGAGATCTAGCTCTAGATAAGGAAGATGCTATTGATCCAGCTTTGTACATGCGACTGGGTTGCAGGTGTGTTTTGCACTACCATTGTCTGGTGCAATATTTGCATTATAAGATTGACGATCGTTTGACAATGAGTTTATGTGGAATTTGCTGCCCATATGGATCCAGTTGTAAGTCCTATCATACTCTACAAGAAGTGAATAATGACGAGTCAAGGATATACTATATCACAGTAACAGACTTAGATAATATTGTTGACTACTGCAACTTGCAGCATCCCACTTTAAAGCGTTATTTGGCTGAGAATGAGTACGAAGAATTGTCACATGAGAAAGTGGCATCTCTTCGACAGTGGATCGAAGAAGAACAGAATGTAAAAGTTGCACCGCCGGTTATTGACACTGACGACAATCTGTACATAACGGCTACCACCAAGGCTTGTCCGTCTTGCAAATTTCCCTCAACACACTTTCATCGACATCATTGCCACCACATTAGCCCAGCACGGGCTCCGAAGAGGGCTGGCTGCATTAATTGCCATGTTGAATACTGCTATCAGTGCTTGGCCACGGGACCTGAGAATCTGCGGATACGAGGCAGTGCATCGACTTGTAAATGTGGCTCGTGGAGTAGATTCTGCAGTTCCATTGTCACCCGCGACGATGTCAATGCCTGGGTGGCCGTTAAACACGGTGTCCCTTACGACAAGCGATGTGGTTGCATCTTTTGCACCGATTGTAGATACAAAGACCCATGTAATATGTGCGATGGTATCTTACTTACTTACTCTCCTACTTACTTACTTACTTTTTTTCACTCACGCAGGAACGTGCGCGGTATGTAGAGGTCTGCTGATGCCGTCACCATTAAAGGCGACTAAAGATCAGTCGAAACTGTTACCTGAAATGCTTGGTTGCACTACCGGAGAATACGATCCTGATAATCTCCGTGTTCCAGCCCCCCGGCAACCTCCCGTTGCAGAAACCAATACGGAACGGATACAACGCCGTATAAGAGAAGCAGTCAGTTGGGTTAACACCAAGCTGCTTTGCCGCGTGCACGACGTCCTCTGCAACGCCCACGGTTGCCTTGTGCTGGCCTTCAACAGCTGGAACGTGTTGGCTTTTTACGCACCGTTTTTAGCGAGTACATTCATTAAAAACGCATTTTTTCTTGGGTTTGGCTGCGTCTGGGTGTGGGGCGAAGTGGTGCAATTCAGGGGCAGCAGAGCAGTGGGCCGGGCAACGTACTCGTGGTCATCGCGCATTCTTCGTTGCATGTTTTTGACGACAGTCTGCAGCGCGATCTTGAAGTTGACTCCGTGGCGCAATAAGCACTACTTCTTCACGGGGTCAATGCTAGAGGACCTGTGGCTGCTGCTCCTGACGATAGTCACCCCTGCGCATGTCTGGCAGCTCTGGTTCGCGCGATTGCCGTTGATAATAGCCAGACATATGTGGGTCATGCAGGCGATAACGTGGTTGCTCCCAGCGATGATGGCGCCGCCAGCCTCTGCAAGCATCTTGGATATCGAGGACAACCGAGTCTTATTCGCGCTGTTCTCGGTGTACATTTTCTCCTCACTCACTATCACAAGCGGCCGGCATATGATGGCCTTTAGAGACCGAGTACTCGACGTGTTCTATGCATCTGGAAACCGAAGCACGTGGTTCCTCCTGCACGCGATCGAGGCTTCCGTCGGACTCGGTGTGCTGTTCTCGATGTCTTGGTTGAGTATCGCCGCGACTATTGGCCTATCCTCGATAGTCTCGCTGGCATTCTTTGGCAACGCACTCGTTGCTATACTCACTCCCCTTTTTGTCGGTATACTCAGGATTGCGATGGAGCTGGACCACATTCGCCACTACTTGTACTTGCAGTACCTGCAGCAGTGCCTGCAGGAGTACCCCGCGCTGAGTCCGTGGATTATACACGCCCTTGAGATCATTGCGTGTGTCGCCATAACGTATGTGATCGGGATCCTCGACAACACCACGCATGTTGAAGCGCGGGCCACCGTGCCTCTCCATTTATTTGGTTTGAAATTCTTGGACCTGCTGCGGGTTGCTGTTGCTTATGCGACGACACGCATTACACAGCAGTTTCATTTGGATCTGGGAGAAATCTCGTTGCAGAAGGTGTGGGCCAAAAGCGGGGGGATCATTGCACTGCTCATATACATCTACTTTAGCTGCTGCGGACGACGCCATCGCCGAAGGTAAGTAACAAGGCTCCACACCACGTAGAGCAGCAGCTGCAACGAGAGCAAGCCGCTGTTCCACCCACAACATATAACGCTTTATTTGTACTGTAGTTACATAAGAAACAATTAATATCTAATCTCTATGGTGTTGTCTTGCGCCTGGTACAGCGACGTGTGCAGGCCGTCCCAGCCACCCGTGCTCCTCATCCGCTCCACCAGCGCGATATACGTGTCAATGAAGTAGATCTGTGCAAACCTACTGATTAAGTATAAAATAATGAAATAAACGGCAAATTTGTTGCAGTAATCCCTGCCGCGCTCGACGAATATCCACAGGATCAAGCAGGCGGTGACCAGCGCCAGCCGCGCCCAAGACGCGTATGTCCTGGCGAACGAGCCACTCGTACCCGTGCAGACAGTAGCTATCCCCCACATGGGTGCAGCTACTATTGCAGCTGGTGGTAAGGATAGAAGCAAGTATACTGCGGTGTGATCCGCGCACTCGGTTGGGTTGGTCCAAACACACCAATACTCGAAGCTGATGGCGATGATAACGGTGCAGTCGGTTACATTGAGGCAAAGGATCAGGAAGCCCAGCAGCTGCTGCAAGGTGCGGATGTGGACAATATTCTTATTCAACGTCCCACTTAACTTCAAGTTTGCCCCGAATAACGGACCATACAGGTACTGAAAGAACAGCTCATGCAGCGTCCGGTACAGCAGTAGTGAGTAGTCACAGAGAAGCGCACAGAAGCAAGCTAAATACGACTCCTTATGCCTGTCCTTGCTGATGAGCAAGGGATTCTTGTACAGCACCACCGAAGGCATCACAATCACGGTGTCGTCGGCACTCACCGAGTGTTGTGGCTCATTATCCGTTGGAGCTCGGCTTCTGTTGCGGCATATGTTCACCAGGATGATATGCGGCATCTTTCCAATAGAAACAAACCGCCACACGTTGATGACATGCTGGTATGCAGAAGGAGCTGTCTCGTTATCGTGGATCGACGCGGCAGTAGAGATGCGGCGACGGGCGTACTTGGAGCCGAGCGCGGTGTTACTCGAGCTAGCAACGGTCCTGCTGTCTACGTGTTCGGATAGTGGTGAGTAAGTGGCGTTTGCCATGATTTGCAGCGATTTCTCGGCATCTTCAACGATGTCGTAGTACTTCTCTAGCTCTCTTGCTTTGTTGACGTTCGTGTTGAAGGAGGTGGAGAACTGCGGGCCAGGCGACATCTCCTCCATCTTGGCGGTTGGTATGTGCATGGCTTTGCCGCGACTGTACTCGCTGTCGCCGCCCATCAAGTCTGTCTCATCCTCCTCTATAGAGCTGTCGTAGTCCTCGTCTTCCAAGTGCCTGACTCGGGATAAGTCCACTTTTGGGTGGCATATAGTGATCCCTAAGTGCACTTTACCCGCGCTAATTGCCGCGCAAAGTTGCTCGAAGTTGCAGTTACTACCGTGATAATCTGCTTTAGTAGGCAAGGTGTTCTCTGTCTTGTTGCTGTGACTGCGCGAGAGCAACGAGGAGAAGCAAGTAGTTCTTTGTCCGTTACTTCCATCAACCGCCTCTGTCTCGACACGACTATCTACACTATGTGTTCTATTCGAGCCAACGGAGTCCCGGGACGCGAAGTTGCCATGTCGCGCTTGCAGGGTAGTATACCCCCCGCTTTTACCTGTGGAATCCCGGTCTGTTATCCCTAACGCGGTGAGAAGCGGGCTTGTGAACCAGTCCACCGACTGAGACAACCGCGTGAATGCGTACCCACCTTTCCTCGTGCTGTCTGACATATCCATCGTCATTCGCGTGTCATTCGTTGACTCGGTAGGGGTCTCGGTGCCGCCGGTATACAGGGATTCCACTGTTTCTTTAGCGCGGTCAGACTTGTACTCATAAGCTCGCAAGTCATTCGCAAACGTGCACAAGTCGATGCTTAGCCCACCCAACTTGGAGATACTATCCGCTTCATTCAAGAACTTCATGACTCGCTTGATCCCAACGGATAGGTTGTACCGGCTCACTGTCTTCAACACAGCATTCAACTCCACAATAAAAAGCAACCAAGACTCGTCAATGAAAGTAGACGCGACATCCGTCTGCGCCACCGCCTGCAGCAGAATGTCGTTGGTGTCAACGAACCACGGATCGAAGTAGGTCCCGTGGCCCGCAAGGCGGAACGAGATAGGGATTCGCGGCTGACCCACCGGGCAAAGCGGTGCGTGTTCCACACCGAAGGCATCCTTATCATATAGGAAATCCAGGTAAGCAAGTGTGTTATCCGGGCTGATCCCTACTCGGATCGAGTTCAACTCCTTCTTCTGCCGCTGCGAGCGGATGAAGGAGTGGTTGTACCTGGCGACTGTCTC
>JACCDO010121565.1_pt1 | contig 19544 bp, 23 predicted proteins | sample 7446101 | NCBI WGS metagenome assembly JACCDO01 (sample SAMN15323440, study PRJNA562643) | freshwater metagenome | isolation source: river surface water | place: USA:Blue River Watershed | collected 2017-08-16 | reverse complement strand
ATTTATACAGTCAATCAAAAGATTTTATACAGTCAATCAAAAGATTTTATACAGTCAATCAAAAGATTTTATACAGTCAATCAAAAGATTTTATACAGTCAATAAAAAGATTTTATACAATCCGACAAATTATATATAAATAATAATTACTATAATTACTATATAAATGAAAATACTGTTTTTAAACACGTATCACAAAGCGTGTGGTGTATATCAATATGGACACAGACTTTCGCAATCTTTGGAATCTATGGTTGAATATAAAGAAGTTAATAACCATGCCGACTATGTTCGTATTGTTCACGAGTATAAACCAGAAGTTGTGATATTTAATTATCACCAAATTCCAATGGACTGGCTATCCAATACAAATATAATTCGTACCATCAATGATAAAATTATTAAAAACTATGGAATTACACACGAATCTGATGGGTCTTTATTTGACTGCATTTTAGATATTGACCCCAATAAGCCAATGGGGGTTCCGAGACCATTATTTTATAACATACCAACCACTTTTACAAATCCAAAATTTAAGGATTTTGTCAATTACAATAAAGGTCCTAATGTACCAATTTTTGGTTCATTTGGATTTGGGTTTATGAACAAGGGTTTTGACCGCATGATTAAACTTATTAATAACCAATACGATAATGCAATTATAAAAATGGTTATTCCATTGGGGCATTATTGTCCAAAATCGCAATTAATAAATACAATAAATCATTGTACTTCTGTTCCAAGAAAACCTGGCATTGAATTATTGATAAGCAATGAGTTTTTTGAAAATGATGATATTCTTTTATTTTTGCAATCCAATACTATGAATGTGTTTATGTACGACCGTATGGAAACTCGCGGAATAAGTAGCACAATTGATTATGCACTTTCTGTAAATGTACCGATTGCCATATCAAATAGTTATATGTTTCGCCATATATACAATGATTGCATTTGTGCGGATAAATATTCTTTGGAGCAAATTCGCCAACAATTGCCATATTTAAATAAATTTAAAGAAAAATATTCTAAGGATTCTATTCAAAAATGGTGCAAAGCAAATATTAGTGCATATGTATAAATATGTCTTATGCAAAATGAAGGTGAAAATATTTTTTCACCTGCATAAAAATAAAAAAAATGGTATTTACAATACACATTCTTCAAATTGATTAATTAAATTAAATTTTTTAAAACACACATATAAAACACATATAAAACCCTAACAAAACTCACTTAAATCTATTCCGGCCAATGCACAACCCACAACATAACAATGTCCAAAAGGAAACTTAACATCTTCTACTTTCTCCTTCAACATATCCACACTTAACTCCAGACAAGTCACACCCTTATCTTCATTACGAGGACCATCAAAGTCATAAATAGTAATACTTTTTCCCTCATCTAACAACTTCTTCCAATACAAAGTCCTTTCCCTATTCTTAATCAACTCATAATACTCCTTACAATACACCTCCTTCCTACTAGTCACATAATCCATATCTCCCTTCTCCTCATACCTTTCAAACCGAGCACATAATACCTTCTTACCCTTACCCTTAGGATACCTCCTTTTAGGTTCCTTTTGAGCCTTCCACCAGTCCTTAACCACCTTTTCATCCACCCCTTCAAAAATCTTACCAGATTGCCACCCACTTTCAAAATTCCAATACCCATAATATCCACCCTCAATAGGAGTCATAGGACTAAAATCCCTCCTATCCTTACTTAACTTGGCCTGGGCACTCGTAACATTTAAGTTAAGCGAGTCTGGATCCAACTTAACGGCGCGAGCCCCCCTTAAGTTCATACTAGCGATATATACCTTTCCCTTCTTAACTTCACTAACCTTATTAATTTCAGTAGTCATTTTTTTTAATTAATGACTTTTTATTATTTTATTTATACTTTTCTTTAAAATACAAAAAAAGATTTCAATTTTAGAGGAACTACGTTCCCCTATGACCCCTCCTTTTTTTAATTAATTTTAAATTATAAAACACACAAATTTATATAGAAGATTTTTATTTTTTATTGATTTTTGTTGAAACACACACAAACACATTACACAGAAAATTTTTTATTTTTTTTGAATTTGTTTAAAGCCGTTTTACTGGCCACACTTACCTTTTTCACGTCAGCACGACAAAGCGCGCAGCACGGTTTTGTGTTAATGAATTTTTCAGTGCATTCGCAGCAGAATTCGTGACCACAACCAAGTTTTGCGATTTTTGAACAGGGGATGTCCTCGGATAAACAGATACCACATTCTTTGTTTACACTGGCGGAGGTGTCTTCGCATAATTCCAAGGCAATTTTGGAATTATTCGGCTGAGGTGGTGGAGTACTAAATACAATCTGCGGGGCATCAAAGTATTCCATAAACACCTTCACGAACGCGCGAAAACCTTCATTGGAAGCACCAAATATCTGCGCTGGATTGAATTGGGACTTTACAAAGTGGCAGAACATATTTTGGATATCTTTCAATAATGATTCTACCTCGCGGGATATCATTGCATCCGTTTCAAATGGCTTGACTTCATTAACGAAGATTTTGTATTTTTCACACTTGGGTTTGTAGTGGCCGGAAATGCCACAGAATGAACAGCATCGCTGAACACGTGGTGCAGGTACTGGCACATGCGCTACTGCAGACGCAGTTGCACGACGCCGAGTGACGCGTCTGCGTCTGGGTACACCACTTGACGCAACCAACACAACTTGAGGGCAAATCGTATGACCAGTTCGGCGACAAGTCGCACAACGAGCTCTCAGTTGCATTTGCATTGTAGTAGTTAAAATAGTTAAGATATTGAATAGTTATTATATAATGTATACTTACTATTAATTTTCAAAAAAAGTTTTCAATTTTATGGGCTAACCTACGGTTTACCCAAAGGCATATAATGTACGACTTTTCCTTTATTTTTTTAATTAATTAATAAACTTAACAAACACATATAAACTTAACAAACACATATAAACTTAACAAACCGCAAACTTTTTATTTTTTTTAAACTTGGTATGCATCAATTTGCTACCCACACTTACCTTTTTAACATCCGCGCGACAAAACGCACAACACGGGTTTACATTCACCATATTTTCCACACAATCTCCGCAAAATTCATGATTGCACCCGAGCTTAACCATATTGGAACAAGGCATATTGTCAGATAAACAGATTCCACACTCAACAACTGTTTTTGACCGATTGACACACAATTCAATTCCAATCTTTGTTCCCTGGGGTTCTTCGTGAAGATCGGGTTCTTGGTGAACATAATGGACTCGGCGCTCGTTTGCGGAAAAACGACGAGAATACTTTTGCAGTACTTCTTGAATAAAGGCAGTCTTATTCGTTGAAATGTAATTATCAAACTGGTCATTTGACATATTTTGAAGGTCTATCAGTGATATTGAATTGGAGTAAAATTTCCAAAAAATTCGTTGAACCTGAGCAATGTCTGCAAAATGAATGTGATTTGGTACTAATAAAAGTAGCCTATACATTTCCAAAAACACCTTGTGTTTTTCGCAATTTGGTTTGCAATGTCCGGGGACACGGCAGAACGAGCAACGTTTTGAATCCATCTTTAAATAATTTTGATTTTAAACTTAACAAAAAATATAATATTTTACTTAAGTACATTTTTCAAAAAAAGTTTTCAATTTTAAGTAGGGAAAAGGACGCGAAGCGTCCGACCGTCGGCACCCTCAGGAGGGTGCCTTAACCTACGGTTATTCAGAGAAGCTTCGCTTCTCTTACGCCCTACGGTTCCGCTTTGCTCATCCCCTTCCCTGATGGAAGGTAGTTTTTTTTGGCTTATTAAAATAAAACACAACAATGTTTTATTTTACAAAAAATAACAAAAAGGGAAGGGGTCGTAGGGGAAACCGTAGGTTTCCCTACTCATCACTCATCCTCGGCGCCAAGAAAAACACAATTCGTGCCTTTGTCTCCTCCTCTTCATCTTCGCCCAAGGGTTCAAGTAAATAAGTGGTCTTGAGTGGATAATTCTCGCTGACTTTAATGTTAATTCCGTCACTCACTTTATGAAACGCGCAAATGTTGTGTAAATGGGAAAGCGAAAACGATATGTTCAATGTCTCACCCTCATTAATGGCAAACAAGGTCAAGTCATCAATAGGAACGACAACACTCATATTCCCGCTCTCGCTACTTTTTGCAGTTAATCGCAATTCGTCCTCATTGCACCGAATCATGAGGTCCGCACCAAACTGTTTGAGTTGCCCCACAATCCCGGCAAAATTGGACGACGTCAATGAAAATTCGGCCTGGTAATCTACCCCCGGGATTTCCATCATTTCGGAATCCAATTCTACGAGCGGAAGCTCAAAGTGTTTGTCAAACGACGATTTTGAACTGGTAAAATGCAAAAATAATTTGTCCGAGTCCGAGTCATTGTACTCAATGTTGATTTGCTGGCTTTCTTCACGTGTATTCAGAATGCGGAAAATAAGCTGGGTGCTTATTCCCAATACCGAGTTTCCCACTTGCTCATACTCGTCAAACCAGCCCGACGGAATGAATATTTCAAACACAGAAATGTGGGAAGAATCCATTCCCTGCGCGTAAAGTCGCCCAGGCTCAAACATCAAATTCACATGTTCGCAAAAAAGCTTCATATTCTGGAATATACTGGTGAAAGCCTTGGCCTTCTCTTTATTAGTAATGACAACACGCATAGAATTATTATATTTGGAAACAAAGGTTTAAGTTATTTGTATTTATTTGTATGTAGTGCAACTGGCAACCGATTCTTTTTATTAAATTCGGCAAGCGAATTTATATACAATGGATATTGGTTAACAAAAATGTTGTTAATATGAAGAACATAACCAACCGCAATATCTTCAATTATATATGGATAACCATACGTGTCATCGGATGCAAAAACATTCCACCCAATACTTTCAAAATGGGCAATTAATGTTCTACACGATTTATTAGATAAGTACACAACAACACCTCCCGCGTATTTTAATTTGGGGACTTTATTGAATTGCTTAATTTCATCCATACTATATGGAATTCCGTGCAGAGGATTTTGCAAGTCTTCTTGGTGTGATAAATAGTATGAAGGCATAAAGAAATTTTGTTCCGCAACCATAATTGGCGAATTATTTGCAATCACTCCCATATAGTCTTGTTTGTTATCCATTCTTAGAAAATTTTTAAGCGACGTTTCATTAAAAACTAAATCGTCGCCGCATCTCAATACCCCTTCTTCAATCTCGTAATTATCATAAATAAACTTGATTCCCATAACAACCTTTTTAGCAACATGTATGTACGAGTCCTCGCATTTTAATATAATCGTATTACCCACTATGAAATCTTTGTTTATTTGCGGATCTCCCAGAATGTAAAAAATTTTCCATCCATCATATTCATCTTGGGGCAATTTAAATTCTTTTAATCGTGTGTCTTTGTGTTTGTGACAACTGTAAATTAAAATGGCACCTTTCATATATGCTTTCATTTAATAAATATAAATACAATGTATTTATATAAATATATTTATTTAATATTTGCAATACTATATGCCAGCAAAAATATGTTTTATTACTGCCAATTATGGAAATTATGAAGCATCGTGCAAAAAGTTTGCAAAACAAACGGTTGATACCGATTTTATCTGTTTTACCGACAACAAAAACATGATATCTAATGGCTGGATTATTGATACAACTCCTTACCATTTGCAAAACAAAAGCAAGATTGATAATGGCCGTTTTAAAAATTCTATTTCCAACAACAAACACACTTTTAATATTGCAAAATATTACAAACAGGCATTTCAGAATGTTCCCATATTGCAAAAATATGATGCAGTTGTATGGTTGGATGGAACCATTGAAATTATATACGACAAAACCAGCGAGTATATATTAAATAACATTTACGAAAAAAAAGTCATCGGTTGGCACCACGAACACAGAAATGGTAATTTAAAAAATGAAGTCATAGATTCTAATTTTTTCCGTTACACGAGTACTTTTTGGCATGGACAGGCGCAACCATATCAAGATGTTAAGGCACAATATATTGAATATTTGCAAAATGGATACACCGATGAGTATTTTAAAAAAATCAAATCACATACCCCGCATTTAGGCGTATGGATTACGTGTTTTGTTGCATTTTTAAACAAAGACGTGGATGTCACTAATTTTTTGGATTTTTGGTATTTGCAAACCTTGAATTATACTACCCAAGACCAGATTGGATTTTCATATGTTTGTCAAAAAACAAACTTGATACCATATACATTGCCCAACAATGAAGTATCCGGAAATTGCCCTCACCAAAACACTATGTTTTATATTAAACACAACCACGGAAAATAGAATCGTTTACAATTTTTTTATTTTAGATTTATCTAATATAAAATGTGTGGAATTTTTGGAATCGTTTCTCTCAATAAAGAAAATATTTACGAGAGAATTATAAACGGTCTTATCCAGTTGCAAAATCGCGGATACGATTCATCTGGTCTATGTGTCTTAAACAACAATCTTTTAGAGGTTCATAAATATGCTTCTACTCCGGCGGAAAGTTCTCTACAGAAGTTGCAAGAAAAATGTATAAACAAGGGGTTGCATTTTTTGGGTATCGGCCACAACCGCTGGGCCACTCACGGCGTCAAAAACGACACAAATGCGCATCCACATCTTTCCAACAACCGACAATTTGCGGTTGTCCATAATGGAATCATAGAGAACTATGCAGAAATTAAGAAAATGCTGATTTCTAAGGGTTTTACGTTCTTCTCTCAGACAGATACCGAAATCATTGTCAATTTAATTTCATTTTATTATGACGAGCTCGGCGACACGCAGAAATCCATTCAGGCAACCATTGCCAAACTCCAGGGCACCTATGGTATAATCGTAATGGATTTGAAAAGCCCGGACAAACTATTTTGCGTGAGAAACGGGTCGCCTCTTTTGGTCGGCAAAAGCGACGGTTGTGTCATCATAACATCCGAACAAAGCGGGTTTTGTAATATGGTTTCAAACTACATAACTTTACACAATGACGATGTGTGTGTGATTGAGAGAAATGGACTTCTTATTAAAACAACTGGAACATACACTGGAAAAAAAGTGCTATCTATGAATCATGATTTGGACCCGCACCCTTTTGCACATTGGACGTTGAAAGAAATCTGGTACCAACCCACTGTGGTTTTGAATGCCATTAACAATGGCGGCAGATTTGACGGACCCAGTCAGGTCAAATTGGGCGGACTAGACCAGCATTTATCTTTACTCAAAGATGTTAACAACATCATCATTTTGGGTTGTGGGACCTCCTATTTTGCCGGTCTCTACGGGATGCATTTTTTCAAACGATTGTGTAATTTGAACACTGTCCAGGTATTTGACGGCGCCGAGTTTTCCAGTAATGATATTCCCCGGGTCGGCAAAACTGCAGTCATTCTTGTTTCCCAATCGGGAGAGACAAAGGATTTGCATCGGTGTATTGAGATAGCTCACCAAGGCAATGCCGTAACCATCGGCGTCATCAATGTGGTGGATTCTCTGATTGCAAGAGAAGTAGATTGCGGGGTTTATTGTAATGCTGGGAAAGAAGTGGGGGTGGCGTCTACCAAAGCATTCACTAGCCAAGTCGTATGTTTGTCGCTGATGGCAATTTGGTTCTCTCAACTGCACGGTGTAAATGAACATTTGAGAACTAGGACAATCAGTGATCTGCAGAATTTATCCAACGATTTCAAAAATACAATTGAAAATGTTGAACCAATTATAAAAACATTTGCATCTAAATTAGTAGATGCAAAAAACATGTTTATTTTGGGAAAGGGAAGCGATGAATGCATTGCGAGAGAAGGTTCTCTCAAGGTCAAGGAAATTTCATACATACATGCTGAAGGATACTCGGCGAGTTCGTTGAAACACGGACCTTTTGCCTTACTTGATGAGACGTTTCCAGTTATTATTTTAAATTTGGATGGCAAATATGAAGCAAAGATTCATAATTGCGTGGAAGAAGTGAAGTCGCGCGGGTCGCCTGTATTTATTATTTCCAACAATCCAGATAATAATAATATTTGTGTCTCTGCAAACTTGTCGTATTCGTCGTTGCTAGGACTTGTGCCAATCCAGATGCTTGCTTATTATTTGTCCGTGCAGAAGGGGATTAATCCAGACAAGCCCAAGAACTTGGCGAAGGTGGTTACCGTAGAATAAGTGAACCAAGGTTCCCTTATGAACCCTCCTTTAAGGAAAACTTACAATTAAGCCCGTATGTTTCCCTTATGACCCCATACTAATAATAAATTTAAGGGAAGTGGTCATAGGGCGTAAGAGAAGCTTCGCTTCTCTGAATAACCGTAGGTTTCCCTTAAGATATGACAATCCGTTCTTTAATAACTGTATCAAGCAACGGCAATATTATTTTACTAATATTGGCAACCATAAATGGAGGATTTATAATATGAACTTTTCCCAACTTTTGCAAAAAGTTTTTTTTAGCTTTCTGCCCTTCCAAAGAAACTACGGTTATAAAATCTTTATATCTCTCAACACCTGTCATTGTTAATCCTTTTATATCAACCAGAACATTATACGTAGGATGGTTTACTAATATTTGTTCATTCATATAAAAAATGTAATGAGCCAATTCTGTGTAAATGCCTGGATGAATAATGGTCTTAAACATTGTGTAATTAAACACCAAATTGTTTTCATTAATATTAATAATGCAATTGAATAAGTCATTTTTGTTCAGATTTTGCACAATAGTGTTTGCACAATCAAATTTTTGACCATTCTTGAAAATGAGGTTTTTTTTGTTTTCTGAATAATACTCGTTTTTTAATGAATTGATTTTGTTCATTATATCATTATCCGATTCAGTGGTCGTCATTGATTTATTATATTTATTGTTACTATTATTTTAATATATTTTTGATTTATATTTATTTATAAGGTATAAGCGAAGCAAAAAAAAGGAAACCTTGGTTTTCTTTATCGCGTTAAAAATTCATTTTATATTTCATTTATCAAAATATAAAATAAATGAGTCAAGCAAATGCTGCCGCAAGAAAAAGACGTGCCGGAGGTGCAACTTTACAAGACAATGTTGCCTCCGCACAAACCAATAATAATTTACCTCAAGCCCCTAAAGGAGGTCTCACTTTACCCCAGGTAATTTCTCTCGTGGACAAGCGATTGATTACTTTAGAAACATTTATGAAGGAAACGCAGAATAACGAAAAACAGAGTAATGGAACCCAGAATAATGAAACTAAAACTAGTAGTGCTTCCGCATCTGAAGATGCTGTCAACCAATTAGCCGACGAATTTGACTCCAAATTTTCCATGTTGGCGCAAGAGCTCGCTGAATTGAAAGACGTGGTTCTAAAATTGCAGACCTATACGATGGAGGTAAACAAGACTCTTTATGAGGAGAGAATCAATGTTCTCTCGGATATGGGTCAATTGAAAGACGACAAAATTGACTTCTACATTTCGGAAGAAGAAATCGAAGAACCCCCAAAATAAAATGGTGTAAATAACATTTGGTTAAAATGTTATTTATTGAGTAGATTATGCAACCATCTTCATCATGGTGTTAATATCCATCAATGATAAAATATAAACATATTAAACGTTAAATAATATATTTATATAATGAATTCTGAAGACATAATAAAAGAAAACCAAGAACTTAAAGAATTAAATGAAAAATTAAAAATAGAATTAGAAGAAATAAAGGAACATCTTAAAAAATATACCGCACCAGCATATAAAAAAAATTATTATCAAAATAATAAAGAAGAAATAAAACAAAAAACACAAGAATACCAAAAAACTTATAAACCAACAGAAGAACAGAAAAAAAAATGGGCAAAAACTGCATACCTCAATAAAAAAGCAAAAATGGAAAAAGAAAAACAAGAAAATATTTAGCATATATAGTTTTCTAAGAAAACTATATAAAATAAAAATCTTACAGTATATAAATGGAAGAAACCAAACAACCAATCATTGGCGTTTATAAAATATCAAATCTTGTATCGGATAGATATTACATAGGGTATTCAAAAAATATTAATAAAAGATTTTGTGTTCATCGTTGCAAACTTAAAAATTCTTGCCACGATAATATATTTTTACAAAGAGCATACAATTTGGATGGAGAAGATAAATTTATTTATGAAATAATTCATAGATGCAATACAGTGAAAGAAGCAAAAGAAATTGAATTGCAATACCTTACGGATTTAACTATTAGAGATAAATTGTATAACTTAAATTACAACAATAGTGGTGGTGATTTACTGACAAACCATCCGGACAAAGAATCAATAAGAGAAAAAATTTTAAAATCGTATACTGAAACAATTAGTAAAATGAGCTGTGAAGAAAGAAAGGAAAAATATGGTAAAATTGGTGAAAGAAATGGAATGTATGGAAAAACTCATACAGAAGAGGCGAGAAAAATATTTTCAGAAGTTCATACTGGAAATTCATATTGTAAAGGTAAAAAAGCATCAGAAGAAACTAGGCAAAAATTTTCAGAAATTGCAAAAAATAGGATAGGAGAAAAAAATCCGTTTTTTGGAAAACATCATACTGAGGAAACTAAAGAAAAATTGAGAGAAAAACGTTGTGGAATTATTCCAACAAATGCCAAAGAAATAATTATTGATAATATTACATATATATCAATAGCAGAAGCTGGAAGACAGCTTAATATATGTACTCCAACTATACTATGGCGTTTAAATTCAAAAAATCCAAAATTCAATAATTATAAATATTCAGAATTATCTACGCAACCATCTTCATCTTTACTACTTCATGACTTTGGTATCCATCAATAATAAAATCATCAACTATATAGTCATCAATGTTCTCTCTCACTTCTTTTATCAAAACTGTAGGAAAAATGAATGGAACTTTGTCCAAAATTGCACGCATTGGTTCTACGTGGTCCTCGTATAAATGGCAATTTCCAATAAAATAAACAAATTCATGTGCAACTAATCCACAATGTTTTGCTAACAAATGTGTAAGAAAGCTATACGAAGCTATATTGAAGCTTGCGCCAAGTGCGACGTCACAAGACCTCTGATAAAGAGAACACGACAGCTTATTCCCGTCATGCACATTGAACTGGCACAAAATGTGACAGGGCGGAAGCGCCATTTCATTGAGCTGACAAGGGTTCCACGCTGTCATAACTAACCGTCTGCTAGTTCTCTGCGCAGGGTCTTTGAGTGCATCAATGATTTGTTTCAACTGGTCAATGCCCTTTTCCTTAGGACCACCTGTCTCTTTATCATAGGACGCATTGAAATTTCGCCACTGAAACCCGTATCCCGGGCCAATCAGGCCTTCTCTATAATTTAAACCCCGCGAGTCCAGGAATTCGCGCGTGGTATTGCCATCCCAAATATGAACGCCCTGGTCCTGCAACAATTTGTTGTCGGTCTCGCCCCGGATAAACCACAAAAGCTCCTTTAGACAAGTTTTCCACGCCGTTTTCTTGGTGGTCAAAATCGGAATTGTCCCGTTTGTCAAATCAAATCGCATCATATTACCAAAAATGCTTTTGGTTCGCCCATTTCGTCCTTCTTCCCATGTGCCGTTATCCAGAATGTTTTTGATAAGGTCTAAGTACTGTTGTTCTTGGTGCATTTAAATAAATGATTTGACCAAATGCCTTTAAATCTGTTTTTATTATACCGGTTATTTTATTTTGTTATATCATATACAATGGACAATATCATTCACGAAGCCAAAACTATTAACCACAATACATTTATAAGCCACGTATTTAATTCGTCGGACGAGGGAAAAGCCGAGGTCTTAAACGTGATCCAGTATTCTTTGTCCGCCATTTTGCCAGTGGTCCTGCTGAACAAAACCATCCAAAAATTCGTACCTGAAGCCGATGTTGAGAAATCGTCTCTTGAACTTTTAGCAGAAATCTTCATCCAAATTGTCGTTATGTTTATTGGAATCGTTTTGATTCATAGGGTTATCACTTATTTTCCTACATACAGTGGATACAAATATGAGGCATTCAATTTGACCACAGTTATTCTCGCGTTCTTGGTCATTGTTCTCAGTTTGCAGACCAAGTTGGGAATCAAGGTGAATATCTTGGTTGACAGGGTTTATGAACTGTGGAACGGACCTGGGACAAAAGAGAAGAAGCAAGGAAGAAAAGAGGGGATGAGCGGTGCTCAAAACCACCAATCCAGTCAAGCGGATTCTTTGGATGATTCGCGAACCCAGACGGGGATGTTTCCGCCGCCTCCCGCAGTAACAACTACCAATCGTAGTTCGGGCCAAGGGTACGACTATATGGTGAAAGTGCAGGGAAGTGGTGCCCCGCAAGGGGAATATTCAGATTTCGGGCCAGCTCCTGCTGCTGCAAACAGTCTTTTAGCTGGTGGCTCGTTTTGGTAAATCTTCAAAATTAATTTAAAAATAATAATATAATTATTATAGTATTATTAAATGTGCAATATTAAAGAATGTAAATTTAAAGATTGTAAAACACTTGCATATTTTAATATAAAAGGTGAATCCAAAGGAATCTATTGTTCATTGCACAAACTAGATGGAATGGTAGATGTAAAAAATAAAAAATGCATTCATAATGGATGTGAAAAACAACCACATTTTAATAAAAAAGGTGAAAAAACTGCTTTATATTTGAATATATTGGTAAAAAATAAAAAAATAGAAAGTTTATAAGTAAATCTTTATCAGACTAATCAAAAAAGTTATTAGTTTATTATTTTGCAAAAAAAATAATAAGCAACAATATAAAATGTTTGTATTTAATTTTTTCAGAAGACCCAAGTTAGTAGTTATGCAGAACCCTTTTATTGCCACACAAAACCGTATTATTGCGGAAGAGCAGGCAAAGAAGAAGGGAATAACAACAAGTTACTAATGAGGCAAGATTAGCGGAGAAAGCAAGATTAGCGGAGAAAGCAAGGGTCGCAGAAGTAGATAACCAATAATATCACCAATGTAATTTATAAAATAATATATTTATAGTTAATTTTGAATATATTTATCTAAATTATAATAAAAATATATTCCATTTTATTATAATGTTCTCCATAATCATAATTGCATTGTTATTATCACAGGTTTCTGCTCTAAACCAGCTTTCTTTCAGCGGTGGTGGTTCTTTCGGTGCGGTTGAAATCGGAATCGCAAAATACATTGTGGAAATGGACCCAACCAAAACCTATGATTTGTACACCGGCATTTCTGCAGGTGCGTTAAATTCCGGTTTTCTCTCTTACTACAAGGATTTGAATACTGGAATCCGATTCGCAGAGAAACTTTATGAAAATATGCGCAACCGAATGGTGTTTGAACTATTGCCCGCTACTGGAATATCCGTTCTAAACACGACCCCTTTAAAAAAGACTTTAAGTGCCATCATTAACACGATGCCGAACGAACCGGTTGTTAAAACCCTAATTGGCGCAACCAATTTGTACAGTGGAAATCTGGATGTTTATACATTTGACCAGAATAACAACACTAATAAAGTACTTCTCCTTCTTTCCTCCTCGGCAATCCCGGGCATTTTCCCACCGATTGAATACAATGGTTATTTGTACGCGGACGGAGGCACTCTGTCCAATGAATTATTGCAGGTGGAACATGGGGATTACCTGAACATAACGTATATAACCCCATATGAAGGGACCAAATATGATTCGTCGCCAATCACTTCATTAAAAGATATGTTAATAAGAACCTTTGAAATTGTATCCGGCAGTTTCAATGACCCGTTAACAACAATGAGCCAGGATTGTTTAAACCCGATTGGAGAGATAAACAAATATTTTGTAAAACCGGATTATTTATCCGGATACAGTTCAATGAACTTTGATTATGGGTCCGAACTCATAGAGATTGGATATAAATACGTTTCCAAGAAAACGTATAAGATTTGTTAATGGGGTAGCACCGTATGTATTGTGAGAAGCGAAGCTCCAAGGGCGCGCCCTTAAAAATTGGATTATAAATAATTGTTATTTTTAAGCATAGGAGTAACATATAGCCGTCAGGCTACGTCTTAATGGGAACCTGACGGTTTCATGTAAAATTGAAATTATTTAATTTTCTTATTTGTAAATGCATAAATAAGAAAACAGCAGAAATTCAAAGAATGAAACAAATTAAGAGAATTGAAATCAAGAGACACGCCGACAACCAATTTGGAGTGTTCCAAATAGAGTTGGAAAAAACCGAGATTACAGAAGAAGACCAAGAAATAAATTTGATGATTGACAAATCCGGGTCAATGGACGAAATGTGCGGAGACGGAAACTCCAAAATGCACCAAATCAGGCACGTTACCAAAAACATATTGCGCTTCATTGCAAAGAAATGCACAAAGGGGAATGTAGCAGTAAGTGTAAAAGCATTCAATACAGAGGTGGAAACTATCTTTGACAAAACCGTAATCACCGAAGACGTAGTGGATGAACTGGTAAAAAAGGTGGATAAAGTGTATCCAAACGACGGAACCGACATTGGCGTAGCGCTCAAATCAATGCATTCGCACGGACCAAACCGCCACAATATATTTATGAGCGATGGTGATGCCAACATTGGCGAAACGTGTCCGACTATTTTGGCAGAATTCGTAGACCCCAACGCGAACAATACATTTGTCGGATTCGGTTTGGAACACAATCCAGAAATATTCGGGGCGCTCAGTAAAACGAAGGGTAGCGCATACTATTTTGTGGATAAGGTAGAGAAATCTGGAAATGCTTATGGAGAGATATTGGACGGCATTCTCTACAATTGTTTAAAAGAAGTGCGAATCCAAATTGTGGGCGGAACCTTGTACAATTGGAAGACGGACGAATGGACAACCGAAATATTTGTGGGAAATATGTCGGGCGAAGCGAAAAAGACCTTTCACATAATGACGCCAAAAATAGAGGATGTGAAAATAACGGTTTGCGCAACTAATTTACTTGGAGAAGTTGTCGTCTATGGAACAGAGAGTACAACAGAGGATTTGCAAAAAATGATTTACCGCCAACGAACATTGGAACTCCTGTTCAAAGCAACGCACAAAATGAACAGAGACAAAACAAAAGCCATGAAAAAAGAATTGAAGGATTTTCTTGACGAAATGAAAGAATATATGAAGAAGACAACTGAGGACTCATTGATGAAAAATCTGTGCGATGATATTGTAATAACCTACCGGACATTGGGGACTCAATTTGGTCCTATGTATTCGTGTTCAAGGCTGACAACGCAGGGCGAGGAAAGGGTGCACAGCGTTTCAGACACGCCGACGATAGATGAATTAAACCAAAGTTTTAGTGTACCAATGTCACCAAGAAATAGGTTACGCGCATCAAGACAAAACCCATTCAAGCAATTTACGCTGGATGAGCTGGCTGACCCAAAAACACTGAATTTTGAATCTGACGAGGAAGACCACATAATGGATTCGTACGTTATTTCAGCGGCCACACCCTATTATTTGGGAAGGGTTGCAACAGTGATGCGGTCAGTCACTGATGAATTTGTGGATGAAGAATAAGATTTGCCGGTTTTATATTGGTGAAGAATCCACAACTTTTACATCCTTTTTTTTGGATACAAATTTTTCATAATAATGGTGCCCCAAATTGAACACATTGGACAAAACGTTCATCGCGGACCCGTAATTAAATACATGAACCAAATGGTTCTCTTCACTTTCATCTTTTATAAACTGAATACTATAATGCCAAAAAGGTGGCACATACAACACATGACCAGGATGCACCGTGAAATCTAAGAATTTCATTTTCTGAATGCCCGTGTAATGCGGCTGCGGTTTCCAAACATTGAGGGGTGAACTGAATTCGTATTCTTGGTAATTTTTATTGATGACAGCATACTTGGTGCTGCGCCACGGGGTCATTTTCACCTGAATTTTACCACTGGTTAAGTATATGTACCTGCGCTCATAGGTGTGGTAAATGAGGGGTGTGGTTGCACCGGCTGAACCAAAAATCATATCATATTTGCTAAAAACATTGAACATTGGTTTCAGATATTTGTCAAACTGGTTGTAATATTTTTGGATACCCGTTTCCTCAATGAAATGTTGGTTTCCGTCGCTGTAATATTTGGCGTCGGGGTCGGTTTTCATGAGAGAGTCGGTGGCGTTCAACGTGAGAACAATACTGTTGCATGGTTTGTCCGCATAGTAGTCGCGATTGTCCTTGACAAAGACGTCAAAACTGCCGTAATCCAGAATGAGTTGTCGTAAACTCGTGTCTTTCAGCGTACTGTCATAATTGCTAAATGAAAAGAGAAACGGCTGTTTCAAATTGGCGCTGTCGTTTAATTCCTTGTTATTTGTGAAATCAGTTTCGTATATTTCTAGATCGTCGCCTTTTTTTAATTGGAACATGATTTGGCTATAAACAATTAATATTATTAGAAAAACAATGACTTGATACAACATTCATAAAAAACATTAAGAATTTTATTTATGAATGCAAACTAAAGGAAACCAAGGGAACTCGTTGATTCAGCTTCGCTTCTGCCCTTATGATCCCATACTAAATCAGGAATTATAGACTTTGCCATTAAGGGAAGGTTCATAAGGAAACCGTAGGTTTCCTTACTTACTGGGAGGGACCGTATCCAACCTCCAAAGGAATGCGTCCATAGTCGGGCTCATAAGTGCTCTGGTTCCACGGGCCAACATCCTGCTTGGGGATGATGGGGTCGCTTCTTAGCTGAAGGTTGGGGTTCTTCAAAGTCTGGCCAATGGTGTCAAGACCAATGTGGTATCCAGCCTGCAACATATCACCGTTGAGCATTGAGCCCTGGTTCATGTTGACCGGGTTCAAGGCAGCCCACTGGCTGTTGGCATCGGTAGGCAAAAGATCATTGGCATTAGCAGGAGCAGAAGCAGCAGGAGCAGCAAGTTCAACACTCTGTTTTACAGAAGCAGAAGCAGAAGCCGGAGCACTATCAGTTCCAGTTTCCATAGAATCTAGACTAAATGATTTGGAGCCAGAGTAGGAAAGTAAAAACCAGGCCAAAACAGCAAAAACAATTAGAATGAACAATCTTTGGGGGGTTACAAATTTGGAAAATCCGCTTTGAATACTTTTTAACGATTCAGAAAACATTGTGCAGGTTATATATTACGGATTGATAAAATATTTGCTATTAATTTTCTAAATCTTCTAAATCACTTTCGTCGCTGTCGTCAATATCTTCAAGCATGTACAGATTTTTGATTCGCCGAGCTTCTAAATAAGAAGAAAGCGCTAAAGATTTTGCAAGCTTGGCCTTTTGTCTTGCTTCTCTATACATTTGATAGTACACCTCCGTTTTTTCTTTCAAATGAATTGTCTCGGAATTCTCAATTTCATCAACGTCAAAATTTATTTCTAAAATATCGTCGGTGTTATCGTCGGTTAATTCAAGATTTTTAATTTCATCCATTATTGGTTCATCGTCCTTTATTAAGTCATTTGTGGATGATTCATCTTTTGTTGATTCATTTATTGCTAAGTCATCTTTCGGCAAGTCATCTTTTGGCAAGTCATCTTTTAATGGCTCAGGTTCCCGAATTATCGTCTCGCTAGAAATTTTTATAAAATCTTCATTCTTGGATTCTTCAGAACTCTTTTTCACTAAATCCTTTTCCTTAGACTTGATTATGCATTTTTCAAAAAGATTTACTGGTTTCATAACCATTATTTGTTTTAGCTCCACATCAATCTGGAAACTCTTCGCCGAACAGCGAATTCCCTGTATCTCTAAAATGGTTATCATCGGCGTATTTTCATTGATAGATTCCATCTCTACATCCATCTCATTTTCATCGTAAATTTTCAACGGAGAACTCCCGATTCGTTGACTCACATTCACGCGCATAATGTATTGTTTTCCAGATTTGAATATTTTGACAGTGGGTGTAAAGTAGCTTTCAATGTCGTCTTCGTCCATATCCATATCAAACCATTTCTCTCGGTTTGTGAAAATGTGTTTGCGAATTGTGAGCTCCAGCATTTCAATCCATTGGATGAATTCCTCGTCGTCATTAGAGAATACCAAGTCTGCGTGGATTTTTTTACCCGTTTTTACAATACCTTGTTTGGTCTTGCATTTAGGACTTTGTATGTAAAGTTGTTTTTTGTTTATTAAGATTTTGCTAAAATGAACTCCGCCTGAAAGACTGGTGGGAGTAATCAAACTTATTTTATCAAATGGAAAGTCAGCATTTGTGTCAAAAATATCACTCATCGTATACTTTAGAAATGATAAATGCAATGTGCGGATTATACGCAGGGGAACCTACGGTTCCCCCTGCAACCCCCTCCCTTAATTGTGTATTTTAGTTATAAAAATAAAGGGCGAAGCCCGATTGGGCTTAACCGCAGGTTCCCTTAAAGAGAGGGGGTCGTAGGGGGCATAAGAGAAGCTTCGCTTCTCTGAATCCGTTGGTTCCCCTACAACGCGTCGTAATTCCGACAAAAAAATACCAGAATAAACAAATGAAATCGGTCATATACGATTTGGTGCAAAACGACAACATTCGTAACGAAATCAAACAAATATTCAAACCATTTGGCGTAATTATTTACAACGAAATCTATTATTACATATTACTAATACTGGTTTATTGCGGTCTTTTATTTCTGGCGGTTTTAGGAGTTCTGTTTTATCTGATTCACATCCATAAACGGTTGTCAAAGCTGGATATAAATATCTTGAGTAATAATATATAACAATGGTATTAGCTTTTGATAGTACAGGCAAATTTGGTGAATCAGTTTTTGGAAATACAAGTTCGCAGACGGCTGGAGCAAATGGTGCGATTGTGCAACATAACCCTTCTGCCACTGCTCCCGTAGCAATGACCGGTGGACAGAGACAAAGTCAGAGACAGAGTCAGAGACAAAGTCAGAGACAAAGTAAGAGACAGAACCAAAGTAAGAGACAGAATGGTGGTAAGAACAAGAGACAAAGTAAAAGACGTAATCAAAGTAAAAAGCAGAGAGGCGGAAAATGAATGAGAACTTTTGACTATTAAATAATATAATGGCAGATCCTAAGGAATTTGAACAAAATGTTCGCAAATGGGCAATCCTTGACAACAAAATTAGATCATCAAATAATGAGTTGAAAGAGATGCGTAGCCAAAAAGCAGAAATTGGTTCCTCCATTTGCGAATTTATGAAAACCAAGGGTTTAGAAAACAAAAAGATTGAGATTGGAGACAGCGTTATTTCATTTTACGATAAAAATGAGTATCCTGCACTGACCTTTGGATACATTGAAAAATGTTTAGGTGAAATTATCTCAGATAAAGACAAGATTTCGCTTATTATAAAACATCTGAAGGACAAGAGAGAAATCAAAAAATCCAATGATTTGAGACGGCGATTTAAAGACACTAGTGGGTATGAAACTGATGGTGACAATTAGTTCTGAAACTAATCACAACAATTAGT
>JACCDO011802354.1_pt1 | contig 19546 bp, 26 predicted proteins | sample 7446101 | NCBI WGS metagenome assembly JACCDO01 (sample SAMN15323440, study PRJNA562643) | freshwater metagenome | isolation source: river surface water | place: USA:Blue River Watershed | collected 2017-08-16 | reverse complement strand
CCCCCAGCACTACCAAGTTATGAATTCCACCAAGCACTCCATGACCGCCCTCTACACCGCGCTGCGCACCATGGCCTTCCAGGACCCCATCATGATCGCCATCGCGACCGGCAAGATGTCATGGGCCGACGCCTGGACAGAGCAGGACGAAGCGAATTACCAGCATTTCATCACCCAAGGCGAGGGCGCGGAGATGATGAATAAATTTCGCGAGGCGATGGCACACGAAAACAAGAAAAAGAATAAGAATGAACGCGGTGTCCATTGGAATGACGAGGTCGAGGTCTTCGATGTGCCGTTCGAGACTGTCAAGACACGCTCGGCTCCCATGCAGGTTCAGCAAGTCACGACGACGGTGCTGTTCAATCCGAATCAAATCAAGACGCTCATCGCTCGCAATCTACCGCGCGACGTGACGTCCGATGAGCTGCGCACGCTCTTCGAGAAATACGGCCCCATCCGTGATACCTACATTCCCAAGAATCTCGATACAAACAGCCCCTACTACGGAACCATCAAGGGGTTCGCCCTCATCAAGTTCATGAGTCACACGGACTCCACTCGCGCCTTTGTTGCTGAACAGAATCGCATATGCCTCCGTGGAAAGATGATTACTATCGAATTTGCGAAGGAAGACCGTTAGCCAATAAAAATAGAATAGACATCCGACGAAACAATAGAAAGAAAAAAGGGACACCCCTTTTTTCTTGCTAAAATTGAACCAAACTCGATGATACGAAATTATATCACTCTAGTATGCATCCCTTTTCCAAACTTCGTTGTAACGAGTGCGATGTCGCTTTCCAGTACCATCAATGCGAATACGCCACTCAACAATGCGAACCATGTACGAGGTTTCATACATGCCCTGCTTGTCACACTCCTGCATATTCAGCAGTCCTCAGTGTCTTTGAGCAAGAAGAACTGCTCGATATTGTAGAACACATCGCTTCATTTCATTACGTTGATCACCTCGATATCATGAAAGAAGTATCTTCCTGTCTTTCTTATACCACGTGGTTTGAATACACACATCCTATCATGGAAGCATGTCTCAATGCTCTGCCTAAAAATGAACAGGTTGTGCGCGTCTATCTAGAACACATCTACGAACAAGTCTATGAAAGGGTTCTGATGGAATAACTCAAAAAAAGGCGGTGTCCTTTTTTATTCAGCGTAAATTTGAATAGGAATGGGAATGTAAAATAACATACACCCAATCATGTCTCATTTTGGCGTTGGATTCATCGGCATCCATGCTGGTATTTATATGAACGTCTATGATATTACTCCTACTGGTCCGCTTTCTTCCTCCGATGTGAATCAGATGATTCACATCCTTCGAACACAACTATTGGAGCCTTTTGAAGCCGATTGCGAGGATTTTCGTTTCCGCTCCACCATGTACGACCTCCAGGATATGTTTGGTGAGGCGGCTACTGTTACACTTAGTAATGGAGTGGCAGGATCAAGTGTTGAGATGGCTATTCGCACTCTTGCGTGTGATTCGCAAGACATCGTCTTCCGCGCACATCTTGACGGAAAACAACATGATGTTAGACTTCGTGAGGAAGGATCCATTGCGCGCCTTGAAAAATTTCTTGAAAGCAGGGGTATCATCTAAAAACATGAAATTTGACGAGTGAATACACCATATAAAAAGATACAACATCATGAGCCATACTTACTTCTGCTGCAACTCCAACTGCCCCAACAACTCTAACAAGGTGCATCATCTAATGACCTGCGGTCGATGCCGTCTTTCTTGGTATTGCGACGAAGTATGCCAGAAAGCGGACTGGCCTCATCACAAAATCGAATGCCGCGAACGGGCCCAAGAAAAAGCAGAGCGAGACATGTTTGCCTCGATTGGCGCGCGTCTTGGCCGCGATACACAGACTCATACCTACGAACAATTCAAGGATTTCATGAAGCACGAATCACACCTCTACTCCACGCGAACCACACAAGAATACATGGAAGACTGGCTGAATGGCTGGTACACCAGTGACCGTGAAAAAAAAGAAATGCTTCGTGAAATGTTCCAAACAAATGGATTGAAATGGTCGTCTGATGCCTACCAGTTGTATCTGGAATGGACCAACGACCTGAAGGGCAATCGTTTCCAGAAAATGACCGAATTTATCAAAGCCACCAAATCACTATTCTAAATCTTTCTTCTATATAAAAAACGGGCGAAAGCCTATTTTTTATGGAAAAATTTGATAACAGGGTGACTCCTGATGATACATAACCAATGATGACGTGGGTTGATGAATGGCGAACCATGCTACAGCATAAGTCACGTGCCTCTCTCCAAGCCTATCCTATGAATTTTAACACAGATATCTACGACACAATTCGCGAGTACTGTGTAGAGAACGGTATCGTCTATTTTCCCACCATGTATAACGAATACACGATATGGTCCGCAAATAATAATACCGCCTTCTCTTACGAGGACATATGTAAATACGCAGCCCATTCCAAGCTTATTCAAGAACAACTCAATGAATTCGATACCATTCGCAATCTGGAACGAATTGCGCGAACGGAGCATATTCGATTTTACAATGGCGACAGTATCATGGAGAAAGTCGCATTGGCAGCACATTATATGGGGTTTCGAAGTGGTGGATAAATCATAGTGATGGATAAATCATAGCGGCGGATAAATCATAGCGGCGGATAAATATATAAAAATTGAACATTTTATCCGCCATCCAATCAATCGCCCATCATGTTTCTCTATCAAACGCATCCCAATCAACAAAATGCTCTTCTCGTGATTCGTCTGGATCTCGGTGAGTACGAGATGACGTACCATCATATGATTCAGGACGATGAACACCAACTTGTCTCCTTTTCCCAGAACCGACACCCTAATAATGACGAGATTGCCTACATCCGCGAGTGGATTGCGCCGCTCTATGAAGAGTTTCGCGTCATGAATCTGTTTCGCGCTTCGTTTGAAAATTGTTTGATTCAAGATTCGATGACTGTCTTTACACACTAAATACTAAAAACTTATATACATTTTGATACAACTGTCTGTATCTTTTTTTAATATAAACGATGAACTCGATGAGTAACCAAATGGATCCACTTGCTCCTGCCTCTCCTAAAACCTATCCTTTCCCTTGCACTAACTGTCTCGGTCGCTTCCAATGTCATTGTGCAGGCCTGGAGGCATCTGGGCTGTGTCTTACCTGTAAGCGCGATCCTTGTGCCTGTCCTGGTGAACGTGAATGGGACGATTTTATTGCGTGCGAACGTTGTGAGGGCCGATTTGAATGTTTCTGCGATCTTCTCATCATGGACGGACATTGTCCGAAATGTCTCATGCTAAAGTGTGCTTGTGATCCACCTTATTGTCCTACCTGTTATTCGATCTATGACTGCGATTGCGCCACCAAATCGATAAATTTGACGAATCATGATACCCTGTAAATAAATCATAGCCATTATGTCAAACGATTTCACTTCCACTCTTGTCCTGAACCTCCAGCAACGCGTCGCCTGTATGGAAAATGCGATTGGATTTCTGACGCGCGAAGTCCATCGTCTCTCGCAAACCACGCCTCATGTGACACAAGGATTCCAAACAACTATTCCACTCCAGCCCATCCCACAGGGTCGTCGCCCTTATGTGCCGCAGCAGGAGCCGTCGATTCCGTTGCGCGTATCACTCGTTTCACATCAGCAATCGGAACATCACGAGGATAACACTCATCCAGTCACATTGTCCGATATTCTGACCAAGGGTGAGTTGGTTACATTCGGTATTCATACGGGCCGCGATGCATCGGGTGGCATCGTCACTTCAGTGCTCACCGCTACATTTGACGGTACGAATCTGACAGTTACAGGATGTGACTCCGTGACATCGCTCATTGGTACACAGTCCACTAAGCCTGGCGAGATTCTCTTCAAATTCATGCACGGTCTAGTCAATGCGGGTCTGCTTCAGCGTACCTTCAATGCGCTCCCGTGGCGTCTGGCATCTGTCGTGCGCAACGGTCAGTCCGTGACTCTCGCACAGCTTCGCCGTATCAAACAAGAGGATACACAAAACATTTCCGTATAAACATATAAAAATAAGTGAATAATAAAAATCAAAAATATCTTATTTTTGATCTAAAGGTATTTTAATACATCCTAATCAATGCGAATTGCCTACATCGTTCTTACTTGTGAAAAATACGTGAATACGCGAGTTCAATGGCAACTCCAGACCATGTTTCAACATGTGAATCGATCTGATATCTATTTTTTGGGACATACCATGGATCCAGAACGGCGTCTTTTTTCTTGGGGGGCTGGCGATTCTTATGAAGAACTTCCCTCCAAATTCATTGATTTTTTCAAGCACATTGATCTAGATTATGACTGGTTCATGTTGATCGATGACGATACCTTCGTGTTTACCGAACGTCTTGCCGCTCTTCTTTCGACCTATCAATCTCACGATTCCTTCGCAGTAGGACAGCTCCTCGATCACATTCGTGATACCTATTGGGGATACTACTTGTCTGGAGGAGCAGGAACCGTTCTTTCTCGTATGCTCTATCAACAGATATGTGGCTATGTTCGAAACACTCCCTTGAATCTTGTTTCTTGTCATTGGTGTGCTGACATTTGCCTAGGAATGTGGATCAAACGCGTAGGAGGACAGCTCTTTCACCATCCCGATTTTCACGCGGATATCTATGATCCGCTAAAGAGCGATCTTCATCAAGCTATTACCTATCACCACTTGAAAGAATGGAACGATTATGAGCATATGGTACTCTCTTTAAAAATTGAAAAGCCAGCCGAGTAAGATAAAAAGACATACACAAATGTTTCCTACTCTCCAAGGTGAAGCGACTACTGGCAAGGCCAAAATCTGGTCCATTCGCGTGTTCGAGCGCCACGATGGCGGCGTGATTGAAACGTCGCATGGATACCTCGGCGGCAAAATTCAAGTCAACGAAAAGGTCATTGCGGTCGGCAAAAACATCGGCAAGAAAAATGAAACGACCCCGCTTCAACAGGCCGAATCCGAAGCACGTGCTGCCTGGATTAAAAAGAAAGAAAGCGGATATTCGGAACAGGGAGGAGCTGCTGCAACTGCGGCTTCCGCCGAAAGCGCCGCTCCTGCTCGAGGAAAGGGAATCGACGCAGATGTCCCTTTGCCCATGCTTGCGCACGAATATCAAAAGCGCAGCAAGGGATTCGTCTTTCCCTGCTATGTTCAGCCCAAACTCGATGGAACACGTGCGGTTGGCATGCCTGGCAAGGGTATCTTCTCTCGTCTTCGCAAAACATTTCCTCATATGGAGCATATTCTGGGCGAGTTGGCGCAACTCCCAGAAGACTTGATTCTCGACGGCGAACTGTATACGAATGAGCTGACCTTCCAAGAAATCGTAGGGCTCGTCAAAAAAGAAACACTGAAAGCAGGCGACGCTGAAAAACAATTGAAAATCAAATACCACGTCTACGACTTGATTGCGAACCACCCATATGAAACACGCAAAGGAATGCTCGCTGCGCTCTTTGCGAGCCATCGCTTCCAACATCTCGTCCTGGTTCCCACTAGTCGCTGCGAATCCGAGGCTCAGATGAAGCTGCAGCACAATACGTACGTGGCTGACGGATTTGAGGGCATTATGCTTCGCGCTCCCTCTGGCGACTACAAACATTCTCGCTCCGCCGACTTGCTGAAATACAAAGAGTTCTTCGATGCCGAGTACGAGGTCGTTGGGTTTAAGGAGGGTGAAGGACAAGAAAAAGGGTGCGTCCTTTGGATGTGCCGAACGGAAGAAGGCCGAACCTTCCATTGCCGTCCGCGCGGAACGCGCGAGAGCCGCATGGAGATGTTTCAAAATGGCAGTGATTATGTGGGAAAGAAGCTGACGGTACGCGCACAAGAATTGACTGATGAGGGTTTGCCGCGATTTCCCGTTGGAATTGCGTTTAGAGATTACGAGTAAAGGGACATATACTAAGAATCATAATAGGAATGGTAAGCACATATAACCAAGTAAGATAGGTGATATAATTATCGTCACCCATTTTTACGTACATGATAAAACACGAACAGACAAGCAAGTGAAATACATTGATACGTGCGATAAATTCATATGCGCTAGGTAACAATTCATATTGTTCATGATGGTCATACATAACGATAAGCCCGCACATGATTAGCATCTCGAATGAAAGTATCGTAGATACGATGGGAGAAGTTGTTCTCCATTCAGGTGAATCTTTCACATCATATGCAAACCACATCATAACGAGCGAACTGGTGAATACCAAAAGTGCTGGAACGATCCCCATAAATGTCTGTATATTTGATGGTCGGTTGATGCGATAAAGAGTATGTCGTTCCTCGTCGAATGGTTCCATGTTATCTTTTTTAACAATATCCAAATTAGATTCAAATTTACGAAAAATTGAATCTACGTTATTATATATAAAAGGTACAACAATGTTTCAACTGAATTCCATTGTACGATATTATCCATCAGAGGGCGTTCATTATACCGCTAAAATTATCCACGAGGGAGTACTACAAATCAAAGGCCCTTCAGGTGACAGATGTATCTATCCCTCGGTCGAAGAATGGTTGAAGGTACTTCCTGGTTCTCCTGATGTGTCCATGCTTCGCGTAACATCGGAACAGGACGAAGCCGACAAACGTCGTATTCAGCGCGAACAAAAAATGACTGAAAAAAAGAAAATGACGTGGCACATTCCTGCGTTGCGAACTATGATACGTTCTCTTCCATGGGCTAGGCATATTTATACCCTGATACACGAACACCATAATACATGCAACAGTGGTCTATTACAGCGCGAAGACATACGCGATGCATACAATCATCTAGTGGATGTGCTAACGGAGCATGCTCAGCAACTTCGTACATGTATCCCTTTAAAATCAAGCCGGTATGAGAAAGGGATTCAAATATCTGAATTAAAATACTACATTATTCCGATTCACACTATGTCAAATGACGAATTACTATCAATTGTTACTAGCGCATATCGCCCCCTATATAACTTGCTATGTGATAACGTAGTACCCTATATGGAACGAATTGCGAAAGAACAGCAAAAAAAACTAGAAATTAGTAGTCTTCAGTGGTATCGTAATAAATTTATCAAGAAAATAATGAAACTTACGGCTCGATATGAGCGCGATACGGCACCATTGCGTCAGGAAATGGAATATTATCAGAATCGATTGAATCAGATTGAATCGCAATAAAAACACGTGATAAAATAGAAATGAGTGCGGCAGCAGCGGAGAATGCCAATTCAAACAATGAGAATGCTATTTCAGAGGGCGATATTCTTGTATTTGATAAAATACCATTTATATTAAAAAAAGGATTTGACACAATCAATGAATCAGGAGACGTCTGTCGTTATCTTGAACCGATAAGCCATTTGCATAAAATAAAAGCTCTAAAGTATTTTTTATATCACATGTTACTGGTCGACGGGCAGATGGCGGCTGCTCCGCCTGGAATTTATACGTGGCTCATAAAACATGACAATGAGACACACTCTGACCGTTTTTATGCCAGCGAAGTACAAACAAAACAAGAGATTGGTTCATTACATCTTATGCTTAATTTTTTGTCAAAATGTCTTCTTCCACAGGATGGAGAGATTGTGGCGGCGGGCGAACTACAAGTATTTGATAATAATAGGATATCTTTTAATTTTCAATCTGGAACCTATTTTGAAAAGTTTGCTGTTACTACATCGTCAAAAGGTAAAAAGCGCACAACGATAGAAAAAACAAATGCGGAGATGCTACCGTTGGTGAAGCGTGTATCAGATAAAATAAAGGCATGCGGAATACCAATTGTAGAATATGATAAAGATACATCACTTATTAAGGATACAAATTTTGTAACAAATGCTCGTAGAAAGGCATTCTATAATAGATTCTTTAAGAAAGAGGAACGACAGGGTGGAAAACGTAGAACACGCCGAACAAAAGAATCGAAGAAAATGCGTAATACTAAAAAATCGAAGAAATAAGAAGACGTTGTCTAAACCTTAGAACGTAGTGTTATCATAATTATGTTTCATGGAACTCGATATATTCCATCGGGTATCTTTTTATTTCTAGACAATTCTGATCTAATCGCATTATCGTACGTTAATCAGCAGCTGGTGCGAGAGACACGCACCGAACGAATCGTACGACGCGAACAATTTATAGAGAATGTAATGCATTACTTTCATACTCGTCATTCGCCTCTCTTTTCATTATACCATACGTTTCAAGATGAATTTGAAATACACATTAAACGCCTCTTTCGTTTCATTCCTGAATGGTTTAACTATATCGAACGTAATAGAATACCCTATCTTGATGTTAGCGACCCTTATTATCATAGATCTTGCTTCTATCGACCTGCCCTGTCATACATTCTTTCCTCTATGGATATAATCGCTAATACATTCATGGAACATTTATCACGAAATACAACGTTATACTATTGTAATTTGGGGATGTTTCATCGAGTTCTATCTCGCAAACGTATTGAAGAAGCTGTTCGGCATCATCCCAAGTTGTACCATATAGAGATAGTATTCTATCCAAATACGCTTTCCCCATCAAAAGAACCGTCGTCACTATATCGAATTCATGATCAACATTTTGAATGGCGTCACGAACCCCCTCAAAATTAACGATAGAGGGAGTAGAGATGACCTATACGCCCTTTGTCTTTTTTGGATACGAAATTCAATTACCTCCCGAGATGGATCTTCGATCATCCATTTCGATGTTATACGATCTGAACGGAATGATCCGATCACCATTTGAGATCCGTTGTCTTCTTACTACCTTTTACCCTGACATGAATGAAGAGGAATATGCTCGCATTGTGATCGGATTTGATCCCGAACAGATCGAAGATATGGTTGATCTTGCCGCTGATCTGAAATCATTTATTGCCGACACCCCATTGCTAGACGGGCTATTTGTGTCAGATGTTTCCGCTTTTCATTGTGGGATCGAATGGCATCCTGATCCTGAATCTGAGATCGAAACGGACTCTGATATCGAATCTGATTCCGAGATCGAAACGGATATCGAAACGGATGAAGATGATTTAGACTGAAAGTAACGATTCAGTAAATATCATATTCATATTGAATTAACGACGACTGGTACGACGACGACGGGTAACACGACGAGTACGACGACCACCGCGACGGGAGCGGCGACGGCTGCCACCCACCTTGTTGCGTCCCGCCGCTGCCGCTGCCGCTGCCGCTGCCGCGTCAGCAGCTTTCTCCTCGGCAGTTTTGGCTTTGTACGCACGAAGGCGATTCTGAAACTCCACATTGTGATTAAGATTATTAGATTCACCAACTCTTCTTATGAGCCATAAAAGCTCAGGACCTACAGGATTATCTCCTCTACGCATCTCCGCACGACTATACTCGTAATTATCTGCCATTCTATCTATCCCTCCGATTTTATTTTAGAAATCCCCTTCAAATATTAACAACGTTTATGATGACGCCGGGTAACACGGCGGCTGGCACGATGACGACGAGTGCGATGACGACGAGTGCGATGGCTGCCACCCACCTTGTTGCGTCCCGCCGCTGCCGCCCGTGCAATCGCCGCCGCCCGCCGCGCCTGATAATTTGCCTCTGCCTGTGCCTCTGCCTGTTGTCTGGCAGCCTCGGTCGGGTATTGTCTATAATACTCATCTGCCCACGCACGAACTTCTCCTCGAGGAATATTTGGGCCTTCCATTCTATCTATCCCTCTGATTTTATTATAGAGATCCGGACAGATAATGAGCAACATGTACCGAAATCGTATGCAGCTCAGAGTTCGCTTTAAGATTAATAATCTCCGTTTATAGAAATGATCATTACCTTTTTCTATAAAATCAATGAAAAGCTATATCATGGCAAATATATCGGATATATGCCGGATGACTATGAAGAAGGGCTTGATATTGAAGTATTGAACATGTTTTATCCTGTATGGAAACAAGCCTACTCTCTAAAAGATAAGTCAGACGTTTGTGTGGCGATCATCTCCCATCAGCGTAACGGACATGACTACTTTTCAGAAAATGAAAATCAGATCTTCGCTTCATTGTATTGTAATTGGACCAATCAGCCCGTTGAGATATTTATTCACGGAAAATTATGGAAACATACTGAAATTATCTAACAATTTATCATAGATATGAATCTCTATTTTGCATACAGCGTCGATGCGTCCAGCAAAATCTATTATGGTAAATATTACGGTTATACATCTGTTGCAACAGTCGATGGCTTATTGGCTGCTATTTTTCCTAATTTACAACAATGTTATGACATACAAAGTATAGATGATATTACAGTCAGTATATTCCCACAGTATTCCACTGATGTATTTTCTGACAATGATCTATTGAAATATAATTTTGTCTATTCTACTACTTCACCGACTCACTTCTATTTCAACGGAACACGAATGAAATGGAAATAAAATTGATGCGATATGTTTTGCCAAACTTAAACAACATACCGCAACAAATATCTAGTTGAACATGTCCAAGTACGTCCCTCGTTTCATGAAAGATTCGGTTGCTGCCGAGACGTCCAAGACCGCTGAACAAACGCATGCTGTGCAAGCACAGCCTCGTCGCTGGGGTGCTGAATTGAAACCTGTCGTCAACACTAGTCTTCCTGCGCAACTCGCGCCTAAATTGAAGCCTGTTACTCTGGCATCGGCTACCGCGGCGCCTTTGGCGCCCATTAGTATTAAAAACCAAAAAGCAGTCGCCAATGTTTCCTCCATGGATGATTTCCCATCACTTGGCGGAAAATCCGTAGCAAAATCGGTAGCAACCAATGGCGCAAGTGGTACCAGTTTTGCCGCATTGTCGCGTAACTGGGCTCAACAACAGAAAGAAGAGGATGCCAAAGCCAAAGAAGAGGCCGACCGAGAGGCCAGCTGGAAACAATTTCAATTACAAGAGCGCGAGAAGGAGGCGAAGGAAAATTATGCGATGCGTCGTATCAGTCTCAGTACGATTGGACTGATGAATCAAAAGAAAGTAGATAGCGATGATGAGAAATTCTTTGAAGATGACAAGAGTGTTCATTCAGAAGACCACTACACCTCCGATGAACCTGATGATGAAGTATATGATGAGGAAGAAAATGAGGACGAGTATGTCAATGATGGAACATGGGACCCGCGTAAGCACCGCGACGAGCTTTACTAAGGAACTTTTGAATAGTTTCCAAAAGATAGAAACATTTATAAAAAATAGAAAAATATATTTTTTCAAAAATTGAACGAAAACACGTATGTCATGATTGGTACCACCATGACACATATGTTACTCTTTGTCCTACACTTTATCCTATGCTATATCATTATTCATATGACTCATATTCCTCGAATCGAAGCATACATTCATCCACGCGCAATGAATCATACCATTATCCGAACAGACGAAGTCCAACCTTTGGCACGTGTTCATCACGCTCGTCGATGCCATGATGATTGTAGTCTTATTGAATTCAAAGGTGATTATTAAAAAAAATAACTGTTATTATTTTTGCGAGCTTTTTCTTAAAAAGCTCTTAAAACTTGTAAAAGCTCAGCAAAGCTTGCTTTACAAGTTAAAACTTGTAAAAGCTCAGCAAAGCTTGTTTCTATAAACTCTAAAGTTTATAGAAACTCATCGCAGCCTGATCGATCAAATCTAATTGTCTTTGTAGCTTTTCTTCTTTGGATGGTTCCTTTACCTTCTTCTGTCTCAAGCCTGTCACTGTTGCTGGTAATAGTTTGGGAGGTAGCGGAAGCGTCAATACTTCACGGAAAAATGTCTCCGCCTGACTTACCATTCGTTCCATTTTAGTCGGATCAGGTACCAAACTCGGTGCTGCGGGTACTTTCCACTTGGGAACTTCCGTTAAAATTTGGATCATTACACCAATGGTATCCATCTTTCGTTTTTGTGTATTCCTTGGATCTTGCGCACGATATACATCCAATAACGCCTGAAACTCTTCGTGCATACGTACCATTCCTTTCTCCGCAAATTCCTTATAGACTTCTGCCAAAATCGCAATCACATAATATCCAACCGATGTTTTTTGCACCCCCTTCAAATGCGGCGGTCCACGTTCCATCGTCGTTAATCCAGAATTGTATTTCTTTCGAATAATTGCGTCCTCTTCCATTAACCATCTCACCCAAAATAAGGCGCGTTCTGACGCACCTTCTGTAATCGCAAATACCAACTCATTACCTGCATGTAACATGGGTTCCAAATCTGAATTACGTTGCCATACCTTTCGTACAGCAGCTTTATCTGTCGTTCGCAATACCGAACGCAACCAATTCTCATTTTCATGTGTTATTGCTGGAATTGATGGAATTTTTGGCTTGGTTTTCTTAGGACAACTTTGAAGAATCAATGCGATTTCCGAAACCTGTCGCTGAATCTCAGAGGAACGACAAAACGCATCAAACGCGAGTTTAGATGATTTTTCTTTTACTTCCTTAAATTTACGTAACAAATAGTGAAAAATTCGCGGAGAAGCTACACCAATATGATCATACGCATATTCCCAACATAGCTTCTCCCACAAGAGAAGTCCACCGGACGTAATCATATCCGCCGTAAAATGAAGAAGCTTTCCCGAAGCAATGGAACCAGCATCTCCTAAATTCTGAACAAACGCGCGCGCCAAATCTTTTAATAGATAACCACGTCTCGACGTGATTTCTTGTTCCTTTTCGTCCTCATAGTCCATTGTGAAAAGATACTGACTCTCCCTTTAGATATTGCGTTGAATTTAAGGAAACTCTCTCTTACACATCATTAGAATGAGCAGACCGACCACAAGCATCTACGTTTTACAACTAGAGCATGGCAAGTATTACGTAGGTGAATCAATCGATCCCATTAAAGCATTAGAAGAACACCGCGAGGGGCTTGGTCCGACATGGACACAGATTCATAAGCCGCTCCGAATTCATCGGGTCATTCCTTTTAAACATCATGATGAATTAGATTTTCATACCAAACTCGTCATGAGAGAATATGGGGTAGAACATGTACGCGGTGGCTCATGGGATGCCATGCGATTGAACGATTCGGATCGTCATGCTCTTCATAACGACAATAGTTCAGCGTGTATTGTTGCCTAAATATATTTATTAGAAACACGTCGGGTACCGTTGGCACGCGGAATCAGACCCTTTGCCTTCAACGAAGAACGCATCGTGAATCCGATTGATTTACCTTTTTTCCACAACAGAAGATACTTTTTGTCTCGTTTTGTAGCACGATACCCGCCTCTATTACATCCGCATCCTCCTTTCTTTACTTTTTTCTTTGTAATTCGTCGATGAGTACGACGATTTCCGCCCATTTGCGACGCAGTACACATCGTAGGACCACACGAACCACCTTTCATTCTATAATATGATATTTTATAAATTAATCTATTATTGATTATGGTGTAACCTGAATAACATTGATATAAAATTGGCGAAGTTCTAATGCCGCATTAGAAATAACACGAACCGCATATGTGAATGTTCCTATGCCTGGTGTATCCATAAATGATATCGAATTTCCAAGCGCCGTTCCTGATGTGACCGCTGTTGCCGCCATCAGATATGTATTTACTGAAGCAAGTTGTATATCTGTTGTTGAGAAGAGTGTATTATTAGCCAAGTTGGTTGAATTCGATGTTGTTGGCGCGGTATTTCCTACTGTACGACCAATTGTAGAAATAAGATAATCACTTCCCGCGTCTGTAACACCGCGTGCCTGTACGTTCACCATAATAAGATATGTCGCAGTAGAGGTAGTCGCTGTTATTAACGCAGTGCTAGTGATAAATGATGCTGTATTCGCTGTTAGACTAATACTAGTTGGACCAATCTTGGTAATAACTAGGTTTTGTGCGGGACCCGTTGGACCTATTAGGCCTGTTGGACCCGTATAACCTATTGGACCTATCGTTCCAGTGGCTCCGGTTGGACCTGTTGTACCAAATGGTAATCCGGCTGGTCCCGTTAATCCAGTTGGTCCAATTAACCGTAAACATGGAAGAGTAGTTGCTCCATACGAAACAGGTGGCCCACATGGCGGCGGGGTACATGGAGGTGCCGTGGGATACGGTGAACCACACGGTTGATATGGCTGATAGTATGCCATTACTACACTATTATATTATTAAAATAATCTACATTTTTACATGGTTATTCTATAATTTCAACTTATCATACAAATGATTCATTTCTATGATAATCTATTAATAATATTATAAGTATTCACACTTACTTCTTGGCATGTACTTCTTCGGAAAGTTCCACAACGACCGCCTTGAGTTCCTTGATGGACTGAAGGAGAACCGCCGTCAACTTCGGATAGTTCACCGCCAGATATCCGTTGCCACCCTGCATGACAAGCTCTGGGTAGACTGCCTGAAGCTCCTGGGCAATCAGACCGATCTGACGCTCCTGGGGCTGATTCGGCTCAATCCAGTCGTGGTAGACACCACGAATGTTATCAATCTTATCCAGGGCGCCATCAAGAGAAACAATGTTCTTCTTGAGACGAGCATCTGATGCCGCCATGAACGAATCGGCCATGACAACGGCATAGATATCCTGGTCGCTGCCTGGCGGGGCAGCGATGATGGAGTTGTAAAAGCGAATGTTGTTGACGCATCCGTTAAACGCACTAGCACCATCGTATGTCGCACCAATTGTCATTCGGTTCGGAAGGCCATACAGTCCCATGGATGCGACCGAGACAATTTGTGTACCGTTCAGATACACCACGTTATTTCCAGATTCACGAAACGAGACCTGTATTTCATACCATTGACCGAGAGCAACAGTGGAATGGGCTGGGCCCGCAATCGTGCATGCAACACCTGATGCATTTCTGTAGCCAACATAGAATCCAGTGTATCCTCCATCCAATATCAGATAGTCGATATAAAACATACCATTTCCTGATGGGGAGTCCAATGACAGAATACGTGAAACCGTGGCGTCCGTGGCGGGAATACTGGTAAACTTGAATTTCATGGTCATTGAGAATGTCTTGGGTAATGCGCAAGATCCAGAGAGGTAATTGCTAGCAGTACCACCAGCAGTGTTCACCAAGCTCACACCATAGCCTCCCGCATCACCATTCACGTACGCGATCGAGCCAACTGCGGATAACGAGGCATTGCCCTGAAGGTCCGCAATTGTGTTCTCGAACTGAATGTCGATGATCGGGGTCGGCAATACATCCGATCCCTCGATGGTGACGGCCGAATCCTTAAAGAAGACGAACTCACCTGTTCCTGGGCGGCGCTTCATACCAGCATACACAATCGAAGAGTCCGCGTTCGGCTTGTACTGAACCTGGATACCAACAGGGAGGGTGTCGGCCTCGTTTCCACTCGCCAAAAGAATCGCATTATCCTTGACTGACATGTTTGTCGTGTCAATCGTGGTCATGCTGCCAAGAACCGACAAGTTACCATTGACCGTCACATTGTTCGAGAAGGTCGCATTGCCTGTGACGGCAAGGGTGCTTGCCATTGAAGCAGCTCCTGTAACCGCGAGGGTGCTGCTGAGGCTGGTAGCACCCGACACGCCAAGGGTGTTGTTCAGCTGCGAGGCTCCCGTGACCGTTAGGGCGCCCGCCAGAGAGGCAGCACCTGATACGCCAAGGGTGCTGTTCAGCTGTGAGGCTCCAGTGACCGTCAAGGTGCTACCCATGGAGGCAGCACCCGACACACCGAGGGTATTATTCAGCTGAGACGCACCAGTAACTGTTAGTGTACCTCCAACAGACAGATTGCTTCCAATTGAGGCAGTACTCGACGCAATCAATGCGCCGCTCATGGTCGTCGAGCCGCTCAGGGTCGCATTTCCATCGACAAGGAGTGTGCTTTTCAGGTGAGTCGCTCCAGTCACGTCAAGGGTGCTACCTAGATCGGAAGCACCGACCACAGCCAGCGTGCTGCCCAGTGAGGCGGCACCCGAAACACCAAGAGTGCTACCCATTGAGGCAGCACCCGACACAGCGAGTGTATTGTTCACCTGAGTCGCACCATTCGCAGTCAATGCGCCAGTCAGCACGGATGCACCTGACACGGCGAGGGTATTCAGGTTCGATGCACCTGACACAGCTAGTGAGCTGCCGAGCGAGGCAGCTCCTGTCACAGCAAGGGTGCTACCCATTGAAGCAGCGCCCGAAACCGCGAGGGTGTTGTTTACCTGAGTCGCACCATTTGCCGTTAATGCGCCAGTCAGTACAGATGTACCTGACACCGCGAGGGTGTTCAAGTTCGATGCGCCTGTCACAGCAAGAGTGCTACCTAGCGTGGCCGCGCCATCAACCGCAAGAGTGCTGTTTAAGATAGAAGCACCTGTCACTGTCAGGGCGCCACCAATAGAGGCCGCACCACTAACTGTGCTAGCACCATTGACAGCCGATGTTCCGTTGACGGTGATACCATTGTTCATGGTAGCCGCACCAGTCACTGTCAGTGTACTGCCCATTGAGGCGGCACCAGACACATCGATGGTGTTGCTGAGGGTCGCAGCACCTGTCACAGCGAGGGTGCTGCCCATGGAGGCCGCGCCTGACACACCGAGGGTATTACTTAGGGTAGTGGCACCTGTCACAGCGAGAGTGCTGCCCATGGAGGCGGCACCTGACACGCCTAGTGTGTTACTGAGAGTAGCAGCGCCTGTCACCGCAAGTGTGCTGCCCATGGAGGCGGCACCTGACACACCGAGTGTGTTGCTGAGGGTCGCAGCACCTGTCACAGCAAGTGTGCTGCCCATGGAGGCGGCACCTGATACACCGAGAGTGTTATTCACTTGAGTTGCGCCATTCGCCGTCAATGCGCCAGTCAGTACAGACGCACCTGACACCGCGAGGGTGTTCAAGTTCGATGCACCTGACACAGCGAGTGAGCTACCGAGCGAGGCAGCACCTGACACACCGAGGGTATTACTTAGACTAGTGGCACCTGTCACAGCAAGGGTGCTGCCCATTGAAGCGGCGCCAGACACTGCGAGGCTGTTGCTCAAGGTAGTGGCACCTGTCACAGCAAGGGTACTACCCATTGAGGCGGCGCCTGATGTTGAGAGGGTATTCAGATTCGAAGCACCTGATACAGCAAGGGAGCTTCCAAGAGTGGCAGCACCATCAACTAGAAGAGTATTTTTCAGGTGAGACGCACCAACTACTTCTAATGTGCTTCCGAGATATGTGGCACCAGCTGTCACATTAAGACCACTGTCCATTGACCAGGTCTTGTTCGCATACGAGATATTCTGAGACGCGGCGTTACCATCACTGTCAACATAATTGACAACGATGCTATTCTTGCCATAGCTAGCACTATTGAGAGCATACACAGCAGGGGGCATTTTGTTTTATACTTAGAGCTGAGGTTTTTATTTTGGATTCGATTTCAATTTTTTTCACAAAACTCAGTGATAAATTCAAAGTAGGTATAATTATTTTGATATTATTACGCATCCAAATTGATATCAACTCAGGTGATTACGCATGACCATTTTTATAGAATTGATAATAGTATCAAAATAGTTGCAACTATTTTGATAGTTTTATACATAACCATTTATTTGCATTCGAATTTCTCTAAACCCAGAAATGTCACGCCGGACACTGTCAAGTGTGGAAAAACATCGAAATTCATCGGGATATTAATTTCATACCGTATGATGTATTGAAACGGCATATTTGAATTCGTTATGAGATTTGGTAATGTAAAAGTCGTCGTACCATCGCCCTCTCCATAATATGTACCAATCATGTTATATAACATAGCATACGTGGTGCGCGATACATTCGCACCATTACATAACAGATATCCACTAGGAAGATAATTTACTGTATTTTGTAAAATTGTTCCTGGAGGAGGTACAAAATCCATTGGATACGGTAGAATTTGTATATTTGCAGATACTACTCCACCCGAACCTCCTGAACCGCCCGAACCTCCTGAATCTCCTGAACCACCAGAGCCTCCTGAACCTCCTGAACCACCTGAACCACCAGAGCCTCCTGAACCACCGCCTGAACCGCCACCTAAATCGATTGAGCCTCCAGACCCGCCTGAGCCACTACCAGTAATCACAACATCCACTTGCGTGTCCGCATTAATAATATACATGACGTTTGGATTACAATCATTTACAAGTTTCGGAAGATTAAATGTAGTTGTACCGTTGCCCTCTCCATAATATACACCAATGATCGCAAATAATTTGGCATATACCGTCCTTGATACTTCTGCTCCATCGCACGCCAAATATCCGGATGGAACTGTACCTGTTTCTTTGGATAAAATCGTTCCTGGTGGCGGATTGGCACAAGGTGGCCATGTTCCGATTTCCACTGGAATAATTGTCGGATCACATGGTTCTTGTGGGAAAGGAAAGAGAGGTTGTACTTCACAGATTGGTTTTGGAATCGTACAAGGTAAGGTGTGAATGAGTACAACAGGTACTGGCATCACCTGTTGACAATCAATGGTATTATACCTCGATAGTCTCGATCGGAATCGTGACATTTCTATCTGTTGTTGTTAATTAAATCCAAGGACAACGGTACGGATATTTACATAATTTGATCCACCAATATTGGCATCCCATACCGCAATTCGAAGAGGTCGTATTGTTGTTGTTGTTGTAATCGGTGTTGGAAAGGTAAATTCAACAATTGATGGATTATCAATATTTGTCGATACCCCTACAATATTTAACGATGTACTATGAAGAATAACAGCAGGTGTATTAAAATTAACTACACCAAACTGTACATTGCCTGGTGAACCGTTAAATGAGTAAATAATCGCCATGTATGTAAAATTTACATTAGGAACATTCAACACCGTTCCTAATTCATTATAATGTGGGATACCATATTGTGTCCCAGTTTGTGAGGCGCTATAATATACTGTTCCGTTATTTTGTACATATGATATTGTCGATGTATCACGATAACTTGTTCCTTGATATGTAGCAATCTGTCCCGTTGGACCAGCTGCGCCAGTGAAACCAGTTACTCCATTTAGACCTGTTGGGCCCTGACTACCGATAGAGCCTGTTGGACCCGTTACTCCAAATGGACCTGTACTCCCTTGTACTCCTGTTGCTCCTTGTAGACCAAATGGACCTGTAGCACCTTCTACCCCTGTTATTCCTTGGATTCCTTGTATACCTTGAAGACCTGTATAGCCTGTTGGGCCTACAACTCCTTGAATACCTTGAAGACCAGTTGGACCTGTATCTCCTTGGATACCCTGAATGCCTTGGTCTCCTGTTGGACCTGTATCGCCTTGGATACCTTGGATACCTTGGTCTCCTGTTGGACCTGTATCTCCTTGGATACCCTGAATACCTTGGTATCCTGTTGGACCTGTATCGCCTTGGATACCCTGAATGCCTTGGTCTCCTGTTGGACCTGTATCGCCTTGGATACCCTGAATGCCTTGGTCTCCT
>JACCDO012281960.1_pt1 | contig 19552 bp, 13 predicted proteins | sample 7446101 | NCBI WGS metagenome assembly JACCDO01 (sample SAMN15323440, study PRJNA562643) | freshwater metagenome | isolation source: river surface water | place: USA:Blue River Watershed | collected 2017-08-16 | reverse complement strand
GCCCGGGATCAGCAGCAGGTCTGCGCGCGCGAGGTCGGGACCTGGATCGAGCGGCAACGAGACAAGCGCCAACGGCTCCATCGCCGGGAACGGCAGCGCGCGCGGCGGCAACGGCTGCGTCTCGCTGGGCTCGCGGAAGAAGCGTCGCGCGCCCGGCGCACCTGCTGCGGTCGTCAGCAGCGGCGCGTTCGGCGTGGCACGTTCTTCGAGCTTCTTAGCCTGCGGCGACAAGGATGGCGCACGCCAGCCCTCGTCCATGCCGTTCTTGTAGATCAGCGCGCCGACCGCGATGGCCGCGAGCAACAGGACCTGCTCCTTGCGAAGCGCCATCAGTTCGACTCCTTGGTCTCTTGCTTGAACGCGATGCCGACCAGCGAACCGGTCGTAACCACCGGATCCGCGCGGCGGCCGGTGTGCGTCATCTTCAGCCCTGGCTCCAGCGTCAGCGTGCGGCCTGGCTTGCGCAGCGACTCCAAGAACTGCATCGCCGTGGCCTCGTCGCTGCGGAACTCAAACAACACGCGCTCCTGCTCCAGGAACTCGCGCACGTCGACTTGCCCCGGCTTCTGGCCGCGGACTGGCGCGCGGCGCGCGGCGCGGCGCGTCTCGACGCCGATGCGCAGGCCGACGAGCCCTTGCGCCTGCGGGTCGATGCTCTTGACCGCGTCATGCGCCGCAAACAGGCGAGTGCACGTTTCGTCGATCAGTTCGATGCCGAACAACGCGCTGCGAATCTCTTCGAGCCCGTTCGGCGCCGGCGGCCACGTGAGGTCGCGGTTCTGGTCCACCTGCACGTCGCGCTCGCTCGCGGCCTTGAGGATCGCAAGCTTGCGCTCGCGCCCCACCTTGCCGAGGAACTCGTCCGCAGAGAGGCCCTTGCCTTCGAACGTGAAGTCGGCGCTCTTGGCGAAGCCGATCTCCGTTTCGAGGCTCTTGCGCGAAGCAGCGAGCGCATCTTGCTCAGCGATCGCCGCTGCGAGCCCGCTGCGGTCATAGACCTCCGTCGTCTGCGCGTTCTGCACGACGCCGCGCGCGGCGCGACGTTCGGGCATCGGGTCGTAGACCGATCCAATGATGCTGCGCGCGATAAAGAAGACCACGAGCCCAGTGGCGCAGCCGAGCAGCCAGCGCTTGTTCTCCTGCACGAAGGAACCGACGTCCATCAGCTCTTCCCCCCGAACTCGATCGTGAACGTGAACTCGACCGTGCTATCGCCGGTCGATGGCAACGTCAGCTGCGGCGTGGCGCCGGCTTCCGTCAGCAGCGGGTTCTTCTTCAGTTGCTGCGAGAACTCGAGCAGCACGTTGCTGACGTTGGCGCCGTCGAGCTCCTTGCCGCGGCCCTTGATCTCGACCACCGGCTTCTTGTCCGCGTTGCCCGCGCCGCGCATCTCGACGCTGACCTTGGTCAGCCAGAGTTGCGGCGGCAGGTTCTGCGTGACTGCGCGCATCACGCGCAGCGCGCCGTGCAACGGAACGGCCTGCTGTGCGAGGTGCTCGACGACCGCGCGGTCTTCGAGGTTCTTCGCGACGATGTCCTGCGCCTGCTTGTCGACGTCCTGGATCTGCGCATAGGCGCGAGCCACCGTGCGACGCGACGCGGACGCGGCTTCGACCGCAGCCTTCTGGTCCTTCGCGTAGGCGGCGAGCAACGCGACGCCGACCACGCCGGCCGCGATGTTGAACACCGTGCGCTGCGTGAACTGCCGGCGCTTCTTGACCGCGGCGGGCAGGATCTCGAGCGAGTAGAGCGTCGGATCGACGCTGCCGACCGCGAGGCCGAGCGCCACCACCGCCTCGCTGCGCATCGCTTCGAGTTGCTCGGCATCGCCCGCGGGCAACGCCGACAGATCGAGGTTCTCGAACGGATCGAACAGCTCGACCGGGCAACGCAGTGCCTCGCGCAGCATGCCGCGCAAGCCGCGAATGCGCGCGCTGCCGCCGCTCAACAACACCTTGTCGAGTTGCAGGTCGGCGATCTTCGTCTGCGCCTTGCAGAACGCGACCGAGCTCTGGATCGCGGCGACTATCGCATTGGCTGCACCGCCTGCAGCCATCGTGACCTTCTCGGTCTGGCCTGACGCGTAGTTGCCGCGGCTCTGCGGATCGAGGTCGAGCAAGTCGCGCTTCAGCGTCTCCGCCTTGCGCGATGCGACGTTGAACGCAGCTGCGATCGCATCGTCGAGCACCTTGCCGCCGCCGCTCAAGTTGCGCGCGAACAGCAAGTCAGTGCCCTTCACGAGCGCCAAGTCGATCGTCTCATGGCCGATGTTGGCGAGGCAGACGACGACGTCTTCCTCGACCGGCCCGCACTTCAGATACGCGTTGTAGAGCGCGATGCAGTTGGGCGTGAACGCTGCGACGCTGCCCTGCGCCTCGGCCACGACCTGCGTCATGCGATCGAGCGACTCATCGCGCGCGAGCGCGAGCAGCACGGTGTCGACGCCCGACTCCGCGTCGATCGTCGGCAGCAGGTTGTAGTCGGCGGACAGCGAGCCGCCGGACTGTTGCGCGAGGTCCTGGATCTCCAGGTCCATCAGGTTCTTCAGTTGCCAATCCGGCGTCGGCGGGACCTGGCTATAGCGCAGGTTCATGTCGCGGCCCGAGATGCCGCACACCGCGCCCTTTGGCGGCTTGCCGCCGGGCCGAAGGCTCGCAGCGCCTTCTTCCGCAGGGACTGCGGAGAAGCCTGTGACCTGCACGCCGTGCTTGCCGGCCTTGACGGAGATGGACTTGATGCTGTGCCCGCCGATATCGATCGCGACGCCTGCCATGGGTCACTCCTGCTTGGAAAAGCGCTGCGTCACGTAATCGCGGACGAGGTTCGCCAACCCCGGCTGCTTGGCTTCTTCAAACGCCTTCGCCATCAGTTCGAGGCGCTGGCGCATCTCTTGCGCACGCTGCCCGTCCAACTGCGACAACCGCTGCTGGCTGCGTTCGCGCATCGCCTTCGCGCTCTGCGCATCGGGCAAGCCATCCTCGCCGTAGCTCTGCAGCAACCGATCGATCTCCGCGACCACGCGTTGGAATCCGCCGCGCGTGTCGAAGAACTCCGCCTCGTCGAGATCCTTGCCGAGCGCCTGCAGCCGATCCTGCGCGGCCTGCTGCCACTCGCCGCGGCGAGCCACCAACAACGCGGTGGTCTCTGCATCGTGCGGAACAGCAACGAGCGCGTCGCGAACTGCGGCCAGCGCCTTGCCGGGCTCGCCTTCGCTGGCGAGCGCCTCCGCCGCGCGCAACCGTTCGCGCGCGTCCTGTCGCTCTTGGCGGAAGCCGAGTTGCAGACGAAGTTCCGCCGACGCGACTTGCAGGCGGTAGACGCCGCCCGCGCTGCGGCCATGCATGGCGACGGGGCCCGACTTGGCCTCCACCATGCAACGCGTCGATCGATCGCCGAGCAGCACGCGCTGCGCGGTCATCGCGACGCCGCTGTCGACGTTCGCAAAGCCGCTACCGGAGTCGGCCAGCAAGCCGCTGCCGCTCTCGGCCGGGAACCCGAGTTCGACTTGGGAGCAACCGCTCACGGCCAACTGCGCCGCGTTGTCGTCGACGGTCACGGCAACCGAGCCGCCGACGTCGGACAGCGCGAGCAGGTCCGCTTGCGCGAGCGCCTTGAGTTCTGCAGCGACTTCGCCGGGCAACAGCGACAGCAGCGCCGCGGGCGAATCGGTGTCCATCGAACGCAGCGCGATCGCGCTGCCGGTGCCGATCACGGTGCCGTTCTCGCCGACCTTCAGTTCGATCGGCTTGGCATCGCCCGACTCGGTGATCGCGACGTCGTCGCACTGCGCGCGGCTCGACTCATCGGGCAACGTCGCGACGATTTCGACCGCGCAGCGATCCGCGCCGGGCGGAACGGCTGCCACGAACTCCACGCGCTGCCATCCTTCGTGAGCCGACAGCGGAGAACCCGTGCGGAAGCGGAACGGCGCTGCGTCCGCGCTGCTCCAGAACGACAGGCGCACCGCGGCGCGCGCTTGGCCAAACGTGCGCAGGTGCGCGGCAACCGTGAGCGAGCGGCCCGCGAGCGCCTTGATCTCGGCCGTGGTCGCGGCGACCGCGAAGTCCTGGCCCTCGGCCGACCGCTGCGCCTCGAAGCTGCCCTGCCCCGTGTGCGCCGACGCGCCCGGCTGGAAGCCCGCGCCCGCTACGCGCAGGTTCCAACCCGCGTCCTGTTCGCATGCGCCCGCATCGCCCTCGATGCGGTTGCCAGTGACCTGAACGATCGCGCGCGGGCCGCGCGGCGAGGACTCGCCATCGCTTCCACCGCCGCCTTGGCCCTGCGCCCAGAACCAGCCGCCACCGGCGAGTGCCAGCACGAGCACGAGCGCAGCCGTCGTCATCGAGCGGCCCTTGCCCTTCGCCGCTTGCAGGCGCGCCATGTCGATCTTGCCCACCGCGAGATCGCCCGCTGCCGCAGATGGCGCAGAGCCGTCGGCATCGGAACGGAAGCGGACCTGCACGCGCCCGATCGTGAACGTGTCGCCAGAGCCGAGCACAACCTCGGTGACGCGGCGGCCGTCCATCATCGTGCCGTTCGTCGACCCGAGGTCGCGCAACACGTAGCGACCGCCGTCGAACACAATCTCGGCATGCACGCCGGACGTCTTCTCGTCGGAGAGGACGAGGTCGTTGCCGGGCTTCCTGCCGATGCGGAGCGTTCCCTCGGGAAGCGACAGGACATCTCCTGCGCGATCCCCATCGAGGATCTCGAGCACGAATTGGGCCATGCTGGATTCGGGCCGGAGCGAACGGCCGCGGGTTCTGGAAATGGATCAGTCAGCGCCGCGCCAAACGGAACGCGCCTCGGCACATAGGGCAGTGCACCGGGACGGTTACCGAACGCGGGCGGAGAGGGGTTGAGACGGGGCTACCCTACGCACGCAAAGGGTGGATTCAAACAGCGGGATTGCGCCAATCCTGCATGGCAGCGAGGGCTGCGCGCGAGGCGAGGTCCGCGAGCATGGCCTGCGCGTCGGCGAGTTCGAGGTCGGGCACGCGCGTCGGCGGCCCGCCGGCGACGAACACGGCGATCTCCGCGAGCCCCAGCGCGCGCTGCAGCGGACCGCGATGCAGCGACACAGCCTGCACCTTGTGGGTTGGCACATAAACGCGGTAGTGCCCGATCAAGCCGGTGCGAAGATAGAGGTGCCGATCGAACAGGCCAAACTCGAGACCGTGCCACGCGAGCCGACCGAGCAACCACGCGACGGGCATCCAGAGCAGCGCGAACGCAGCGGACGCGCCCACCGCAGGCCACAACGCAGCAGTGAGCACAACGGCCTCGATCGCGCCGCGCGCCGCGAGTCGCAACACGAGCCGCGGGCTCGCGCGCCGGACAGCGCCGCGTTCGTTCTCGAAGCCAGGCAGCGCCGCCGGCAACAGCGCGCCGATGCGCGGCAACGGCGCGAGCGGGACGATCACGTCGTAGCCGCCCGGCGCCTCGTCATCGACGCCGCGTCCCGCTCCCGCCGAGTCGGCGCGAGCGACCGCGACGGAGAGCAACCGACGCAGCCAGGTCTGCTCCACCCGCACGCGTTGGATGCGCGCGCGAGGCAACGTCTTCTGCCGCGTCGTGATCAGGCCAAACCGACACGACAACGCGTCGGCGCGCAGCGTGAGGCGAAAGCCGTGGAACGCGACCAAGTTGCCAAGCGCCGCCGTGGCCGACGAGAACGCGAGGACCGCGGCAACCAAAGCTGCGAGCAGGCTCGCCGCCACCACCGTCGGGAAACCGCGCAGCCACTGTTCAAACGAATCGCCGACGCCCTGCAAGCGCGTCAACAAGCCCAGTTGGTCCGCGAGTTCGTATGCGCCGTACGCCGCGACCGCCATCGCGCCAAATCGCAGGTCGGTGAGGCCGCGCAGCAGCAGCATCGAGGACTGGGCGACATAGACCGTCCACTCGGGATCGGGCATCGGCGCGCGCGGAACTGGAGCGGCTGCAGCGTCCGCAGCAGGATCGGTCGAATCGGCCGATGCGACCGCGCCCACGCGCAACGAGCGCGCCGCCAGCAACGTCTCGCGCAGGCGTTCTGCGTCCGCGTGCGACAGCGAATCCAGCACTGCCTCGACGCCTTGCCCCGACGCGGTCTCAACGCGAACGACCGCCAAGCCCAACGCACGCCGCAGCAGCGTCGATTCGAAGCCGAGGTCCTGGATGCGATCGATCGGGATGCGACGCTCTTGGCGATGGAGCAGCCCTTCGCGCGTCCGCAGCTCGTCGGTCGTCAGCGTGTAGTGGAACGTGAGGTAGCGCAGCAGGCCTTGCCCGACGTGGAGCAAGAACACGACGGCCGCGACCGCGAGGAACACCGGCTCCGACGCGATGCCGAGGATCAACGGGAACACCGATTGGCGGAGGCCGTCGAGCAACCGCAGCAAGAGGACCAGCGGATGCAAGTTGCCCGCGAGCAGCACCGCGGCTTGCGAGTCGGTCGCGTTCGTCGCGTTGGTCGCGCTCGTTGCGTTCGTTGCCTCTGCGTCAGACGACATCGCGGCCTCGCGCGCGCAGGATGCCGTCGCGCAATGCCTCGGCGCGCGCTTGCGACAGGCCGGGCAGCCGGAATGCGGACCCTTCGTTGCCTGCGGTGAACACCACGAACGTGGCGAGCCCGAACAACCGCTCGATCGGCCCGCGCGAGATGTCGACGTGCTGCATGCGCGGCACCGGCACGCGCCGATCCTCGACGAACAGCATGCCAAAGCGCATCGAGAGCAACCGGTCGTCGACCGAGAACCGCCACGTAGCGTAGGTCCACGCCGGAGCTACCAACGCAGAGACGACGAGCGCGATCGCGAGCCCCCACGCGACGTTCTCGCTCCATGCGGGCAACCCGACCTCGGCGCGCAGCGAACGGTCGACCACGATCAGCATCGCCGCCATCGCGAACGCGCGCACAAGATCGGTCGCATACCAGTAGGCGACCACTCGGCGCTCCAGCCGTTGCTCCACCGCGTCGGCTGCCGGCGCAGGGCGTTCGTCGTGCGCAGTTGGCTCGGGCGCGGCGTCGTGAGAATCCATGCCGCGAGCGTGCCGTGGAAGCGGGACCACTGCAACGCAGCAGCGTGACGGCAACGCGTCGGGCGCACCGCGAACCGCGTGCTCGGGGGCCGCGTTGGCGGCCCGGCCTACCTGCCGCAGCTCGCGAGTGCCGCGAACGCGAGGAAGTGGGGTGGCTGACGGGATTTGAACCCGCGACCCTCAGAACCACAATCTGATGCTCTAACCAACTGAGCTACAGCCACCGTGCCGAGGTTGGGGCGAGGACTTTGCCGCGCACGCATGCGATGGTCAAGATCGGACCAGCATTCATGCAACACGCGCTTGAACGCGTTGCGACTGCTCGCTAAGGTTCCCGCCCCCAACTCGCGCCTCCATAGCTCAGTTGGTAGAGCAGCGGATTCTTAATCCGCGGGTCCTAGGTTCGAGCCCTAGTGGAGGTACCAAACGCAGCCCTCGCCCGGGTCGACGACCCGCGCGAGGGTTTGTTCTTTTCTGGGCGCCCCCCCCACGCAGCGTCGGCGTCAGATGTCGGCGCGCGCGGCCGTCTCCGACAGCGTCGAGTGCTCCGGCTGGAACGGCTCCTTCGGCACGTGCACGACGAACTCGGTGCCGTCGCCCTCGATCGACTGGAACGTCACCGAGCCGCCGTGCCCCGCCGCGATCTCCTTCACGATGTGGAGGCCAAGCCCGGTGCCGCTGATGCCGCCCGTGTTGCTGCCGCGCTCGAAGCGCCGGAACAGCCGTTCGTGGTCCTTCTGCGGGATTCCGATCCCGTTGTCGCGGACGCGGATCGCCCAGCTTGAGCCCTCATCCTCGCACGACACGCGAACGATCGGCCGACGGTCGCCGTGCGCGTATTGCAGCGCGTTGCCGAGCAGGTTCGTCATCGCGCGATTGAGGGCCCATTCGTCGGCGAGGATCGTGGGCATCGGTTCGATGCGCAGCAGCGCGTCGCGCTCTTCCAGCTCATAGCGCATGTTGCTGCAGATCTGGCCGAGCAACAACGTGAGGTCCACCGGCTTGAAGTCGAGCTGCACGCCGTCGTGGTCCAGTCGCGAGCTGTCGAGCAGGTCGCGCACGAGCAGTTCCATTTGGTGCACGGCAAGCAGGCCGTTGTCGATCGCCTGCAGTTGCGAGTCCGGCATCGCGCCTAGGTAGCCCTTCTTCAGCGTCGACAGCATCAATCGCAGCGCGCTGATCGGACGGTTGAGGTCATGCACCGTGTTCTGCGCGACCTCCACCATCTCCTGCACCTTGCGTTCGAGCAGGCTGCGCTCTTGATCGACGTCGCCGAACTTGCGCGCGAGTTCGAGGCTCGAACGCACGCTACTCGCGAGCAACGAGGAGTCCTCCTCGCCGTCAGAGTCCTTCGCCGGCAAGGCTGCGGCATCCGCCACCACGAGGTCCTGCGCGAGCTCTTCATCGCTGAGCCAATCGCTCTGCACAGCCGGAGCGGTTACTGGCTCGCCCATCGGTCGATCCCCCACCTGCACGCTCGTCTGCGGCAAGTCCGCGGCCGCGACTTCGCTGCGCTCGCGGCGCACCTGATCGCAGATCTCCCACAGCTTTTGGCGCGCAGCTTCCGCGACGTCCTCGGGCGACTCCTTGCCGCGGCCGAGGCCGTATTGGCGCACCTTTGCTTCGACGAGTTGCCCAGCGGCGTGCACGAACGTCTCGAACACGCCTTGCCCTTCGGTCGCAACCGACGGGAACGCTTCGATGTCGTCGCGGAAGCGGAAGTGGCGATCGAGCTCCTTCTCGCTCAGCACGTCGGGCAAGTCGCGCTTGTTGTACTGCACGACGATCGGGATCTGGTCCGCGCCCGCGGTCTTCAGGTTCTCGATCATGCTCTGCAGCGACTCGAGGTTCTCCTGCAGGCGACTGCGCTGGCTATCGACGACGAACACGACTGCGTCCGCGCCGTTGAGCACATACTTGCGCATCTGCCGATACTTCGGCTGCCCTGGCACCGTGAAGCCTTGGATGCGGATCTTGAACCCGCTCACGCTGCCGAGGTTGATCGGCAAGAAGTCGAACAGCAGGGTGCTGTCCTCTTCCGTGTTGATCGACACGAGCTGCACTTCGTTGCGCGGACACAAGATGCCGTGCACGCGTTGAAGGCTCGTGGTTTTGCCGCCGACGCCGACGCCGTAGTAGACGAGCTTGGCGTTGATCGTGCGCTCTGCGACGTTGATGAAACCCATGGTCGATGGCGTGGGGAGTTGCGCCACGACATCGGCATCCGGGGCCGCTTGCCTTCAGCCGCCGAACGGGTCTCGATGCGTTGGCGCGAGCCCAAACCACGCGCGCCGAGCCGCCGCGAGGCGCTGCAACTCCGCGTCGACGTCCGAAGGCTGCAGGGAAGCCGCGGCCGCGACGTCTGCATCGCCGATGCCACCGAGCGATCGCAGCAACAGAGCCCGCGCGCGCGTGGCGATCGCGGCGGGCGCCACGCGCAGCGCCGCCAGCATCCCTTCGCCATACGGAGGCGCGGCCCACTCGGACCGCACGACCGCGAGCGCAGCCGCAAACTCAGCAGCCTGCGTCGGCAGCGCGATCGCCGCCGTCAGTTCTTCGAGTTCGCGGCGCGGCACGTCGGCCGAAGCTCCGTGCACACCGCGACGGAACAACAGGAGCAACGGATCCCCGAGCAGCGCGTCGTGCTGCACGAACGGAGCGCGCGCAAGCGACTCGTTGCCGCGCGGAGTCTGGAATCGCGTGCGCGCGCGAATGCGCACCACTTCGATCGCCACGAGTCGAGCCATCGAAACGGGTTCCACGGGCGCATGGAATGCGCACGCGACGTAGTGCGCGTCGATGCGCGAATGCGGCACGAAGGCGAGCGGCGCCGGCTCCTGCTGCGGCAGTGGCAGCACGCGGCGTTCGTTCGGCTTGCCATCGCATGCGATCGCAAGCAGCGCGGCCTCCACGGCAGCGAACGCGCTCTTGTCGCCGACGATCGCAACGCGCAAGCCGCCGCGCACGGGAGCCTGCAACGCGGCGACGAACGACTCGCGCGACATCGAAAGCAGGGACGACGCATCGCCGAGCGCGCCGGTCGCGCGCGCATCGCCCGCAGCGAACATCGCACGCCGCGCCATGCCCTGCAGAGCTTCGCCGGGATAGAGCCAATCCGCGTCATCTGCCGCGAGCGCCGCGAGCGCGAGGCTGCGGTCCGTCAGGTCGCGGTCCGATGGCTCGCCAAACGGCCCAACCAACGCGCCAAGCCAGCGAGCAACAACGTCGACCGAACCCTCGGGCACGTGCGTCGACAGCACGGTGAAGCCGTTGCCGAGTTCGATCTGCGTGCGCACATGCTGCGGCAACACGCGGTCCGCAATCGCCGCGCGATGCACTGCGGTCGCGTATGCGAGCGCGCGCGAACTCGCGGCATCGTCGATCACCGTCTCGGGCCAAGCGACGCTGATGCCGCAGCCCGGCACATCCATCGGCTCGCTTCGCAGCCAATGGGATCCCACCGGCCTCCACGCATCCGAGCGCTGCTCTGGAGCTGCGTCCTGCGCGCACAGCGAGCTCAACAGCGCGGTTGCGCAAACGACCATGCCGACTTGGATCCGCATCATGAGCTAGTTTCCATCCAACGTGATCTGTTCGTCTGCAAGGCTCGCAGCGAGCGCGTCATCGTGCGTGATGCAGACCACGGCGCAACCGCGCTCATCGCAACGACGGCGAATCGCGCGCGCAACGAGTTCGGCGCTCTCGCGATCGAGCGACGCAGTCGGCTCATCGAGCACCAGCGCCTTGGGGTCCGCGGCGAGCGCGCGAAGAATCGCAGCGCGACGCTGTTCGCCGATCGACAGTTCGCGCGTGTCGCGATCGAGGCATGCGACTGGAAGCGCGAGTTCGTTCGCGATCGCCTCGACGTCGGCATCGCCGCGCTTGCTCTCGCGCGCGAGGCTGCGCAGCGTGCGCAACGGAGTCAGCGACCCGCCCGCATCCTGGCTCACCATCGCGACCATGCCGTCGCCAATGCGCCACTCGACGGAACCAGAATCGGGACGCACGCGGCGAGCCAGCATTCGACCGAGCGTGGTCTTGCCAACGCCCGACGCGCCGCGAACTGCGAGCACGCGGCCCGCCTTCGCTTGCAGATCGAGGTTGGAGAACAACACGCGGCCGCCGCGTCGAGCGAGCAACTGCGTTGCGAGGATCACCGGCTCTGCCTCATCGCGCGACGCGGCGCGCAGCGTTGGCCACGGCGCCGCGCGATCGACGTTCGATGCGAACGTGCCGCCGTCGCTGTGCAGCGTGCGACACGACAACGCGCGCAACAGCCGAGCGTCATGCGTCGCGAGCAGCACAGCCCCTGACGCTTCGCAATGCGCAGAGATCGCGGCCGCGACGATCGCGCATGCGGCATCATCGAGATGCGCTGTCGGCTCGTCGCAAACCCACAACGGCGCGCGCCGAAGCTGCGCGACCGCGAACATCGCGCGCTGCGCTTCGCCGCCCGACACCGCATGCGGCGCACGCTCCGCAGAGTCCACGCCAAGTCGCAACAGCGCAGCGTTGGCGTCGAGCAGCGTCGCATTCGCTGCGCGCGCAACCTGCGCCGCTAGCGAGGCCGTCGGATCGAGCGCTGCGCGGGCATCCTGCGCAAGGAACGCGACCTCGCTTGCGAGCGACTTCTGCGCCGACGCAGAGCACGGTACGAAGCGCTGGCCGAGCAGCATCACATCGCCACCGCTCTGCACGCACTGCCCGTTGGGCAACCCAAACGCTGCGCGCAGCAAGCTGGACTTGCCGCACCCCGATGGCCCGACCAGTGCTGCACACTCGCCGCGCCGCAACGTCAACCGCGGCAACTGGCACGCAAAGCCATCGACACGGCGCAGCGCAAGTTCGCGGATCTCAAGCACGGCAGTCACGAACGCGCATGCGACCACTGCGTGCAGCAGGCCGCAAGCGTGGCGCAGGGGCTAGGCAATGGTCCTTCGATGCGTAGGGTTTCCCGACCGCTTGGTGCGAAGTACTGCGGATTTTTCCGGCCAATGCTCCGCATCCGTCGCCTCACCACCCGGCGGCGACGAGTCGCCATTTCCACGCCCCTGTCTGCACATCCCCTGCGCATGCACATGTCCCACTCCCGATTTCTCCGCGGCGCGCTGAGCGTCTCGGTCCTGGCCGTGTCGGCCGCCGCCCAGAGCCTGTTCTCGCAGGCCGAGGTCCTGATGGCCGAAGGCGACGCAATCCCAGGAATCCCTGGCGCCATCAACGGCAACACCAGCTCGCTGGACTTCCCCGCGGTGGACCTGAACGGCAACGTGCTGTTCCGCGCCCGCTTCGTCGGCCCTGGCGTCACGAACAACCTCGATGACCGCGCCTACTTCCTTGGCCGCAGCCGCGACACGCTGCAGAAGATCCTCCGCGCAGGCGATCCGGAGCCGACGGGCACGCTTGGCGCTGGCGTCACGCTGATCACGCAGTCGTCGGCGACGCTGCAGTTGCCGGGCATCGGCGCGAACCCCCGCATCAGCCCTGAGGGCGGCTACATCATGTTCGGCTCCGGCATCATTGGCCCGGGCGTCGTGACGTCGGTTCCGACCGGCACGTTCGGCCGCAATGACTCGGCGATCTTCGTCGGCGTCCCTGGCTCGTTCCAAGTGCTCGCGCGCCGCGGCTCGCCGACCGGCGTTGGCGGCACCAACTTCGAGACCGCGTTCGGTGGCATCAGCTACCAGACCACCTCGCTCAACTCGCAGGGCACCGCAGCCTTCCAAGCCACCCTCTCGGGCGGCGACGTGGTCGGCACGACGAACAACTTTGCGAACTTCGTCGGCACGCCCGGCAACATCAGCGTGGTCCAGCGCAAGGGCGACCTGATCACGATCGGCGGCAACCAAGTCCGCGTCGACAACATCGGCTTCAACGTCATCCTCAACAAGGTTGGCATGGTGCTGCACGACGAGCGTCTCGGCGCGGTGGTCGGCACGCCGCCCCCCACGACGGCCAACGACGGCCTTCTGATGCTGTGGTATCCGGGTGGCCTCAACGTCGTGCTGATGCGCGAAGGCGATCCCGCACCGGTTCCCACGGGCGCTGCCAACTACGGTGGCCCAACGATCGCGCAGGGCTTCGGCGATGCCGGTGGCTGCGCGTTTGGCTGCACGCTGACCGGCGGCACCGTCACGACCGCGGATGACAACGCGAACTTCGTCGGCGACCCCCTCGGGTTCCGGTTGGTCTGGCGCGAAGGCACGCCGTCGCCCGTGGTCGCCGGCGCGATCCAGGGCACGGCGAACTTCACGTCGTCCTACAGCGACTTCGAAGGCGGCTCGATCGCCTTCTACGGCACGCTCACCGATGGCGGCGGCGGCACGATCACGCCGAGCAATGACCAAGCGGTGTGGATCGGCAACGGCACGAACCTGCGCATGATCGCTCGCGAAGGCGATGCAGCTCCGGGCTTTGCGAACAACCCCGGCTTCGTCAGCGCCACGTTTGGCTCGCTCGTCGCGGGCAGCATCCAGATGAACGCGCGCGGCCAGGTCAACTTCAGCCAGGCAACGGTCACCCTCGTCGATGCAGCCAACCCGGCCGGCATCGCGATCACGTGCAACTACACGTGGGATCCGATCAAGGGCCTGCAACTGCAGCTCGCCCCCGGTGACCTGATCCAGACGACGCTCGGCGGCGTTGCGGCCAACAACACGGGTGGCACGCAGTTCCCGAGCTCGGATGGCTCGCCGCTCGGCATGAACAACTACGGCGACATCGTCCAGCGCGCCAACTTCAACACCGGCGGCGCCATCGTCCGCACGCACATCGGCAGCAACCAGTGCAAGCCGAGCACGATCAGCGGCACCGCGGGCGGCGTCCACACGATGCAACTCGACGCCGGCGCTGCAAACGCCAACCAGATCTACCTGGTGCTGTGCGGCGGCGCGGGCACGCGTCCGGGCTTCGCGTTCGGTGGCAGCCAGATCGACCTCAACGTCGACCCGGTCTGGACCGACTTCGCGTTCAACAGCCTCAACACGGCGCCGTGGGCTGGCACGTTCGGCCTGCTCGATGCGACGGGCAAGGCGACGGCCTCGTTCACCTGCCCGCCAGGCATCTTCATCTACGCGCCGCAGGACCTGAAGCACCTCGTCGCGGTCGTCGACCTGACGACGCTCGCGGTGCCGTTCGCCGGCGAGCCCTGCTCGATGCTGCTCTACTGATGCAGCGATAGCGGCCCACCAAGGCTGCGCACAGCCGCCGCGCCCTGGCCTCGTGCCATGGCGCGGCGGCGTCGTTTCTGGGCGATGAGCGCATCGCGCCCTGCTGGACCGACAACGTATGCTGCGCCCATGCGCATCGCCGCGACCGCGTTGTTCTGCGTCCTCTCCACGGCCATCGCCCAGAAGCCGCCCCAAGGCCGCTCGCTTGAGACCTTGGTGCGCGCGTTCGAAACGCAGATCGACCAGCTCTACCGCGACGGCAAGGCGCCGACGCGCGAAGAAGAGTCCGCGCTGAAGAAGTCGCAGCTCGCGGAGATGGAAGCGTTCGTGCAGCACGAAGCCGCGGGCAGCGACCTGTGGCCCGCGCGCTCGATGCTCGCGCAGATGTGCGTGCAGATGCGCCAAAAGGAACGCGCCATCGCTGCCCTGTCGGCGATCGACGGAGATGGCGCGCCGTTCTCCGTCGTGCTGCGCGGCGCGGAGCTCGCAGCCGAGCTTGGCGATGCCGAACTGCGTCAGCGGCTCGTTCTGCGCGCGCGCAAAGCCGCGGCCAACGTCGAAGACCGCATGGACCTCGCGCGCGTGCTCGCGACTGCGCTCCGCGACGTCGCGGGTGGCGAGGCGATCCACAAGCAAGAGCTCGAGGCCTGCAAGGACGACGAGCAACGCGCCTACGTGGGCTGGCTTTGGTGCAAGGCTGTGCGCGAGCGCGAGGACCTGCCCGAGAACAGCTACTACGACGCGCTGGACCAACTCAGCAAGAGCCTGCCTGCCACCTACTGGGGCGGCGTCGCGAAGGACCGCTCTGTGGCGTCGCAGTTCCAGATCGGCGCGCCATCCCTCGCGTTCCGCTCCACGGCCCTAGGCGGCGCCGAGGTGCGCAGCGAATCGCTGCGAGGCCGCGCGATCGCACTCGCGTTTTGCGACACGCAGGATCCGCTGTCGAAGGAACTCGTGGCTCGCCTACTGCGCGCCGCGGAGAGCAACGACAAGCTCGCAGTCGTCGTCATCGCCACCGACGCGGACTGCAAGGTCGCGACTCGTTCTGCCGAGCAGTTCGGCAGCAAGGCGCTCGTCGTCTGCGACGGCAAGGGCATGGACTCCGACCTGCTGCTCCGCTTCCACGTCGAAGCGGCGCCGACCGTGATCGCGATCGACATGAAGGGCAACATCGCAGGGCTCAACCTGCACGCCGAGAACAAGGAAGCGCAGCAGGAACTCGACGCAGCGATCGCGCGCGCGACCGCGAAGTGACGCAATCCGTCAGCGCGACCGGCGCGCAGCCACGAGCAGGACGAGATACGCAACGCCGTCCGCGAGCAGCCACGACAACGGCAGCGCAGCGACCAGCGCATCCGAGTCCCGTCCCATGGCGTTCGTGATCAACATCGCCGCCGCGTAGGCGAACAGCGCCGTGTCGGGCCCGAGCCGACCTCGCGCACCGATGCCGCGCCCAGCGCGCACCACGGAACGAATCGTGCCGAGCAGCGCGAGCACGCAGAGCGGCGCGGCGAGCAACCACGACTCCGGCAGCAGGTTCGACGACATCGCCAATCCAGCGCCTCGTGCGCGACCGCTGCCGAGCAGCGTTGCAGCGGCAAACAACGACGCCATCGCGACGAAGGCCCATGGCCACATGCGACTCGTCGCGGCGCGCGAAGGCAGCGCGGCGATGCTGCGCCTTCGAAAGGCGCGCCACATTCGCTGTCCTGTGAGAACAGCGGCCAGCAAGAACAGCCCGCCGGTGGCCAGCAACATCGCGCCCGAACCGCCAGACGACGACACCGCGGCGCCGACGCAGAGCGCGGCCGTCGCGCCGAGCGCAAACGAGGTGGATCTTCGAATGCCCGCGGCTGCTGGCATGCGCCCCATCGCGAGCAACTGCAGCAGCAACACCGCGGACAGCTGCAGCATCAGCGTCGCCGTGTCGGGCCGCAGCACGTGGCCATGCATGGCGACCGGCGGCAGGCATGCGAACAGCACGCAGCCAGCGATCGCAAAGGCGCGACCGTTCGCAAGCATGCCGATGAGATAGCCCAGCATCGAGCAAGCGAACACGCCGAGGAACTGCGCAAAGCGCGCAGGCAGAACCCACCGCGCGACTTGGTCGATGGGCGTGCCGGGCGCGTCGATCGGCGGCGCGAACGACTCGACAAACAAGTTGGCGAACGTCACCGGACCGAGCGCGGCGGACTCGAGGCGCTCCCATTCGAAGACCGCGACCGGCGCGTCGAGCGAGGCGCCGGCGACGAACGCCGGCAGCGCAACCGCAAGCAACACGACGACGTGGCCTACCGCGCTGCGAGCCCAGCGGGCTGCGATCACGAGGCGATCGCGATGCAGTCGATCTCGACGAGGCCGGCCTTCGGCAGTTCCTTCACGGCGACCGTCGCGCGGGCTGGCTTGTGGTTGGGGAAACGCTTGCCGTAGACCTCGTTGACCGCGGCGAAGTCCGCCATCGACACGAGGTAGATCGTCGTGCGGACGACCTTGTCGAAGCTGGAGCCGCCAGCCTTCAGCACGGCTTCGAGGTTTTGGAGCACGCGCTCCGCTTGTTCCGCAGCCGTCGCGCCGACCATCTGCATCGTCGCAGGGTCGAGCGCGATCTGGCCGGAGCAGTAGAGCATGCCGCCTGCCTTGACGGCTTGGCTGTAGGGACCGATGGCGGCGGGAGCAGAACCAGTGGCGACGATTTCAGGCTTCATGGATCAGTTTCTTGTGCGAATCAGGGCTTCGGGCACAGCCGCGTGCGCAGGCGCTGCTCCACCATCGGTGGCAGGAAGTGCGCGACGCTGCCGCCGTTCTTGACGATGTCCTTGATCAGCGACGAGGACACGTAGGAGTACTCCGCGCTCGGCATCACGAAGACCGACTCGATCTCGGGTCGCATCTGCCGGTTGGTCAGCGCCATTTGGTATTCGAACTCGAAGTCCGACACCGTGCGGACGCCGCGCAGGATCGCGCTGATGCCTTGGTCTCGGCAGAAGTCGACGACGAGGCCGCCAAACGTGGTGACCGAGAGGCGCGGGTCCTTCGGCATCACTTCGCGCAGCATCTCGACGCGCTCCTCGGGCGTGAACGTCGCCGTCTTCTGCCGGTTGATCGCGACGGCCACGGTCAAGTGGTCAAACAGCGGCAGCGCACGCTGGATCAAGTCCAGGTGGCCGCGCGTGACCGGATCGAAGCTGCCGGGGTAGATCGCCTTGACCATGCGGATTCCTCGGAAAAGGGCGCGGGACTGTAACCGCGGGGCCGCTCCGCGCACGGAAGAGTCATGCACAACATCACGGACAAGGCCCTGCTGTGTGCGGCGGTCGTGGCGGTCGCGACGGCTTGGCTTACCCAGCAGAACTTCGGCGCGGCGGCGGCCGTTGCGGCGATCGCGACAGCGCTCGCGGCGCGCGGGCCCGCGTTCTGGCCGTGCCTTGCGGCCCTGCCGACGCTGCTTGCCTCGATGCCGCAGGCAGAACCGCAGGCGCTCTCGCCCGCGCCTGGAGCAGTCGCCGTCGATGGCACGGTCGTGGCCAAGCGAAGCGATCCGACGACCGGTTCGTTGACGCTCGACCTGCGCACGCGCGGCGGGTTGCAGCGCCTCTCATGCGACGGGCAACTCGACGCGATGCCAGGCGATCGCGTCCGCGCCGTCGCGCGCTGCAGCATGAGCGCGATCCTCGACGAGCCCAATCCCGTGCACGCGGCGTCGGGCGCATGCCGGGTCGACGCGGCGCCGCGCGGGCTGCCGTTCGCCGTCGCGACGCTGCGCCAACGGCTCGAGGACGAAGTCACCGAGATCGCGGGCCCTGAACACGCAGGGTTCCTGTGCACACTGACGCTCGGGCGCGGCGCGCGCATCGACGAGGACATCGCAGCGATGCACCGCGGCACAGGTCTCAGCCACCTGCTCGCAGTGAGCGGCGCGCATGCGGCGATGCTCGCATGGCTCTTGGGCCTGCAGCCGTTTGGCGGCGGACGAAGGCGACCGGTCTCGCGCCTGCATCTCTGGCTCGCGATGGGCGCGCTCTTCGTCTATGGCGCAGTGACCGGCATGGAGCCGCCGATGTTTCGCGCGCTGTGCGGTTACCTGCTCGTCGCCATCGGGTTGCGGCACGGACGGCATGCGAACGCTGCGCAAGCGCTGCTATGGCCAGCGGTGGCGAGCGCCGCGCTCGCGCCATCTGGCGTGCTGACCGAGAGCTTCTGCCTCAGCTATGCCGCAGTGTTCGGCCTCTCGCTCGCAGCGCCTGCGCGCGGAGGCTCGCGGCTCGAACGCTTCGTCGCAGCACCGATGCGCGCGTCATTCTGGGCCACCGCGACAACTGCGCCGCTGACGCTCGCGTTCTTCGGCCAACTCGCGCCGTGGACGATCGTGCTCACGCCGCTGCTGTCGCCGATCATCGCCGCGCTGTTGTTGCTCTGCCTCTCCGGCGCTGCGCTCGGCGCGATCGGAGTTCCGTGCGCGGCTGCGTTGCGCGACATCGTGAGTCCGTTGGCCGACCTCTACCTGCTGGTTCTCGGCGTCGCGGACCAATGGCCAGGCACGCCGGTGCATGCGTTCGGAACGCCATCCCCGATGCTGTTGCTGGCGGCTGTCGCGGGCGCAGCGTGCATCCTCGCGCACCGAATGGACCGTCGCCGAACGCTGGCTAGTGTGTTCGTGCTCTGCGTTCCGCACTTCTTGCCGCAGCCAAATGAGCCGGTGCGCGCAGAGCTGTTTGCGATCGGGCACGGGCAAGCGTGCCTGCTTGCGCTCGACGATGGCAGGACGGTCCTCATCGACTGCGGCAGCCAGCAGCGACCTTCGCTGCCGTCTCGCAAAGTCGAGGCCGCGCTGCGACGGCGACGCATCGACGTGCTTGTTCTCACGCATGGCGATCACGACCACACGGGCGGAGTGTCGCGCTTGTTGCGCAGCGTTCCCGTTCGCGAAGCGGCGCTTCCCGAGTCGATGCGCGGGTCGCCGACACATGAAGAACTGATGCGCGAAGGGGTCGCTTTGCGATGGCTCGCGCCGGGCGAGTCCTATGGCGACGCAGCGACGTTGCTCATTCAGGCGCCGCCGCTCGTCGGCGTGGGCGACAACGATTCGAGCCTATGGGTTCGCGCGCAGATCGGCGGCACGCGCATCCTGCTCACGGGCGACGCCGAAGAAGCGGGCGTCGCATGCGCGCTGCAGCATGGCATTGCCGCGAAGGCGGACGTGCTCGTGCTGCCCCACCACGGCAGGCCCAACGCGGCGGTCCTTCGACTGCTGCAAGCGGTCGAACCAACGTTCTGTCTCGTGTCGAACGAACGCGGAGACGGCAACTCCGAGCAAGGAGCCGTCGCGATGGCATTCGGCATACCGGTGTTCGCGACCGGCAGCG
>JACCDO011826414.1_pt1 | contig 19557 bp, 18 predicted proteins | sample 7446101 | NCBI WGS metagenome assembly JACCDO01 (sample SAMN15323440, study PRJNA562643) | freshwater metagenome | isolation source: river surface water | place: USA:Blue River Watershed | collected 2017-08-16 | reverse complement strand
AATTCAAATAGATTAATTAAAGATTGTTATCCATCTCCTCCTTATCATTGGATTCCTAAAATAAAATCAGATATAGGAAAAAGCTATTGTAGAAAAATGTTAACTGAAGAACCAGTAGCACCACAACCAGTAGCACCACAACCAGTAGCACCACAACCAGCAGCACCACAACCAGCAGCACCAGCACAAGTAGTAGATATTAAAGCAATAAAAAATGATGTATTACAATTAATTACAATATTGCTTCCAGCTGAATTATGGAAACAAAATATTACATTGCCAAAAACAGTTGGTGAAGCAATAATGGATGATATTATAAGACTATCAAATAGATTATTAAAAAATATTAAAATCGGAGATGGAACAGAGATATTAGCAGTTTTTGACAAAGAAGTTCCAAAAGAATTCTTAAATGTATTCATTAGATCATACAAGGACGAAAAAGATGGAAAAGTTTCAGAAACATTTAAAAAATGGTTGTCGCTAAGTGTCAAAAAATCTGGATTTAACAAATTAACTCAACAAGGCCTTGATTATCTAAGTGGACTATTATTCTATATAACATTAGAATGCATTGAATTGACAATATCAGCTGCAATGTATGATGAAAAACCTAAAAAGCCTACAATTAGACAATATGAACAAATAAAGCAAATGGATTCCGCTTTAAAACAACTATTAAAATAATTCAACGATATACATTTATCCAACTCGGGAATGATAATATCCCAAGTATTTTGAATTAACTGTAAGAGTCCAAGTATCTTTATTGATAATATATACATCTTCAACACATGGACGTAGACCTTTTGTAAAATCAAAAGCAGTGTTATAGTCCATGTCATAGAATTTCATTAATATTGCAATTACTATAGTTGCAGATCTATGCTGACCACTTTTACAATGTATAAATATATTATCATTAGATTCTTTAGCTAGCTTGTATAAAGTAAATATTTCCTGAATCATCTTTGGAAACTTATTACAAAAATCTTTATGACTTGTATAATATGAATGTAGTTGTATTCCCCAAGGATCTACGTTTATTTTTCTCAACGATATAATATGCTTAATTTTCATATGGGAAAATAAATCTATATAGTCAAATGCTAACATAGATCCCAAGAATAAATTATCTTTAATTTTAGTCATAGGATAATATAAAGACAATGTAAATATATCTTTATCTTGTGTTTCTTGTGTTTCTTGTGTTTCTTGTGTTTCTTGTGTTTCTTGTGTTTCTGTGGTAATAGTATTCATTTATAGGTTTGCTTGTTTATTTTAAATTGATTTTGTTTTTCAAAATTTTTTTAGGATAAAAATGGAAACTCAACATAGATTCATTGATTGCTTATATTTTAAAACACATGTAATATGTGATTTAGAACCACTGTTTTTCATCCAAACAAGTCAAAACTCATGCGAACCAACAATTATATCAACCCATGATTTTAAAAGGGCAGATGAATATTTCCTTGAACAACTTAAAATATTATCTATAGAATTCTACATATTATACACAAATATAATTAGTTGTATCAAAAATAAAACCTACGCAGATTTTACTCTTCACGAGATTGAACAAATTACAATATTATTCAATTCGTACTTAGTCAATAAAAATGATATGAAAATCAAATTGCACATGTATGGTGATAATAATATGTTTTCTATTAGAAATTCATTCCATAAACAAAATAATTTGCAAATAATATTGATGGGAACTTATCATCCAATTATTTCTTTATATAAATTTTTCAAAGATCATGCAACTAAAAAATTTGAAATCATGTATAAAGATTATATTGATTATCAATCTGCAGGATTGGACTACGACGAGTCTGACGAATCAGATTGTGAACCAGATATTTCAACATGTATGATTTAACTTTATCCCTTTATAAAGTTAAAATTTATTCCATCGGTGGAACTAATATAGGACTTCCTGCCCTTGAATTTACATTATTATCTATATTCTCAAAATTTTCCAAATATTGACTTATCTTGATATATAAGTCTTTCAATGATTGTTGACTCTGCATGATAAAACACTCTATTATATTTTCATGTAAAAAATAAGGAACTCTATGATATCTTAATTTTGTTAATATATAACTACGTGGATTTTGACAATACATTAGTACATTATCATATATTTCGAATTGTAGTTCTTCGTCATTATATGATAATCCTTTTCTTTCGGTATTAATGTAAAAATTTCTATGATTACCAAAAATATATACTATCATTATCATTGTACAAAATATATCATTTGCATCAGACTTTTCTATATACATATTTTCAATAGGTACTGCGTTATATAATTCTTTTATAGATATTTCTAACAGTGGCATGTACTTATATACAGATTCCTTAATAAAGGAGTTTAGATTTAGACTTAGATGATTATAAGCTTGCATAGGAGTAAAAAATGAAAATGTATTTTTAAAATCCATATTAATGTTTTCTTTTGTTGCGCATCCAAAATCAATTAAATTTAACAATCCATTATGAACGACAAGATTTGTTGGTTTTATATCATTATGATACCACTCAATATTATGTAAATTAATGACAGCCTTTAACAAATGAGAAGTCATAAGCAATTTTTGATAATTAGTAAGCGCTTTAATTCCATAAGACTCTAGATCTTTTGAATATTGTGGATAAACTAAGCATACCCATATTTTCGTTTGTACTTGATTTTCGCGTTCTAATAAAGTTATGATTCTAAGAGTATCTTTTGGAACAGCTAAATGTTCTATACTCTCTACAGTAGTAGCAAATTTTATTTCATTTGGGATTTGATATTTGAATTTTGAAAAATCGATTTTATCATTTGTAATTATGTCAAGTTCAGATGTAAATTTAACAACTGTATTATTTTCACATAATACTACATATGAATTTTTTGAATGTCCTATATGACCTAAAGGATTATATTTTGTATGTTTTTGAAGTATTTTGCATAAAGTAGCAAGTTCATTATCGCCACTAGATAATATTTCTTGACAAATAAACATTTTATAGGATTATCAAAATTTATAAATTATTCATTTTAAACTTGAGCCTACGTTATTAAATTACTTAGTACGTGATGTAATAACTTAGCTTGATATCCATTTGGAAATATTATTTCAAATTGCTTTTGTAAACCTTTATTCATATAATGAATTGTTAGTATGTTTCTATCTAATTGTATATCAATCATATCTTTGAAAAATAAATTTTTAGAAATAAACCAAAAACTTTTCCATTCGAAGCCACTACCATCTTTCATTAATCTTAATTTTATTAATCTTCGTGTCTTTCCAGACTTTTTAAATACAAGTATTCCATCAGGACTAAATAATTTCCAAACATCATCAGTGGAATAATCCATTATAGTTAACTTTATATAATATAAAGTTATTTTTTTAAATCAATGCTTTTACCATATCTAAATTTAGTTTCTCTTCTTCCATCAAGTCTTCTGGTAACATTTTTCGCTCTTCTAATAAATCAATAACTGTTTTATTCATTGTATTCAAACACCACTCAAGTACAGTATGTATTAAATGCGTGTCAATGTCATAATCAACGTAACTTAGGTCTTCTATTGTATTAACAAATTTAATTTCATAACCTGGTTGTAATTCTATCCTATTAACTAAACATAACATGATATTATCATAATCACAACTATTAATAGATTGAATAAAATCATCAGTAGAAAATTTACGTTTTCTTTTTGTACTTTTTGCACTTGGTGGCAATTCGTACTCAATATCAGAAAAAAATTGAATTAAATTATTATTTAATGTTTCTTTTGCGTAATTTTTAACAATAGACTCATCTACAATTCCCATTAAGCATAAACGAAACAAACGAATTTCATCATTCTTTAAAATTCTTATCTTTTTAATCAAGGCAGTTTCTATCTCACGTTTATTTCTTGAATCTATGCTAAATGATAACATTGTAGCTTCTGAGTCCCTTGTTAGACAATAATCTATTTCAATATCTTTGATAAGATCTAAGTTTTTTTGAAAAATTTTTTTACCAACTTCTAATACTGAACAATTAAAAGAATCAACATTTATAATATCACCTTTTTTCAAGTCTCTAATACTAAAGACAAACGCGATATGTCTTATCAAATGTGGCTTATAAGACTCACAATCATTATTTGTTTTACTTTCAACAATATAGACGATAGAGTTTTTATTATATTTAGTGATATAATTACTAATTATAGGACAATATGTATTATCAAACATTTTATCAGTATTAATACTGATACTTAAATAATTTTCTAAATCTTTTAGACGTCCAGTATAACAAATTTCTACTTTTAATAAAGTAGCTAATGGAATATTACCTAATATACTTCCATCTTTTGAAACTAAATCATTTAAATAAATTAAGGTATCAGACATTTCTATTATACAGTTAATACTAATTAACTAATTGTTTAATTTTTCAATTTTCAGATATTTGAGTTCTATGTCTTCGCTACTACATATTACGTTATTTTTTGCCAAATACAGATGATGTCCGTCTTGATAGTATTTTTGAATATCTAATTCAATATTATATTTACACTTTCTTCGTAATTTTGGATCTATACTGAAGTGTACGCAATTTCTGCTCATTTTTTTAAGATAACCAGAAGAGAGTATTTGTTCTACTGATTTTTTATCTGTGCTATGTATTGGATTTTCTGTAAAGAATGACAACTCGAGTCGCTCCATTAACAAGTCACTTTTAACATGAGCGAGCGAATGGCCTTGAACTGCTTTTATCATATCATTTTGTACATGAAAACGTTGTTTATTATCTGTACTAACCCAATCTAGAATTGATTCGCGTGTGAACTCTATAAGATATTTTGACTTTGCCAATGATATAAGAATATCAATATCAATATAACCATCTTCCATAATTTCTTGCATTCCATGACGTAAAAGCCATGTTAAACTTTTAGAACTACCTTTCTGCATTTTAAATAAATTGATTTTATGCTTAATATTCAATTCAAAGAAAATTCAAAGAAAATTCAAAGAAAATTCAAAGAAAATTCAAAGAAAGATAATGAAAAATAAATCAACCATAGTTGAACGTATTCATACTTTTGAATTTACTAGTAAGAAATTTCTCGTTAAGGATTACTGTATTAATCCATCTCTTCACGATGATGATGCTTATATGGATCATAACGTTTGGAAACAATTACCACGTGGAAAATCTGAAGTTTATCATGATAATGTATTAATTTATACGCTAGTTGGATCTAAAAAATTTGGCGATGAAAATCATACTTATGGTCTTAATGGAAACATTTGGAATAATGAATGGGACCAAGTCTTTGCAACCATCAAAGAGAACGGAGAATGCTTTCATGTTGGCTTTTTTAAATATGATAACGTTAAGTATTGCGTTATAGGTTCAAAAAACGTACATATTTTGTTAGATTTAACAGACTTATCTTCTATCAATGATCAACTAAATTTTGTGGATAATATTCGTTACTCCTATGCAATCAAAATGGCAAAATGTTTTTTTAAAAACTTCACGTTTGATATTTTTGATTTTTGCATTAAAAATAACGTTTGCTTTGTTGGAGAATATATAAATCCAGAACATTATCATGTATGTTCGTACGAAAAAGAAGAAATTAAATTCTTTGCTATTACTTCAGTACTTAGCGAATATACTTGGTGTACTCCAGATGAGATGGTTAAGATTTGTAAAGAAATCGGTGTTAAAGCAGTAGATATATTTGCATGTCAAAATAATTCTGAATTAGACATAATTAAGGATGAATATTTCCATAAACCTAATATGGAAGGACTAGTCTTATACTTTGTTAAGGACCAAAGAGTAGTTCGCATTCAAAAATTTAAAAATAAAGAATATACAATTTTACGTACAATAAGAGAATATATAAATAATGGTAGTTCTCACCTTAAATTAAAAGATAGGCTTAACGAGTATCATATTCACCTTAAACAATCTGAAATTTCAGAATGGATAAATTTCTTTTTATGGGTCAAACAAAATAAACCAGAACAATTCGGATATAATATTTATGCAAACTATCTAAATTCTGATAAAAAACTTATGGATACCGATAAAACTATCGTTATGTTATGTGGATTACCTGGATCTGGTAAAACAACAGTAGGTTCAAATTTAATGTATGGTCTCCTAGAGAAGTCAATATCATCAATCTATTTGGATCAAGACATGTTCAATCGTGATGGTAAACGTTTTGATGCTGCAGTATTAGATTATATTAAAAATGATTCCAACAAAGTAATCATTCTTGGAAAATCAAATACAACTAAACAAATGCGCACAAATACTTTAAAACATGTTACAACAGAAAAAATAATCTGTGTTAATTTTGAACCACCAAAAGATTTGGAACAGTTGTCGATAAGAATAAATGGGAGAGAATATCATAAAAATTTATTCTATCCCATGTGTGAAAAAGTTATCAAAGATTTTAGTAGCACATATCAGCCGCCATTATCAGAAGATTTTCAAAATTTAATTAACGTTACTTTTGGCGAAAGCATTGATCAAGTACTAGGTAAAATTTGTAAATTTTTGGATAAGGACATATCAATTTGTTGGAATAATTTTGTTATGTGCGAGTATATAGGAGTAAAAGTTAATCAAAATGATATTAAGAAAATAATTGATGAATCATGTGAGAAGTATACTATTGAAAAGAAAATACATATACCAGCAACACGTTCATATCATGTAACGTTATTATACTGGACAAATTTCTGTGATTTCAAAAAATTACAAAAATGGTGGCATCGTATTGGCGAAACAATCGAAATACAAATAAAGGGATTATTATGGAATGATGATATTTCAATGTTTGAAGTTTGGATTGAAACAGAGCAGTTTCATATTACATGGGAAAAGAAAAATCAAACAATACAAAATAAAGACTCGAAAAAGCTATTTGAGTTAAGTGATGTGAATAAAATAGGATTAGATTATAAAATAGAAGGTATAATATCAAAATACTAAACCTTACGTTATTGTAAAGTTTAAAATCAAATGAATTCTATTATAATATGGTCAATAATATTTTTACAAATGCCATCTTTATGTTCATTAATTAAAAATTGTTTTTGTAAATGAACTTCATTCAGATATTTTTGAATGTGGTTTACTTTTTCTCTAGAATCTTTATTCCATGGCGGAAATTTTATATTTGAATGTTTAAGTTGATGTCTCCACCAAGGATCCTTGAGAAAATCAAAATCTGTTAGATTATCGATTAAATTCTCATACAGTTGTCTCTTAAAGTAATCTTCGTTTTTAGATAACTTGTAAACTTTATTCAAGAATAATTGTTTCGTTACGATATGATTTTTTTTTATACGATCAAGAAAAGAAATAATTGATACATGGGAGATATTCATATTTTTATCAATATGAGTTTGAATACCTGAATAATTTTCATTATTAATTTCGACTATTAAATCATGTAATTCATGTCGTTGATAAGGTTGACGACGTTGATTCATCTTAATTTTTAACCAAAGATTTATTTATTTTCTTTTCAATTTCTAAAATGGAAAGTCTTGCAATGCAGTATTCGCCAATTATTTATATTCATAGTGAAGAACGTTATTTTCCTTGTTCTATCAATTGGCTATTAAATTACAGTACTTTGATAGATTTTAATGACAATATAAGAATTTCTAAACCAACACATAAAGATATATTTGAAATTGCTAAGAAATATAATTTTGAACGTAGAGGTGATGGAGATGTTGTACTTTCATTTCCAGAAAGTGTTTATAAAGGGCAACAACCAATTTCAGATGTACCAATTTATTGTATAATGAAAGAACTTAATGGTAAAGTATACTTAACATATTTTGTCGTATTCGCATTTAATGGTAATTATGAAATAGCTGGTTTAGTAGGTCTTGGTTCTCATCCTGGAGATATCGAACATGTTACACTTGAATTCGAAAATAATAAGTTATTACGTATGTTTTATGGTGCACATGGATCAACAGATGGACGTTGGGTTAATGCTTCTGATATTGAATATGATAATGGTCATCCAGTGTGCTATATGGCATATTCTGGTCATGGATTGTATCCTAAATGTGGACAAGTATTTCGTTTTGGAGGATTTGCTAATGATTATTTAGATAGAGGATTTAAATGGTCTCCACATGTTGATTTTGTTTATTTGAAAGATCATGAAAAATTTAATGTTGATACTATGGGATGGGTCATGTTCAATTCTCGTTTTGGCGGAAATGATTATGAACCAAATACAGAAGGTATCATGTCATTATTAGATAAAGATTGGTTTAAAAATATTGATAACTTAGACGCAAATTATTATAAACCACCACCAATAATTGATGAAAAATGGGATTTTCACATGAAAGTTGTATTGCGGTTTTTAATTATAGCTATATTATATACAGCAATATTATTGGTTAGAATATTTGTAAGAAAATACTTAAGAATAGTTCCAGAAAATGGAAGAAAAATTATTTATAAAGGCATAGAACACTTTGTAAATGTAGGTATAATTGTTGCGTTATACTACGGATATATGTATTGGGGTAAGAAATTATTGCTTAAATATGTACCATCATAAATGTAAATGGTTGATAGATTTTTTTTATGGAAAAAACGTGTAGATTCAATTGTATATGATAAGATAAGTTTGCACTTAGATGATTTGGTTGATGAAGCATATAGAGATAATTATGAAAAAGGAGTAAGTGCAAAGGAAATGGCTAAAAAAATAATATATGAATATGAAAACATGATTTAATATTTTCTTTTTAAATAAAAAGAAATGGACATCACAGATGAAGATTGTTTCCAATGGAAACAAAATCCAACAACTAATCCAAAAACAAATCGTAAAATAGAAATTGGTAAAGCTGTTTATCAACGTTTTCTTAGACGTTGCGGTGATCCTGGACTTCTACAACATGATCAACAAATTCCACCACCAGTTCAACCACCAGTTCAACCAGTTGCACAACGTCCTTTATTACAACGTAAACCAAATAATGAACAAGTGGAAGAACAAAATGAACAAAATCTCCAAGTAATCGAACGTCCACAAAGAAATATGAATTATCAGAGAGTGCCAAGAAATTCTGAACGTAACAAGATGAGAAACTGTATGCCTGATCCACCTTATAGATGGACAAAAGCAAATAGAGCACAAGGTATACCAGAAGGATATTGTGAAGAAGATTTAGACTATAATGGATATTTATTGAGACTTCAAGAATGGGAAAGAAATAATGCAAATCAAGGTCCAGTAGTTCCAGCAGTTCCAGCAGTAGTTCCAGCAGTTCCAGCAGTTCAAGAAATAGTTCCAGCAGTTCCAGCAGTAGTTCCAGCAGTTCCAGCAGTTCAAGAAATAGTTCCAGCAGTTCCAGCAGTAGTTCCAGCAGTTCCAGAAATAGTTCCAGCAGTAGTTCCAGCAGTAGTTCCAGCAGTTCCCGTTAGACAACCTATTAGAAATCCAATTTATCAACGTCTTAATAATAATGCAGTAGATAAAAATGGAAATAAATTAAATCTCATGAAAAATTGTAATCCAGATCCACCTTATAGATGGATTAAAGCCAAAAGAGCTCAAGGTATTTTACAAGGTTACTGTGAAGAAGATATTACATATAACGACTATTTACAAGAAATCCAAAATATCAACAATGGAATAGTACAAGTACAACAACCTATTCAAGTACCAAAAAAATTGGAAATTTACTATGAACCACAAATTAATGAAAACTTTATGCGTTCTCTAGACTTTAGACCAATAGATTACCAAAATTATAAATTTTTAAACATAAAACCAAGAGGAAGAATGAGTAAAGCATTAGAGAAACTATTCGAAACAATTCAAGATAGACCACTATTGCTTGAAGATATCAAAAATTTGTTGAATTGTCCGCAAAATAGACTAAATGATTTACGATATGAATTAAATTATTTATTAGAATTTAATGATAATATGTTTATAATAGCATTTGAAGCATTTGAAGCACAAGAACAATATTTTGATAAATCATATATAATATGGGCTACAGATAAAATAATTACTGAATTTAGCGATAAAGTTGTTTTCTTACCTTATTCCCCAAGAGATCTAGTCCCTATAAGACAAGTAAAAACTATTAAAAAAGATATAGAAATACCTTTTATCAAATTTCCACAAAAATGGGTTAATGCTGTTAATGCGTACTTGAGTGATTTCAATATTGATAAAAAATACGATGCATACACAACTATACAAAAAGTATTAAAGTTTGATGCAAACTATGAGAATAGATTACATTATTGCAATCAAAATGGTGTTGATATTAATGGGTATGAAATAAATATTAATAAAGAGAAACCATTAAAAGATATCTATACTCCAAGATGGATAAATATTTCTAATTTAGATTATGATATAACAGATTTTGAACCACATAGAATAGAAAAAGTAACTGTTAAAGGAAATAAAAATTTAGAAAAAAGCGTAATTATATTTGATGAAAATTTTTATACCTTCTTATATATAATGAAAACTAAATATTACGATCCATTCAAGTATAGAGATGAACTCGTTAAGATAAAAGATGAATATAAAACAAAAATAATCCAACAACTTACCAATGATTTAAAAGCAGAAGAAGATATTGCTGATTATTTTGTTTATGTTAAAGATACTCAAGCTGATAACACAGGAATTTCATTTGATCAAGCCAGACAAAAAGCAGTGAAAGATTTAGGATTTGATGAACAAGAATTAAAACAATATACATTAAAAGAATTAGAAGAGCTACTTGGAGTTAAAATACGTCAAGGAACATCAATTGAAGGAAAATATTGGACTTTTAAACAAGATCAAATGAAATTATGGACTATATTCACTCTATATTATGTACCAATTACATTTGATAAATTTAAGTCAATGAAAAAATGGGATAAAAATTATTGTAGATTTGTAATTAACCCTAATACAAATAAACCAGAAGTCTGGTATGCAAAAGAAGGAGTACATTCAGTTGCATTAAACGAAATGGAATATGGTAAAAATCTTAGAGCTCCTAATGGTAATATTATAAATTCATTACAATCAGAATTAACAGAAATCTTTTTACCAAAACTTGAACAATTAAAAAATATTTATCATAAAAATCCAAATATTGATCCTAACGAAATACTTGATGACCGTAATATTAAATTTTTAAAGTCTCAAGATCAACAAGAATATGATAAAATGTTAGGTAGAGCAGATGACTCTAAATATATAAAACTTAACAAAGATTTAGGACACTTGCATGAAGATGATAAAATCCAAATTATGAATCATAAAAATAAAGGATCCAATTGGTATGAAATTCCATCTTTAAATGAAAATCAACGTAAAATTTATGAAGATAATCCATTAGTTAATCCTGATAGTAAAAAAGAATTCGATTTTGAAATATTTAAAGATAGACTCATTGAAGCTAAATTATATAATCCAAATATGAAACATAAAATGTATCCAATTAATCCAAGAGATTGTATGAGATATTTGATTAAAAATGACGAGTATCCTACGAATGGATTAAAACTTTCAGAAAATAGTCAATGGAAACGTATAATTGCAGAAAGATGTAAACAAGTATTTAATAAATATGCAATGGAAAATCCACAAATATCTAATAGAAGAGATACTACTAATGTTCATTCTGATGCAGCAGTTAAAGATGTTGTTGTTTTTACAAAACATTTAAAAACATTTCCACAAAAAATTGTTGGTTTTGATGCAGCGTTTAAATCATTCAATGACTATATAGACGCACAAGTTAAAAAGAATCCAGAATTATTAAAAATAAAAGTAACTGCAATCGGCGATATGGGTAAAAAATATATTTATAACAGTTTTAAAGATTATAGAAAATTTTTAGAACAAATGACAATAGGATCATCTAATGGAACATTTGATGCAAATTATACACTACACAAAGAGTTCAAAAAAGATTTTGAAAGTGCTCCTGAAACATTTGCACTTGTATGGAATTATATAAGTCAACTTAATTCAGAAGAAACAATTCTTGACATGACTAAGTATTTACTAGAACAAATTTGCGAAGCTCATATGTTCTGTCCAGATGGTCAAAGAAGTAGATTATTAGATGTTTTACGTGCTCATCCAGCAATTTTCCAATTAGAAGGCGACGCTCAAATGGACGCAAAAGTTGCTGCTGCTGAAAACGAAATTAAAGATTTATTAATGATTGAATACGAGCAAATAATTAGAGAATTAAACGAAGAATACGCAGAAGATTTGGATGTTGATATCGATGACATGATGCAAAATAAAGTTGATTTTAAAACACGTCAACCTTTAGATCAAAAAATACTTGATAAATTAGAAGAAATTTATAACAGAATTTCTCCAACTTATTTGCAAAAAGATAGTATTGGTATATATAATTTCAATAAATTATTTTTCAAAGTTTTCAGATATATTATCTTTTTATAAATTTTTCTTTTTCGATTAAAAAGAAATCTCAAAATTCAAACATTATATATTTTTTCCAAGGCCACTCATTCTGCGGATATACTAGCAAAGTATATAATACTAACTCATGTCCAAAAGGACGCGTTATATCCAAATAACATTCTTCGATTGTCTTATTACCTATAACATATGCATCATATCCAATAATATTTAAATTATATCCATATTGAATGTATTCTTTTAGCATTCTATAAGCTTTTCCAGTCTCACATGATTCATCTAAACATGCACGTTCATAAAATGTACAATAAAACTGACGTGATTGAAAATAACTAAGTCTATGTTCATTTCCTTGTTTATCAATCCATATTGAAAACACTGGAATATTTGTACGTTTACCTTTGTCATCAAGTGCAACATCTTTATGTCTCTTTGGATTATCGCTTTGATACATTTCTAGTCGTGTATCATAAAATATTTTACTTGGATGTCCATTTATATCCAATTCTGATTTGAAAACTTTATTGCCTTGATGAAAATTTTCTAAGTTAAGTGCTAAAGGTAATCCTGGCTGACCATGATTTATAGGTCCTATAAATTTAGGACTAAGTTGGGGTAGGCCTATACCATCTCGTCTTCCTCCATGTCGAAAATTAGGATAAACATTAATTACACCATGCACTAATTCAGGATCTTTTAACATTAAAAATTTGGTTAATATTAATTTACCAGAAACTCCACGTTCTATATTTTCATAAGCAATAAAGTCACATTCATCTTCATGAAGTTTATATTTATTATTTCTCAAAGCTTGAAGTGCTTTTTGATTTTTCTTTAATTCAATTCTATTTTTATATTTTTTACTATGAACTCCACATAATAACCCTATTTCTGGAACATACCAGTAAGCTCCGTTAGAGCATATATCACATTTCTTTTCACCCCAAATAGGAAGATTCATTTATACAATAGTTTTAAAAATGATTTAAAAATGCAAATTTTCAATTTTAAAATGTGGGAACTTATTGATAAACGCGATCTTAAAACGATTAAAAAAAATAAGTTAAAAATATTATGGTCTCATGTATGGTACTCAAATTCGTTAGGCTTTTCTGAAATATCAGATTATTTACTAGATAATATTAAAGATAATAGTAATAATACTCGTCATGCACTTGAAATTTATACATATTGTTCTATCCATAATATGAAAAAGACGATATCTAAACTACAAGAACTAACAAATGAAACTAAATTTGTGGATGAAAATACGTATTGTAATTTTGCAAAAATAAATGAAACACAAGCAAAAGACGCAAAAGACGCAAAAGACGCAATAAATTATGCAGTAGAATTTTCTGGTATATTTCCAGAAGCTGGATCAATATATTCTGCAATTATCAATAAAAATCCTGATATATTAGAACACTTGATTGAAACGTATACTATTAATTATAGCAAGAAATATGTAATGGATGAGTGTCTATTACATAATAGTAAAGACTGTCTACGTATAGTTTTGCGAAAAATAAAATACGGTAGAGACATTATCAACAAATGTTTGCGCAGTGGTTCTTTAGTTTGTTTCAAAGAGATGATTGAATTCTTTGGACTCAAATATGAAGATAAGTATTTATTAACTGCACTTAGTTCGAAAAATTTAGAACTAATTAAGTTTTTGGTAAAATGGGAAGATTAAATTCGTTACTAAAATTTGTAATGAATTACAATTGTGGACGTTGATAACTTTGATCTGATTTCTCGCGTTCTTTTGCTAAGCGAAGCGCTTCATTATGAATTGCTTCTGATTTTGCCCTGACTTCTCTTCCAGTTTGTGAACCTTGTGCTCCTAAAATATCTTCAGGACTCATACCCATTGGTCTCTCAAAACCGTCATCTTCTAATTCTAATTCGTCTATTGGTTGTCCAGGAAGACCAGTTAAATCTGGAATGTCTTCATCTCGTTCCATTGGACGTTGTTGTTGACCCATTTGTGGATTCATTTGAACTGGTGTTCTTCTTGCTGTATCTCTAGCAGTTACAGGAACAACTCTATCGTAATTTGGCGGACGATTTTGTGGACCAACATCACGTTCCATTAGTTCTTTTCTAGCAGCTTGTTGTGGTCTCATAGGACGTTTTGTTTGTCTGTTAGCTTGCATTGGATTTGATTGATTTAATCTACTATTTGGTGTTGCTTCAATACTAGAAAGTTCATCAATATCTTCGGATGGCTCTCCGTCAATTACTTTATCGACAGGAGTTCCGCCTTTTTTAATTTGCTGAGCTTGTTGAGCTTGTTGAGCTTCTAAGAGAGATTTTCTATGTTGTACTTGTTGTACAGCTTTATTAAGAAGTTGAGCTGCATCATTGCCTACAAAACGTTTTGATTCATTTGTTAAAGTATTATGTAATATGATAGCTGGAACATGAGTAATATTTGCTTTTCTACAAAGAGCTAACATTTGTGGTGAATCTATTTCGATGAGACTAATATTAAAAAACCCTTGTAAAAATTGCAGAGAACTAATGATTTTTTGACATGTAGGACTTTTCTTTGAAGCCAAAACAATAAATCTTTCAGATGGATTATCCATTGTTTTAACTAATCCATATAAATTTAAATTCAAATTTACGAAAAAATATTTACCAAGTGGATAATTGAGAACGTTTCCATGTATTTGGACCAATACATACATAAAAATAATTTGAATCCCATGCAACTTCTCCAAATGTTCCCGTAGAACTACTTGAAGTTGGAACATTTCCTTGTCCTAACATGGTATAACCTTGTACTTCTAAATTTGGTGTTAACAACCTATTGTTTGAATAAGAGAAATTTGACTCACAACGTAAAAATGATCCATCATAATTCGATAATACTATATGATCTTGAATTGGTCTTGTGTTAGTAGGTATTGTATTTAATATAGATATTGCTCCAGCTACTGAAACTCCTTCGCCGTTTTCTGTTTTATAATTTGATACAGCAACATTTGAACAATATTCATTGAATAATAAAAAATTTGAGAATGGAGCAACTTCTAAAACTGCAGCTATTCTACTTGGTGAATTATAATCATGATGAATTTTTAATAATTTTTTATTTCTACATCCAGCATATAAATGTTCCTGACCAAATGTTAAATCAACCGGAGATGATCCGGTTGGACATTGTATAACTTCTTCTAACGAATCAGTAATTGTATCAATTTCTAATATACAATTTTGTGTTGTATTTATGAATGGATTTATTGATATCGCAATATATAAATGATTAGTAGCAGGATTTATTGTCATACCAGCAGCTGGATGATAACTAAATCCATTAAAGTTCAAAGAAATATATGTTATTACATATGTATTTTTATTAATTTTTATCACAACAGAAGGACTAATTGTATCAAATCCATTTCTTGTAGCAGCTGTAACATAAACGAATTGTCCGTAACTTGTAATGTAATATCCGCCAGCTAAACTTTCACTATTTGTAAGATCAATTGTTTGTACAAGAGTAGGAGTAGAAGGATTTGAAATATCGATTTTAACAGCAGTTCTTTCGAAATAACTACCCATAACTATCCATAAGTTATCATCGTCATCATGAATAATAGTATTAGCAAAACCGTTACCAACTAAAGTTTGCAAACTCCATACACTAATAATTTGATTAGTTAATGTTGATATTCTTATTAATGAACTTTGATTTGCTGTTATTCCTTCATTTGTTATAACCCAAATACTATTAGTTGAAGGAGTCCAAGTTAAATCTATTGGATAAGTTGTTCCAATTAAAGGTATTGTACTTAGAACTTGATGAGACAGTCCACTAATTCTATAAATAACATTATTTTCACTATCAGGTGTCCAAATATCTCCATTATCTTGATTTATGGTTAAGCTTCCTAAACTACAATTTTGGTTTGGGACTATGTTAACAGTTTGTAAAAGACTAACTTCGTCGAATGTAATAGATCCACTATCAGGATATTTTCCAAGTTGTAAAGAACTTTCAGTTTGTAGTTGAGTTGATACTAAATTTCCATTTACTTTAGTTTGAGAATTAAAACCTAAAGTAGAAATCTGTAAATTACCGTATGATGTAATATTTGTTGAATATGTTCCATTATCAGATGTAACATTTATATTTGCACCTGTATTTTCAACAATTAAATTCAAATTTGAAGAATATACATCTTCTGTAACTCCGTTATTTAATATTGTAATTCCCCATGTTGGTCCTGTAGATTCACTTTGAAGAAGTCCGTTAAATTCTGGACCAGTTGCACCAGTAATACTTGAAGCAGATGTATAAAAAGAAAGCGTAATATCCGCTCCTGTTCCAATATATTGTTGAGTAGATTGAACATACTCAGTTAATGCATGAACAGCATATGTTCCTTGTATCATTCCAATTACTTTATAAATTGCCATGTTTGTAAATCCATTATCTATTGAGCTTGTCAAATTTAGATATAAATTATTATTTGGCAATGACATTAAATAATCATATTGAATAAATGTAGAACGTTGATCGTTACCTTGTAAATCATCTATATTTATTGTCCACATGTTTCCTGTATTCCAGGAATTTTCATGTTGTATTGTACCAGTTCCAGTTGAATATTCAGAACCTGTAGAAACATAATGCCATTGTAATAAACTACTTGAACCTGCTATTCCTTGTTCTCCCCTTGAGCCTGTAGGACCTATATCCCCTTGTGGTCCTGGAATTCCCATGAATCCTTGTTGTCCTTGTGGTCCAGCTGGCCCAGTATTTCCTTGATTTCCTTGTGATCCTTGAAGTCCGATTGGTCCTTGTAGTCCTTGTGCTCCAATAGGTCCAGTAGGTCCTTTAAGTTGTTCGAAAGCATCTTGAGAACCAGATGCTCCTGTTACTATAAATAATGATCCAACTTGAAGATGGTTCATGTATACATTATCCAATAGATAGTTTGGAGTTATATTTCCATATACAGGAACATTTCTATAATTCATTTAATATAGATATAAGAAAATCTTTAAATTTATAAAATGGAATTACCGCCATTATTACGTCCAGTTAAATTAGACATGAGCGACTATTCGTTTATAGAAAGATGCTGTATAAGATTTTGTCAAATTGTAGGATATTCAATGATTTTTGGTTATAAACAAATTCAAAAATTTAAGAAAAAATAGTCATAATATAAATGCAACGTTCACTAGATTTTACTAATAATGATTTTAGTTTTAGAGTTGATGTAACAATTGAGTTACCTAATTTAATTGTATGTATATCAAAACTTAACGATTTAGAATCAAAAGACTGTGTCATAAAAATTTCAGTTGATATTAACAGAAATTCTCACATGAATGACTTTCTTCAGACTCTTAAGTTATCAACCGATAAAAAATTAAATGGAATAACAAGAGCTTTACTTTGTATTCTTCTCATGCAAGCAGTGAAAGAAAATGTACTTACATTAAAATCTAGAGTAGAAATAAATAGTATAGATAGACGCTATGAAAATTTTGGTTTTGGTTTAATAAATGGAAAAATGATTGCAAGTGTCAATAGATTATTGAATGTTTGTGAACAACATGTTAACGAATATAGTATTGAGCTTAATAATTTACTTACAAGTTTAGTTTCTTAACGTAAATGTTAAGAAATTATATTCTTATTCCACGATATGATTCATATCGACTTTCTCCGCATTTATGACGATCTATTCTAAGTGTTGAAGGCCATTTCATTGTTTTTTCACAATTTTCTAGTTCTTCATCAGTCTTGGATGATTTAAGACATGTATGAAACACTTCTTTACGTTTTTTTTCATCTTCGCGTTCAATATGATCTATACATTGTGTATATTGACTTTCTATTTCGTTACAGGCTAAAGTTGCTTTATATTTGCTACCCTTAACTATTTCCATAATTTTAATACATCTTTTGTATTGTTCAACATCTGGATTTTTGAATTCCATCTTTATTTATTTTTACTTGTTTATTTCTTTAAACTGTTTTAATTTTGTTGTTGAAGACCCATGTAATGATATATTTGTTGTATACTATATTTTTTAAGTGCATCCAAATGATTTAATGATTCGTTTACATTAACAAATGTTGATTGTAATGTTCTAGTTAAATCCATCATTTCTTCATCTTCGTCTTCTTCATTTTCTTCGTCGTCGTTGTCAAATCTTAATTTTATATGCATTAAATATTCATCCTTCTTCGTATTGACAAGAGATAATGCAATTTCATATATCTTAGATTTTATATTATTCTCGTATTCAGTTTCCTTTCTTTGCAATTCTATTAACTCTTCTTCTGGTAAATCGCTATATATGTCATTAGGATCATATATTGGTTCGACAAAATTTGTTATATCATGATCATATAGAAAGTCTTGAACTCTTTCGTATGTAAATTTCCACATGTATTCATGTATTTTTTGACGTTCTGACTTATATGGTTCTGAATTAAAATCTGAAATTTTTCTTAGTTCTGTTGAATTATAGTTTTGATTAATCCAATTCATCATGTCATCTACTCCAAATTCCATATTTCCGAAATTGAACGACAACATATGATAATAATTGATCAAACTTATACTTGCTGCATGTAAAAACATATATCTTAATTTATATATGTCTCTAAATATTCTTCCCGCATGATACTGCATCATAGCTCCAAAACCTGTAGACCAAGATTTTCCTTGATCATCTGTTAATCTATCTTGTAGTGCACATAATATATTTAAATAACCTACTGGTTCATCTTCACCTAATTTTGTTAGATCTTTACTATTTTTAATAGACAATATCGCAAATGATGTCATAACGCATTTTTGTGCTGTTATGTCAGGTACACTAAATACAATTATACCTACGGAATTTTTTAAACTATTTTCGATATATTTTCTAGGAATACTTTTATTACATACATTATCTGATGACTCTAAAATAGTTAATGCAATTTGATCAAATATATCTTCGTTTTTTTGAAAATAACGTAAAAATATTCCAGCCTGAGCACTATGTAATTGTTCGTTAACAACTCTTACATT
>JACCDO010235038.1_pt1 | contig 19559 bp, 18 predicted proteins | sample 7446101 | NCBI WGS metagenome assembly JACCDO01 (sample SAMN15323440, study PRJNA562643) | freshwater metagenome | isolation source: river surface water | place: USA:Blue River Watershed | collected 2017-08-16 | reverse complement strand
TGCAGCCTGTAAATCTATTAACTGACTTTGGAAGGGAATCAGAAATTGAGGGCCCAGCTCATCTAAAGCCCGCTGTTGACCAGCGGTAACCCTACCCGCACGAAGAACAAAAGATCGTATGGGCGCTTTACGTCCAACAGAATGCGACGACAAACTAAGCTAACACCTTCTTGAAATACGCAATGGTCTCTTTGAGACCATCTTCTAGGTTGACCTTTGGCTCCCAACCCAGCTTTGCTTTAGCCAATTCAATATTGGGCTGGCGTTGTTTTGGATCATCTGATGGCAAAGGCTCAAAAACCAATTTGGATTTGCTGCCTGATAGGCGTAAAACAGTTTCCGCCAATTCAAGCATCGTAAATTCTGCAGGGTTACCGGTGTTAACGGGGCCTGTGAAACCTTTCTCAGTATTCATCATGCGCACAAAGGCTTCAATCAAATCATCGACATAACAAAAGCTGCGTGTTTGCTGACCATCACCATAAATCGTGATGTCCTTACCTTGCAGTGCTTGCACAATAAAGTTACTCACTACTCGACCATCATTTGGATTCATACGCGGGCCATAGGTATTAAAAATACGAATGACTTTGATATCTAAACCATGCTGACGATAGTAATCAAAAAATAGAGTTTCAGCGCAACGTTTGCCTTCGTCATAGCAAGAACGGATACCAATTGGATTGACTCTACCCCAATACTCTTCTGGTTGCGGATGCACCTCTGGGTCGCCATACACTTCGCTTGTAGAGGCTTGCAGGATCCGCGCTCTAGTGCGCTTTGCTAGGCCGAGCATATTAATCGCACCATGAACACTCGTTTTAGTGGTTTGGACAGGATCGTACTGATAATGCACTGGCGAAGCCGGACATGCCAGGTTATAGATTTGATTGGTTTCTACATAGAGTGGAAACGTCACATCATGGCGCATCACCTCTAAACGGTGATTGTCTAGCAAATGCGCGATGTTTTGTTTTGAACCTGTAAAAAAATTATCGACTACGAGAACTTCATTGCCATCCTTGAGTAATCTTTCAGTCAGGTGAGAACCCAAGAAGCCGGCGCCGCCAGTGATGAGAATTTTGTTCATAGAGAGTCTTTAATCATCTTTAATAAGTAAGTCGTTTGATTTTAACTGTGAAAATTGCCTATCTAGCTGGAGAATCCCAGCCAGCCGAGCGATATGCAAAAACCACTTCCCCCAAAATAATGCTTAAGGAGGTCATAAAGGACAACAAACCCAAAACAAAGGTCCAAATCACATAAGTTGTCTGTAGCGCCCTTACCGCGCCAGTTTGAAAGAAAAAGAGCTCTAGCACCGTTAAGGAAATAAAAATGCCACTTAAGACGTCAAAGAATATGGCTGCGGTACAGAGTCTCCCGCGCATTTTTGCCTCATTGGCTTCCACAACAAGATGCTGCTTGGTTGACGGCGAAATGGGCTCACCGGAATAAATGATTTTTTGGATTGCACGCATGCGATCAACGGACCTAGCTAAGCGCGCTGAGATTGCATTGAGTAAAGTCGCAACGGCAGTTAGTAAAAATACTGGTGCAAGCGCTAATTGAATATTGTTTGTAATGGCATCAATGGATACATCCATACCGTTTCCAATCTATCAAATATGAATATCAGAATTAATGAGACCAAGCAATTAAGCCTGTGTAAGAGGTAAACAAAATCACTAGACCAAATGCGATTCGGTACCATGCAAATGGTTTGAAATTGTGATGCGCAACATAGTGCAACAGCCAGCGCACACAGATAAATGCTGAAATAAACGCCGCCACAAAGCCAATAGCAATTGCTATGCCATACTCTCCAGAGATAGCGACAGGCGATTTCCATAGTTTGATAGATTCATACAGTGTGGCTGCACCAATAACTGGGATAGCTAAGAAAAAAGAAAATTCTGTGGCAACAGCGCGCGGCAATCCAAATAACATCCCACCGATAATTGTTGCGCCTGAGCGCGAGGTACCCGGAACTAATGCAGCACACTGGGCAATGCCCACCTTTAAAGCATCCCAGGGTGATAAATCATCCACCGATTGAATTTGGCTCTGGTGATTGGCTGCTTGAGTTTGCTGACGACGTTCTGCCCAGAAAATAATGAAGGCCCCAACAATGAAAGCCGTTGCGACAGGAATCGGCGCAAACAGGACGGCCTTAATATGTTTGCCAAAGACAAAAGCCAATGCCATAGCGGGTACAGAGGCAATAATAAGGTTGAGCAAAAAGCGCCTGGAAAGTTGGCTACTTCCTATAGAACCCAGAACTGACCAAAGCTTAGCTCGAAATTCCCAGCACACTGCCAAAATAGCCCCGAATTGAATAATGACCTCGAACGCCTTACCTCGTTCGTCATTGAAATCCAATAAATCCCCAACCAAAATGAGGTGTCCGGTACTTGAGATAGGCAAAAATTCAGTCAAGCCCTCAACTACGCCCAAAATGAGGGCTTTTGCTAACAATATGATGTCCATGGGCAAATTTTATAGGTAAGCCCGCCACCAACCGGCATTTGCTTCTGCGGACTTGTCAAATCCTCACTCAGATCTGAATTTAGCCTTAAACTTCATGGCACTATTAAAAGTAGCTGAAATAACATGACAGAAGCACGCTTTAGACCTTCGAGACAAACCCTTTTGGGTCTTTTCTTAATCCAAGCCCTTGGATTAAGCGCGCCACTCAATTCAGCTTTCGCCCAAACGGCGCTTGGCGGTCGTGCAGCATTACCCACCACGGTCAGTCCACAGTCATTGACTGGCTTAGAAATGCCGCCCCAAATGGTGAGCACTCCCAAACCCGCCTTACCAAATACTGCGGCACCATCCAACGTTAGTGGCAACAATGCTGTCGCGGACAATAATTCAGCCCAAGTTACACAAATGTCGGATCTGATTCGCTTGTATCAGGATGCTGCTTTTAGTGACCCCGTTCTCAATGCTGCCCGCTTTAATTACCAGGCAAGTAAAGAACTCTATTGGCAAGGCTTGGCACTCTTATTACCCCAAGCAAACGCTACTCCCGGCGGCACTCGATATTTTCAACATGGCGTAGGAACAACTGTGGTGCAAGCTGGCCCCGGAAATTCTCGTGTATTTGATCAGAAGAACTACACCGTTACATTGACACAACCTGTCTTTAATATGGCGGCACTTGAGGGATTCAAAATCGGCGATCTCAATACCAAGATTGCGGATATGAATTTTTATCAAGCACAACAAGATTTAATTTTGCGTGTGTCGCAAGCTTACTTTGATGCACTGACCAGCCAAGACAATGTAGAGCTTTATCGCAATAAGAAAGCGCTCATCAAACAGCAATTAGAAGTGGCTCAAGCCAAGTTTGACGCCGGCTTAGCCACGATTGTGGATGTCAATACTGCGCAAGCGAGCTTTGATTTAGCGGCCTCTCAAGAGATCGCCGCCCAGGCAGACCTAGTAGTCAAACGCGGTGTTCTTGAGCAATTAGTTGGCCACCCGGTGGGTGCGCTTAGGCCCTTAGTAAAAGAAGCCAAAATTGACGGTGTTTTAAAAGACCCGCGTGCTATTGCTAAAAACAATAAGGGTGCTGAGCTTGGCGATACCGTGAATCCGCAGCTACCTCCTGGTCAAACCTTAGATGATTGGATAGCACAAGCAGAGTCAGCTAACTTTAAAGTGCTTGCCAGCCAATTATCTGTATCCGTTGCAGAAAGTACTTACCGCGCATCACAAGCATTAAATTATCCATCGCTTAATCTAGTAGGTACTACTGGCTACAACACTTCTAATGGCACACCGAATAGTTATCAACCTGCGCAAACGAATGTGTATAACAACACTATTGCTTTGCAAATGAATATTCCTTTGGTGTCGGGCGGCTATAACAGTGCCGTCATTCGCCAAAATGCTGCTTTAGTCGATGCTGCTAAAGCCAACTTTGATAATGCTCGTCGGACAGCAGCGCAAAACACCCGCGCAGCCTTTACTGGTTTTTATGGCGGCCTAGCAAGCGTGAAAGCCTTTGAAGCTGCCGAGCGTTCTTCACAGTCTGCTCTAGAGTCCAGCAAACTCGGCTTTCAAGTCGGCACCTTAATCAATATTGATGTACTGATTGCGTTAGATACGCTATTTACTACGCGCTCACAATTGCAGCAAGCACGCTACAGCACCATTTTGAATGCCATCCGCTTAAAGGCTAGTGCTTCCACCTTGTCGGATGAAGATTTATTAGCGATTAATTCTTTATTACGCTAATAATTGGAGGGACGCCGTTAAAACGTCTTTAGTATTTGGGGGACGCTGCATATCCCCCAAATTGATAATCTGCTTTGACCAATATCCTGCCGTTTTCCACTGCGGTGAATCACAATAAATTTCAACAGTAGGTCGACCTAAGACGGCTGCCAGATGCGTGAGACCCGTATCAACGCCAATGGTTAATGCTGCAGAATGAATGACGGAAAAAGCCTCTTCAATCGAAAATCGATTAGGCACCAATGAGCCTGGTATTTGCTTGCAGAGCGTTTGGCTTACAGCTTTCTCGGCCTCGGTACCCCAAGGTAAAACAATCTGATATCCAATTCTGGATAGGGCATTTCCTAAAGTAATCCAGTCTTCATCAGGCCAACGCTTGGCTGCTCTAGCAGTAGAGTGAAAGAACAGAATGTACGGTTTTTCTAGACCTACCACCTGTGTAGCAGAAATGCTGTTCACAAATTCCGTAGGATAAAAACGTGGCGCTTCATCTCTGCCAATAAGCGGGCAATCCAGCGCGGAACTCATCACCCAACGCGATCGATCTATCGCATGACATTGCTGTGGCACCTGTACTGATTGCGTATAAAACATGCGGGCTTGAGGTTCATATCCAGAGAACTGGGTCGCATTACCCAGTCCAGCAACAATGGCCCCAGGTGCTTTTTTTGCCAATGCACAAACTAAGGCCGATTTGATTAGGCCTTGGGTTTCAATCACATAGTCATAAGTAACTTCTTGCAATGCATGCTTGAAAGTAAAAAATTCATCCCATGATTGGCGCTTAAATACTTGACGCTTCCAACGACGCAGACCAAAAGGAATGATGCGATCAATTCCCCGAAATTCTGCTGTACTCCGCAAAGGCTTTAGTAGATGAACATAAGCCTCTTCAACCACCCAATCGATTCTTGCGGCTGGAAAGCGCGAGCGTAGATCCCAAACAATCGGCAGGTTATGCAATACATCCCCTAGCGAAGATAACTTCACCAACAGTATGTTGGGATGCAATAACTTTTGATGATCTGATGAAGGCAAGGGAATGCTCATGTGGGCATTATCGCCTGTTTAATACTGTCTAAACCAGACTAGAACTTTGGAATGGCATCCCAAGATAATCCAGCCGCATCTTTGGCATTGACATTTGGTGCAAGACCGGCGGGCAATGGCCATTGAATGCCTACAGTAGGATCGTTCCAAGCTAAGCAAAATTCGCTTTGCGGGTGATAGTAATCAGTGGTTTTATAAAGAAACTCTGCAGTCTCAGAGAGCACCAAAAAACCATGCGCTAACCCAGGTGGAACCCACATTTGGCGATGATTTTGCGCACTTAGTTCAACCCCAACCCATTTTCCAAAACTGGGCGAGGCTTGACGTAAATCTGCGACCACATCAAAGACAGAGCCTGCAACAACACGCACTAACTTACCTTGCACATGCTCTTGCTGAAAATGCATGCCTCGCAAAGTCCATTGCCTTGAAAAGGAATGGTTGTCTTGCACAAAATTGACATTTAGTCCCGTCGCTTGTGCAAAATCTTGTGCGTTAAAGGATTCAGAAAACCAACCACGCTCATCACCAAACACTTTAGGCTCGATCACCAACACACCATCAATAGCGGTTGCTTGAATATTGAGTTTAGAAACAGCAGGGGAGTTTGACACGATCAGAATGGTAATGAATAAAAGATTTACGTGAGCGCAGGAGGATTGCCTTGGGGCATCTCTTGCAAAATTTTATTTAAGTATTGGCCGTAACTATTTTTACTTAATTGGGCAGCCACTTTTTGTACCGTATCCGCCGTAATCCATCCTTGGCGAAAAGCAATTTCTTCAGGGCAAGCCACCATCAAGCCTTGACGCTTTTGTAAAGTGGCAATAAAGCCAGCGGCATCGAGTAAAGAGTCATGCGTACCGGTATCTAACCAAGCAAATCCGCGCCCCATGATCTCGACATTGAGTTCTTTTTTATCTAAATAGAAACGATTGACATCCGTAATTTCAAGCTCGCCTCGAGCGCTAGGCTTAATCGACGCTGCAACATCACATACCTGCTGGTCATAAAAATAAAGGCCTGTCACTGCATAATTACTTCTGGGTTTTAAGGGCTTTTCTTCAATTGATAACGCTTTAGCGTGTTGATCAAATTCGACAACACCATAACGCTCGGGATCAGTCACATGATAGGCAAACACTGTTGCCCCTTGAGTCCTTTGATTAGCATTATGCAATTGATGAACCAGCTCATGACCATAAAAAATATTATCGCCAAGCACTAATGCACTTGGGTGGTTATTAATAAAGTTTTTTCCTAATGTAAATGCTTGCGCCAAACCATCAGGCGAGGGCTGCACGCAATACTGAATATTGAGCCCCCATTGCGATCCATCTCCCAACAACTCAGCGAAGCGAGGAGTGTCATGGGGAGTGGAGATCAGCAAGATATCTCTAATGCCTGCCAACATCAGGGTAGTCAGCGGGTAATACACCATAGGTTTGTCATAGACTGGCATTAATTGCTTTGATACAGCCTGCGTCACTGGGTACAAGCGCGTACCAGAACCCCCGGCCAAGATGATGCCTTTTCGTTGCAAATCCTTACCCATCATCATTCTCGCTATTCACCCACTCAATTCACCGAATTCTTTAAATCAGCTGCTCTTTGACAAGCGCTTGCACATAAGATCGGACTTGATCAGCCCAAGATACTTCCCACCCTTGCAATTTTGACACATCAGCTTGCTTAGCTAAGGTCTTTTTCAGTTTTTCAGTGGACATTCTGGAATTCATGGGTCTTGGGGCGGGCAATGGATACGCTGTTGCTGGAATTGGCTTAATTTTGCTGGGATCGACTTTAAGTGAGACGCCAGCCTCAATGGCACTTTGGATAGCCACGTTTGCCAACTCATACCAATTAGTTTGGCCAGGAGGAACTGCGTGATAAATGCCAGAAGCAATTTTTTGCAATTGCATTTGGGCATTGAAAATCAAATTTAAACTCATGGCAGCAAGCCACTGTGCTGAGGTAGGAACCCCTTGCTGATCTTGAATGATATTGAGCGCTTCACGTTCTTTAGCTAAACGCAAAATGGTTCTAATGAAATTCCCACCGTCACCATAAACCCAACTGGTCCGCAAAATGGCGTATTGACCCTGGGAAGAATAGTTCAATACCTCTTCAATAGCGATCTCACCAGCAGCTTTACTCATGCCATACTGACTCAGTGGATTACGTAAATCGCTTTCAACATAAAAGTCGTTCTTATTACCATCGAAGACGTAATCGGTAGAGTAATGTAATAGCGTGGCATCATGTTTTGCCGCATATTGAGCCATGATTTTTGGCGCCATCTCATTGATGGCATGTGCCAATTCTTTTTCAGTCTCTGCTTTGTCCACTGCGGTATACGCAGCAGCATTGATGATGACATTAGGCTTGAATTGCTCCAATACAGCAACGATCTCTTGGGGTTTGGCGAGATCACAATTGGCGCGTCCAATGTACTGAACATCGATTCCAAACTGTTTAATGCCAATTTCTTCAAATTGCTGATGAAAGGCTTTACCTAACTGACCATCTTTGCCGAAAACAAGAATTTGCATAAAAAGTGAATTGATCTAGACGAAATCAATGGCTATCGATAGTGCTTTTGTAACCACTCACGATAGGAGCCACTCACTACACCCTCGATCCATACGGGATTATTGAGGTACCACTGCACTGTCTTACGAATACCCGTATCGAAAGTTTCTTGCGGCTTCCATTGCAAATCATGTTCAATTTTTCTGGCATCAATGGCATAACGACGATCATGTCCAGGACGATCTGTTACAAAAGTAATTTGCTCTGCATAGGATTGACCGCTCGCCTTAGGTTTTAAAGAATCCAGTACCGAGCAAATCGTATTCACCACTTCTAAATTGGCTTTTTCATTCCAACCGCCAACGTTATAGGTCTCACCAATTTGTCCTTTTTCCAAAACACGTCGAATTGCAGAGCAATGATCTGACACATACAGCCAATCGCGTATTTGCTGACCATCACCATAAATCGGCAAAGGTTTGCCATTTAATGCATTGAGAATAACCAAGGGAATCAACTTTTCCGGGAAATGATAGGGGCCATAGTTATTAGAACAATTAGTGGTGAGGACCGGCAGTCCATATGTATGGAACCAAGCACGCACTAAATGATCAGATGCAGCTTTGGAAGCAGAGTAAGGACTATTCGGCTCATACGGATTAGTCTCAGCAAAAGGGGGGTCATCTGCTTTGAGTGATCCATATACCTCGTCAGTAGAGACATGCAAAAACCGAAACGCTGCTTTTTGATCCGTTGGCAGTTGACTCCAATAAGCCCTGGCACTTTCCAATAAATTAAAAGTCCCCAATACATTTGTCTGAACAAAATCTGCTGGACCATGAATCGAGCGATCAACATGGCTTTCTGCAGCAAAATTAACAATGGCTCGAGGCTGATATTTTTCCAATAAGTCGCCCACTAGGCCACGATCGCCAATATCGCCATGAACAAAAATATGACGAGAATCCTTTTCGAGCGAAGCCAAGGTTGCTAAGTTGCCCGCATAGGTCAACTTATCTAAATTAATAATCCCTTCTGCTGTTGGATTGGCAAGCCAATCCAACACAAAGTTACCGCCAATAAAACCTGCGCCACCCGTAACTAAAATCATGATTCAATTGGCCTCAAAATAGATTCCGCAAACGCTATGGAAGTGAAGGGAGCAAATTGGGACGAACTTAAGAAATCTTGGCCCGCTTGCTGATACTGCTGATATCTTGCTTCACTCATTTCCTGTATATAACTATACAACTCTCTGTAAGGGTTGGGCCTAGAAACAAATTCCCGAAAGTCAATAAAGCACTCGGCCGGAACAATATCTTCAATAGCAGGCTCACCCCAATAAATCGGGACGCATCCTGCAAATAAACAATCGAAAATTTTTTCAGTGATATACCCCGGAATATCTCGAGCATTCTCAAAACAAATACTGAATTTCGCTTTTGAGTAAATATCAAATTTAGTCTGTGCCACCCCCCGATAACTCGTAAAGACAGGAGAGCCAGTCACAAATGGGATGATCTTTTCCAGGCGATATTGCAACTTACCAAGCGATCCCAAGCGCTTTTGCGGAACTTTCCAGCCGTTGCCATATAAGGCAAACTCTTTGGGTGCGTTTTTCTCAAACCAACGAATTGCCTTTACCCTTTCTGAATACAGCTCACGCTGATCAACGGCATTAGCATGACGATTACTCGCGATCAAAACACACAATCTTTGACGATTCGCAAATCCTGGGTTCACTATCGCGTTTGCCTGAAAACCGGTTGGCAGTACATTTGGATAACATATCGCAAACTTCGGAATGGTCTTCGTCTGCTCTGCTAGCGGGTTTTTAAAATCGCAATTGATTAAACCCTGATCCCATGTGTAGATGCCGTCAAATTGGTTTAAATACTTCGGATCACCATTGATCGGTACCGTTAATTCTGTTTCAAAACGTACTAAGTAATTTTTGCATCCGGCAAATGGAATGATTGGTAGCGACTCGAGATACAGATTAAAGTCAGGTTGAATACCTCGCTCTTGCAAAACATCCACTGTATGCAATTGAATATTTTTTTGCTGCGCCTGCGCTCTGAGAACCCGAAATGGCTCTAGGCAGTCATCGCGATTACGGGGGCTATGAGGGTTAAAAAGATCATCACGACCCTCCTCCCATCCAACGATCCCTCCAACTAGCATAGACAACCGATCCTATTAGGTTACGCTCAAGACAAGCATTTCTGGTGTTAATGGTCTAATTATAGGGTTATGACCATCTATTCCTATCTTCAAGGGGGTCTTGGCAATCAGATGTTTCAGTATGCGATTGCAAGAGCCCTTGCGGAACACTACCGCACTCCATTTGCTTTAAATCGCTCTTGGTTTAATGCGAATCAAGGTGATGCAACTCCAAGAGAGTTGCAACTTGATGTACTGAATATTCTAGAGGTGCCCATTGTGGATTCCGCTTTTCCACCAAAACCGAAAAGATGGCAACGGGTACTGCAACATGTTTTTGCCAAAAATCCTTTGGTCATCTATCAAGATAATGCCTTCTACTTTCATCAGCATGTGTTTCATTTCAAGAATGCCGCCTATCGTGATATTTATCTAGCGGGTTACTGGCAAGCATTTGCGTATATCGATGCTATTAAAGAAATTCTCCAGCGTGAATTTAAAACTAAAGACCCTCTCCTCGCTTGTTATCAAAGTTACTTAGATCAGATACATTCAGAGGAATCCGTGATGGTACATATTCGCCGGGGTGATTATGTTCATTCCAAAGCGGCATCGCAGTTTCATGGTGTTTTACCGCTGCAATATTATGAGCAAGCTATTAGCGAGCTACAAACCACGAAACCCAATATTCATTTTTTTATCTTTTCTGATGATCTACAGTGGGCAAAAGATTCTTTGCAAGGAATATTTCAAAAGACATTTATTGAGCACGCACAACATCCTGATGCTGTTGTACATGAACTTCAGTTAATGCGCGCCTGCGATCATCACATTATTGCCAATAGCTCGCTCAGTTGGTGGGGTGCATGGCTTAAACAGAATCCGCGTGGACTCGTCTATGCGCCAAATCATTGGATTAATGACAACACACTCAGTCTGACGGCTTTGTTACCGCCAGACTGGAAGAGAGTGTCGTGTTAACTACCTAAACGGCCAACAATACTGGAAATAGTTGCCATCAAGAGACGTTCTAATCTTGTAAAAGGCGTCCAAATACCATTACCTCGAAACTGGAAGCGCGCATACAGCTCTTGATTGGCTCCAATAGAAATGTTGGGAATTTTTCTATTCATCAACATCATAAATTTCACGCCATATCTCAAGCGTTTATGCAGCAAAAGTGGGCGAGGTAAACATTGGAGGGGAATATCCAATCCTTTGAGATAGCTAATTTGTGCCGCGGAGAATACATTTCTTGCCGCTTGCAGATGGTTCACACTAGTCTGCGTGGAATGTAGGCGATAAGTAATCAGTTTCTTTTTCAAATTCACAAAACGATAACCAGCCAGGGCAATTTCTGTCCATAAGCAATAATCTTCCGCATGCAAATAGGATGCCTTATAAGGAAATTGACGAAAGATCTCCAAACGACCCATCATGGCTGGATTGCAAACGGGACTGCACACACTCAAAAGCGCATGAATATCTGCATTGGTATGGCGCTGTTTGGATGCTTTGAGCTGCCCGGTTACTTGATTTAGAGTCCAGTGATCTGCGCCACATAAATCGGCCTGATTCGATTCTAAAAATTGCACTTGTAATGCCAACCTATCAGCAAATGCAGTGTCATCAGCATCTAGTAAGGCCAAATACTTGCCGCGCGCAATCTGTGCAATTCGATTACGTGTCGTAATCAAACCCCTATTGCGATCTGAATACACCTTAATGATGCGAGGATCAGTAAAACTCTCAACAATTTCTCGGGTGCGATCGGTAGAGCCATCGTCAACAATAATGAGCTCAAAATTTTGATAGGTTTGCGCCAGAATACTTTTAATAGCTTCAGCGATATAGCGCTCTGCGTTATATACCGGCATGGAGACAGAAACTAAGGGCATGCCTGCCGTGGGATCTTTGATGTCCTGAGGACGTATGTCATTCATTACAGATAGCTTTGCAATAACCGCATGAAGCGCTTGAATCTACGCAGCAATCTAGATGGGAGCGATTTTGGCGAGGCACCATAATCCATCTCAGCCTCCCAAGCAGATTGATAAATAACGCCCATAAAGTTTTGGCGTAATTTTTCCTCGGTCTCACCCAAACGACGCAACAAATAATATTGCCAATCGTAATGATAGATTCTAAATAATGGCTCAATCATCCGAACTGGGATAGCCTGGTAATTTAACAGTGCTTCACCATAAATTAAAGTCTCAGGATGCTCAGATGTGATCAAGTCCCATAAAGTCATCGCTTTGGGTTTTAGATATTGTTGATCTAAAGACTCCCAAACCTTTGCCGACCAAATAAACGGGGCTGGCGCACAATAGTAGTTTGGCCCTATACGACCAAACAAAGCTTTGACAGTTTCCGACTCTTTATGTAAATCCCGCTCTACCCGTAAATGTCCTTGGTTCGTTGCCAACTGAAAGAACTCTTTGTTCTGATGCATGACCGTATACGGATGACCATCAGGCGCTAAAAAATCATGCTTAGAAAAATCCCGAATAAAAATACTATCGGAATCGATGCATAAATAGTTCTTGGCTAGACCAAGACGCCAAAACTCCGACTTAATAACCTGCTGAGCTAATCCACCACTGCGTGTTTTCTGAATGCCCACAGGGACATTTGGGTTGGCCTCAATAATTGATTCATCGGAGACCCAGTGAAAATGATGGTTATCGCCTATTAATGTAAAAAGGGCTTCTCGATCGCATTCCGGGGTAGAAATATAAAAAGGAATTGCCTCCACATTATGTTTCTGCACAGATGCTAGTAAGCGCTTTACACGCAATAAATCTCGGTGATACGACTTACAGTAAAGAACAAAATCCTGCGTCATTAGGACTCGTAACCCATTGGATTCTGGGATTGCCAACGCCAACTATCTGCGCACATTTGCGCCAGACTGCGACTGGCTTTCCAGCCAAGTAATTTTTCCGCTAATGCAGGATCAGCATAGCAAGTCGCTATATCACCAGGTCTTCTGGCAACCACTTGATATGGAATAGGACGCCCCACCACCTCACTATAGGCCTTCAGTACATCCATCACACTGTAGCCTTGACCTGTGCCCAGATTCACCGTCAAAGAGTCGCGCCCAGCCAATAAATATTCCACTGCTTTGACGTGTGCCTTGGCTAAATCAACTACGTGAATATAGTCTCTCACTCCTGTTCCATCGGGGGTAGACCAATCATTGCCATACACCTTGAGCTCAGACATTCTGCCAGCAGCAACCCTAGCTACCAAAGGCGTTAAGTTATTGGGGATGCCGCGAGGGTCTTCTCCAATTTGGCCGGATTCATGCGCTCCAACCGGATTGAAGTAACGCAAATAAGCCACGCGCCAGCTAGGATCAGAAACCTCAACATCCCGCAGCACTTGCTCACTCATCAACTTCGTTTGACCATAGGGGTTAGTTGGGCACACCGGAGCCTGCTCATTAATCGGCACCACACTAGGATCACCATACACGGTTGCCGATGAACTAAAAACAAAGTTTTTGCAGTGATGGCTTTGCATCACCTCCAGCAAAGTAAATAATCCGCCTAAATTATTTTGGTAGTAGCGCAATGGTTGCGCCACAGATTCGCCTACTGCTTTGAGAGCAGCAAAATGAATAACACCTTTAACTGGATATTTTTTGAAGACAGACTCTAAAAAGACTTTGCTACAAACATCGCCTTCCATAAATTCGAGTTTTTGACCGGCGAGAGACTCAATGCGTGCTAACGCCAATGGGCTTGAATTAATAAAATTATCAATACCGATGACGCGCTGACCCGCTTGAAGCAATTCAAGCCAAGTATGTGAGCCAATATATCCAGTAGCGCCTGTTAAAAGAATCATTCCTATCTATCTGCCAATCTCAGCATTTACGTCACTCGGTTACTAAGAACATCGCGCCCTTATCGACCCCGAGCAGGACCATAAGGGGTGGGAAGCTGATTTTCCCGATTTAGCCGTTATTATTGAATTATATGAAACCTATAGGCTCAAACCGCTCTTTTTCGCTTTTGAGCGCCTTGATTATCCTGATTAGCAGTACCTTGCTAGCTGTTTGGTCGCTGACCAACACGATTGGCTTACGTAACGCACTTTTAGCGCTTGGCGCCATTACCGCCCTGTTGCTTCTGAGGCAATATTCCAAAATACCTGCAGCAAAACTCCAGCAAGGGGAAACCAAGCAATCGATCTTGCAATTTTTACCGATCATCTTATCCCTCTTGATGCTAATTTGGGTCGTTGTTCACTACCTTTTGTTCACGCAAGAGCCTGGGCAACAATTGAAAGAGCTCACGAGTACCTGGTTAAGAGTATTGGAAGCACTACTCATAGGTGCAGCAACCGGCATTGCTTTACAACAGCATCCACGACGCGCGCAATTTTTGTGGTTTGGAATTTTTTGTAGTTTTGTTTACCTATTAAGTCACTACTTAGTGGCGTACTCACAATCCGGGCAGCTCTTTATGCCGAACTACTATTTCAGCAGCCCATTTGGCAACAAGATTAATACTGTATTAATGGGTGGTCTCTTTATTAGCGCAGTATGCGGCTCCTCTGCTGCAGCACTTTTGCATCAACGTCCTCAGTACCCATGGACAATCTATTGTTTTTGGGTACTCGGCACTTTTCTGATGCTGTTTGCCTTTACAACCATTATCGATACACGCAATGGGGTTGGCGTCGGCATTATTTTGTTAGCAAGTTGGGCTTTATTTATTGGCATTTCTAAATTGGTAAAGCAAATCCACCTAGGTAAGCTGGACTGGAAAGTAGGTTTAGCCACTCTGATTCCGGCATTACTCATCGCTTTGTTTGTACAGCAACATCTGAGCATTAATCGTGGCTGGAATCACTTCATTGATGATGTGAGCGTTGCCATCAAAATTGATGAAGTACCAAACTGGCAAGACGTCAAAAAATATGGCTACCCTAAAACCGATAATGGCGAGCAGGTGTACCCCAATAACTATGAGCGCGCTGCTTGGGCAACGGCAGGCATACGTTCTCTAGTGCAAAACCCTCTTGGTTATGGAATGCTTGAGCACTCGCTTGGCAAAGTGATTCGACAATCCTTTCCAGAGGCCATGATCCGCTCTTCCCATAGTGCGTGGATTGATTTGGGCCTGGCCTTCGGCTTCCCAGGGCTTCTGCTCACATTAGGTGCCCTGCTCTCAACAATCGTGCTAGCACTCAAAACCCAATCTGATAATCGCTTAGTCGCCATTTGGATTGCAGCCGACATACTGCTAACTTTTACGATTGCAGAGGTCAGCAGCAAACACACCATTGAAATTTTATTTTTCTGTATTGCATTACTCAACACAATGCTTTTAGCGCCAAAAAATAGTCGCGCGACTTACTACTGACTTTCTCAGCGCTACTTTGCTAGCACTAGTAAGCGTTTTTATTCACAAATCCGCGGAATATGGTGAAGAAAATAATTTTGAGGTCCAACCAAAGCGACCAATTCTCAATGTAGTACAAATCATGTTCAATACGCGCATTCAGGTCAGTATCACCACGCCAACCGTGAATCTGCGCCCAACCGGTAATACCAGCTTTCACCAGATGCTTTTTCATGTAGTCCGGAATTTCTTTTTTGAATTGCTCAACAAAGATTGGCCTTTCAGGCCTAGGACCCACGATCGACATCTTGCCTTGCAACACATTAAAAAATTGCGGTAATTCATCCAGACTGGTTGAACGCAACCATTTTGAGAATGGCGTTACTGATTTATTGGCAGAGCCTCCCCACACGACTTTGCCGTCCTCAAGATCAACTGGCATCGTTCTGAATTTGTATATTTCAAAGACTTCACCATTCCAACCGACCCGCTCTTGACGATAGAGAATGGGGCCTGGAGAACTTAACTTGACCCCGATAGCCAATATCACCATCAAGGGGCTGATAAAAATCAATATCAAAATGGAAAGCACATAATCTTCCATCGATTTAAGAAATAAATTCATGCCTGTCATGGGTGTGCCATACAGATCAATCATCTGCATGCCCAAGACCTCGCTAACACCATGATTAATTAAGCGGAAAGAAAACCAGTCCGGCACAAATCGAATCGTGGCAGTACTCATCTGCAAATGCTCCATAACCATTCGCATTTGTGAGCCATCCCCCATTGGCAATGCCAGCCAAATTTCATTGAGGGGTTGTTTTGCTAACTCATGTAATTTAGCGGCATCCAAGTCTCTCAAGTGGTGCTGAACCCGATAGCCTGACCAAGATGAATCATGAATGCGGCGTGCAATTTCATCGGCAGTGCCGCCCGATCCCACAATGGCGATATGTCGAAGGTTCACACCCTTGCTACGGTAACGTCGAATTAAGACGTAACTAAATAATCTGCTGCCACACAATACAAACAAGCTAATCACCGCCCAAGAACCGAGCCATAAACGAGAATACATTTCAGTGGATTTACTGAACACCAACCAAATCAATATCAATATCCAGGTTTTTAAAACGCCGCTGGCAACCTGTCCAAATAAGGCCATTAAATTTCCACCACGCCAAGATCGATAGGCACGGTTTGTTAAAAATAAATACGCCAAACTGGCAAGCAACATCAAAGCGGCATAGCGCTGCAAATCCAATTCAGGATCTTTAAAAATCTGTATGGCAAAGAAGGTGCATAAACCGACCAAGTTAATGATCAAAAAATCAAAAACGCGGATCAGGTAAGAATTAATGAGGAAGGATGCAGCCATCGCCGTATTTTGCAGCACTAAGCCAGATTCATGGAAAATTTACGCAAAGCGCGAATAACATCATCGACCGAAATTTGATCCATCAAGTAAGTAGGGTTCGGCGGGTACTCAAAACCCAAGTTCAGATACGCCCCTCCCTCACCTACGCCTGGACCCAAAATCAAAGAACGATCAGCATTAGTGTTGCCAGGATATATTGGGCCCCAACGCAAGGGATTGGTTGGACCATGTAGGGCAACTAAAGGCGCCCCCAATAAGGCAGCCAAATGCATTGTTCCCGTATTAACCGAAATCACCGCTGCAGCAGACTGCAGATAAGATGCGGTTTCTTGAAGACGGGTTTTTCCAGCCAAATTCAATAAAGATGGATTCTGGTTATTGCCGATTTGAGCGCTGAGAAGCCCTGCTCGCTCGACATCGCCAGGGCCTCCAGTAATTACCAAACCATAGCCAGCTTGAATGATGCGCTTTGCCAAATCGACCCAGCGATCGATTGGCCACTCTCTTAGCTCAAAGTGATTACCACTCGCCCAAGGGTGTAAAACCACATAAGGTTGCCTAATTTTTAAGCAATCTACCCCATTTAATCGAGACTTTGCAAGGGGAGGGGTGAAATTAGCTGAAATTCCTAAAGGGTTTAATAAAGCCGCAAAATTGGTCAATTCATGCACATTAGGACTATGTTTTACGCAGGCATCATAGGCAAAGTGGCGACTTTGCCCCGCCGTTTCAAAGCCAATGGTCCAACGAGCCCCACTACATGCGGCTACTACAGCCCCAATCCGAGACCATTGGGAGGTATCAATTAAGAGATCAACTGGATGCTGCCTTACAACCGCTATTGCTCGCCAGGGATTGGTGATGGGCACCAAAACCAACTGGTCATACCCTTCAATCAGATCAAAAGCCACTCTATTAGCAGCGGTGGCAAAAATCGTGATTTTGCTATCTGGATAGGCATCTTTAAGGCCTGCTATCAAACTCGATGCCAAAAGGGCGTCCCCAATCGCCGCAAAAACACAGAGTCCAATATGCTGGATTTGCGCTGGTTTAGCCCTTTTAGGGCGAAAAAGAGACCAAATCCATAGAGATGGCACACCAATCCAGCGATCAAGCTTACGCAAGAATGTTCTACCGCGTTCAGCTTTGCCCAATGCATTCACCTATCTTTAGCCCCGAAATACATCCCATTGTATTTCCTAAACTTTCTAGAACATTATCTTAAGAAATAGGCCTTCTGGGCACGGGAACGTGATTTAAAACAATTTACAATAGCGTATTTACCAATCATCGAATTTCTGAAGAAAATCCCATGTCAAAAAATAAAGTTGCCCTGATTACAGGTATTACTGGCCAAGATGGTGCTTATTTAGCCGAGCTGTTGCTGAAAAAGGGTTACGAAGTACACGGGATTAAACGCCGCACCTCCCTTTTTAATACCGACCGTATTGATCACCTTTACCATGATCCCCACATTGAAGGCTCAAAGCTGACTTTGCATCATGGCGACTTAACGGATTCTTCTTGCTTAATTCGCATCATTCAACAGACTCAGCCAGATGAAATCTATAACTTGGCTGCGCAATCTCACGTCGCCGTTTCTTTTGAAGAACCTGAGTACACCGCGAACTCTGATGCGCTTGGTGCATTGCGTATTTTGGAAGCGATTCGCATCCTCAAATTAGAAAAGAAAACACGTTACTACCAAGCCTCTACTTCTGAGCTCTATGGTTTGGTACAAGAAATTCCGCAAAAAGAAACCACGCCGTTTTATCCACGCAGCCCATACGCAGTTGCCAAACTCTACGCTTACTGGATTACCGTGAACTATCGTGAAGCCTATGGCATTTATGCGTGTAACGGCATCTTGTTTAACCATGAGAGCCCGATCCGTGGTGAGACTTTTGTGACTCGCAAAATTACCCGTGCACTAGCTCGAATCAAGCTCGGCTTACAAGAGTGCTTATACCTTGGTAACTTAGATGCGAAGCGTGACTGGGGTCATGCTCGCGACTACGTGGAAATGCAATGGCTCATGCTGCAACAAGCTCAGCCAGAAGACTTTGTGATTGCTACTGGCGTGCAATATAGCGTACGTCAGTTCATTGATTACGCTGCCGAAGAACTGGGTATGAAGATCACCTGGAAAGGCCAAGGCGTTGATGAGAAGGGCTACGATGAAAATGGTAAGTGTATCGTTGCCGTTGACCCACGTTACTTCCGTCCAACTGAAGTAGAGACATTGCTTGGCGATGCGACTAAAGCCAAAGAAAAACTCGGCTGGGTTCCTGCAACCTCTTTTGAAGATCTCGTTAAAGAGATGGTGCGTGAAGACCTCAAAGGTGCAGAGCGCGATGAACTGGTGAAGAAACACGGCTACAGCACTTTAAGTCGCAATGAATAAAGATTCTAAGATTTATGTAGCCGGCCATCGTGGCATGGTGGGTAGCGGTATTACCCGCCTACTCCAATCACGTGGCTACCAAAATGTCATTACCCGCACGCATGCAGAGCTTGATCTTTTAGATCAAGCCGCAGTACATGCTTTTTTGCAAGCCGAAAAACCAGACTACATTTTTATTGCTGCAGCCAAAGTCGGTGGCATCCAAGCAAATAACATTTACCGTGCAGACTTTATTTATCAAAACTTGATGATTGAGTGCAATCTCACACACGGCGCTTATCTAGCTGGTGTAAAGCAACTTATGTCCTTGGGTTCGAGCTGTATTTATCCGCGGGATTGTCCTCAGCCCATCAAAGAAGAATATCTATTGACCGGCCCATTGGAGCAAACCAATGAGCCCTATGCTTTGGCGAAAATTGCTGGCATT
>JACCDO011243735.1_pt1 | contig 19562 bp, 15 predicted proteins | sample 7446101 | NCBI WGS metagenome assembly JACCDO01 (sample SAMN15323440, study PRJNA562643) | freshwater metagenome | isolation source: river surface water | place: USA:Blue River Watershed | collected 2017-08-16 | reverse complement strand
GCAGAAATAAATATAAGTATCAATGATTTTATGAAAACTTCTCTAATAATATTTTTAATTAAAAATTTGAGTTCAACTTGTAGTTTCATACATTGAGATAGGTACTTTCCAACTTTCATATCTTCATATGAATCACTGAATGTATGAATTGTTTTTTCAAAAATTTTATTCCTAACGAAACTTGTATGGTCTGAAAAAAGTTTAGTCTCAACATCATAAATAAATGAACCAAATAAGAAAATAAGGAAATATATAAATAACATTAAACAAATATACCTAAATGTTGGATGTTTCCAAATATTTTTGTCTTTATTGTTGTTTTCAAAAAATGAAGTAAAAATATTAGTTTTTACCTTTGATATAGCATAAATCTCTAATGGGTAAATAATGATAACCAACAAAATATATAATAAAACTCTATAATTATTATTTTTTAAAAAATCAACAATAAATTTTTGATAAATAACTGAATTAAACATTTTTATTGCCTTATAAATAAACAATATTTTATTTATAAAAAATTAAATAAAATTTTTATAATTCAAATCAACATAATTATTGTTGTTCTTAAAGAGAATAATAATTACATTAATTACATTAATTACATTGATTCCAATTAAATTTACATTTAGTTGGAATCAACATAATTATTGTTCTTTAACAGAATAATAATTAAATTAATTCTAATTAACAAAGTTAATTAGAATCAACATAATTATTGTTTTTCTTCGAAAAATAATAATTATATTGATTCCAACTAATTTTAATTAGTTGGAATCAACATAATTATTGTACTTACCAGGTTGGTTCAACATTGTAACAGTAAACATTAACATATTTTCTTGTCCTCTAAAATTGAATGGACTTCCATCAAAGTTTAAAAATTCAATATCCATCCAATACATTTTAGGTTGGGGTGGATTAAAATATTTTATAACACCATGTGAAGGTATTGTCGCTTGGTTAATAATAGTATTTTCAAGGTTTAATAGAGGTATGATTGTGTAAGCATTATTGGCTGCACCGATTGAATTAAGAATATTGGCCTCTTTTATTTTAAGAATTACATAAGGTTTGTTTTGAATATTGTAAATATTTGGGCTCATTAATACTGACATATTTTGAAAAATATAACCAGTTCCAATTACGGTTGGGTTAAGTCCATTAATCTCTTCAAATAAGATTGTCTTGTCATTTCTGATTTCATAAACTTGACAATAATATTGAGTTCCTGATGTTGGGTCTTTTAAAATAAAATAGTCATCAACATAAAAAGTAGATGTAAAATCAACGGTAATACCCATTGATACTGGATCGGCTACTAGTTTATAAACAGGGTAGTCCTGGTCTGATAAAGTACCAGTTGAAGTAATATTTCCTGCTGTAACATGTATATAAGACAAATCAACCATAGTTGAAGGATATTGATTATTTAAAAACCCAATACTTTTATCGATGTTATTGACTTTACATGGTCGACAATTATCAGTTACAATATAATTAATGTTATAAACAAAATCAGCATTATTAGCACGGTTGCTTTGAATTCTCAATTTAAGATTTATTGGATCTTGTTTAAAATTAAGTTTGCATGGAAATGTTTGAAAAATATCTCCATATTTTCCATTCAATGCATCAAGTAAAGATTTATTTGTATATTGTCCTTCTGGAATATCAAAAACAGATATATTACCCATTACATCACTTATATAAAATGAATTATTACCTTCAGATATATTATAAAAAGTATTTGGAATTTGAGCAAGTGTAAGTTCAAGACTGGTTATGTCTTTCCATTCCTGTGGTATTTCTATTCTATAAGCACTTGAACTAGGATATTTTTGATAGTCTCTATCTCTTGAATCAACAACCAAATGTTTTGAAATAGAACCATGAGTTTTATTTCTATCAGGTGGTTTAATAATAGTGTCAGAATAAATTGTATTTATTTCTTGAATACTTTGAGTAATAGCATGAGGATAAGATGAAAAAGCCATGATTATGTTCTCTAATCTTCTAAGTTGATTTTTTTTTATATATAATTTTTAAATTAAACTTAATTAGTATTATATTCTAAATATTAGTAGAATATAAATATAGGATTCATGAATTTAAAAAAATATTCTAAAAAAGAGCAAGATAAATTTTATAATGAAGCAAAAATAAGTGAATCTGATGAATCAGATAAAGAATTTTCAGAAGAAGTCTTAGAAAACCATCTACCACATACTAGTCTTTCTCATTGTGAAGTTTTTGAAGATAGCACTCAAAATAAGAATAACAAAAAAGGATGGTTCACTCAACTATGTTTTATATCAGACGACCATCTAAAAGAATTTCATCTAAATCAGCCTTATTGTATGGTATTTACTATAATGTTATTTATTTTATCAATAACACTTGTTGAAGTACTAAAATATACTTGGAGAACATATCATAATGAAAAGAGAGAACAAATTATTAGAGAATATGAAGCACAAAATAATTTCCGAATGAATCAAGAACATATTCATAAAAATAAATTTTCATCTATAAGTGGTTTTTTGGTATGGATTATTGAAAAATTAAAGAATGGAATATTTGATTGTTCTCTAATGACACGTGCTTTACAAATGTATTTTCCTTTCTTACACGGTATTTAGAATATTATAGAAATATAACGCAAATAGAATATAAAAAAGGTTTCTTATATATATATTAAGAAACATTCAACATGGTTTTTGAAATATTTCATTCAAATAAAAATATAGAATCAATCCAGCAATCAGTACAAGACCAGATAAAAAAAGAGTATTCAATAGACTCATCATCTGTGTCAAAACCTTTGAATAAGGCAATTGTTGAAAGTATAAAATTTGTCGAAACACAAGTGAAAGACAAAGTTCCAATAGGAATGACTCAAGAAGATTATTTAAAATTAATGAATAAAAAAGTTGTTCAACTTGTTTATCCAATAATGAAAGAAAATATTCAAAAACAATCCAAAAAAATTCAACCAAGTCAAACAAACCAAATTCAACTAAATCAAAATCAGTCAGGTCAGCAAAGCCAATCCACACCAATCCGTCAATTAAATGATCAAAAATTAACTCAGAATATTTTTGATACATCAATTATTCAGAATTATGAAGTACCTGATGTAATTGATTATCCTAAACCAAATGCACAAAAAGAGAATATGGATAATCGTTTAAAACAATTTGAATCTGATAGGGAAGCAATGTTTCCAAAAGTTGAACAAATAAATTTTTCTATTAAAGATGACAAAAAAAGAAATACAATGGAAGATTATAACAATCTTGTTTCAAGTTATAACCAATTTGATATGTCTCAAAAGCAAAGAAATACGGAGATTGAAAAGTTAGAACATTTTGAAAACCAAAAATGGGAAGCATCTCAAAATAATTTTAGCACTCCAATTAATTCTTTACAACCAGTCAATTCAAGTGTTTCAAGTCAAAATAGTCTAAACCAGGTTTATGAACAAACCCATCCCAAAGATATGTTTATGTTAAACAAACAAAACAATTCGACCCAACAAAACAGTTTAACCCAACAAAGTAGTCTAATTCAAACAATGAATACAAATCCACCAAGAGTATCGAATCAAGGTAGTCTTTCACAAAATAATCTAAGTCAAAATATTGGTCAAAACTTTAGCCAAACCCAGAACTTTAGCCAAAACATTAATTCATTAACAAGTATTCCTAATTCAAGTCCTTTTTCTGACAAGTCAAAACCTTTAACAGAACATTTTTCTCTTCAAACCATTCCACCAAACTTTGCACCAGATATTAGACAACCTCCAATGATGCTGGAAATGTCAAAAAGAGATTTACAATACAAAACATACTATGTAATTTTTAGTTCATTGGATAGAAATTTTGAAGAATATCCAAATCCATTCTCTTTTCAAATGAAATTTTCACCAAACTCCAACAATTTTATTTATACAAGTGTTTATGATTCTAAAGGAACATTAGTTTTATTAGGAAAAAATGTTTCTTATGGTGATAGTTCAAGAGGTAATATTCAACAAACATTTGATGATGTTTATAGTATTGCAATTAAAAGTGCTATTGTACCAACAAATATTACTTATTATGGATTTTCGAGTTCTCCAAGAGAATCGGAATTACTAACTCTACCTAAAAAAAATATTTTCCATTTATCAGGTTTGTATTTAGTTATTCCAGAAATTAGAGGTCCTTATATTGGAGGAAATAACTTATTTTCAAACTCTTTCGCAAAACTTATTGTCGATTATGGTCAAAATAACAATTTTGCGGATGATTTCTATTTCACTTTGATGAGAACAGCAGATACAAATGAATTTTTCTTGTATGATCCAGTTCTACAAGGAAAACTTGATAAAATGACTTTTAATTTACTTACAGGAAATGGAGCACCATTTGCTTGTGGTTTAGATAAGTTATATATTAAAGAGATACAGAGAGGAAGTTCTTTGTATCTGAATCAGTGTTCTACAAAACAAGATTCAACAATTATTGTTATTCAAAATAATAATCCTGAATATGCTAGTTATTGTCAGTTTTTTAACAATAATAATTGCGATATAATAAATAGTCATACATTGGAAAAGAATGATTTGATTTATTTTTACAATACAAGACCCTCTGGAGACCAAATAGCCTTTTTCGAAGATTACATAAATATTTATGATATCAATGTAACAGGTGATACAACAAAAATAAAAATTGGTTATCTTTTACCTTCTACAAATGAAATTGTGACAGTAAGTATTCAAGATGTTATTAAAGGTGCGAATGTTATTCAATATGATAATTATTATTTGGTGTTCCAAGTTAAAAACAGTGTTCAATATTATTTTTTAAATATTGAAGGTTTTGATGGAGAATATATTGTTGTTCAAAGTCACCCTTACATAACTAATTTAGTTGCTCTTACTCCAACTTATCCTATAACAAATCTTCGTATTGGTATTGTTAAAAAGAATTTAGCAGGTTCCCAATCTGAATTAGCAAATACATTTTTCTCTAAATCTGGATGGAATGTGATTTCAGTTGGTCAGACAGATGATACTTATTTTAATGTTGAAATTAATTTCCCATATGACCAACTACCAGAATGGATTCATAATGATTATCAACCAAATGATGTTTTTTTAATTCAAGATTGTCTCCAAATAAACTATACATTCGAAATAAAGATTAAGACACGAGATGTAGAACCTGTTAGGTCATCTTTAAATTTAGGTGGTAATTTCTGAGCAATTGAATGATTTGTTTATAATAAATAAAATTTATAATATCTTACAATTAATTTTATTACAATTGATTTGTTGATTCTTTTTCATACACATTATTGAGAAATTGTTTTTTAAATTTTTCAAAAACAATCCTATATTGTTGGTATCCTTCAATATTTTCAACATCTGACCTAAATATTCTTTTCATTCTAGTTTGGATATGTTCTTTTTCAATATCTTTCTCTATATTTTTTTTTATAACCTCTTCAAGTGCTTTATCTTCTTGAACGCTATCCTCATTATGAAATAAATATAATGGATCTAATTTAATACAAACTCTTTCTAAAAAAGTTGTTTTTGGAAAACGGTGTTTATAATAAGCGTGTCTTAAATTAAATTCAATTATTTCACTTATTCCATATTCATCTGGGAAACTTTTTATTTCACATATATTATTAAATATTGTTAAAGGGTTTTTAAAATTACATCCATCACAATGTGTATATCCGTAAAAAATAGATATTTTTATGAGTGTTTCATCATCTAGTTCCGCTTTACCAAGAACTATTTTATCAAATATGGATGAATTATGAATTTTATTATATGCAGAATAAGGATGACAGAATTTTGTAAATTCTTTAATAAAATTTTGATTTTCTGAATTTAAACATAAATACATTATTATTTTTACAATTTAAAATTTTTACAATTTAAAATTTTTACAATTTAAAATTTTTAGATTTTTTAATTATTTTTAATGGTTTTCAAAATAAATATATATAAAATAATAAATACTTTATATTTTAAGCCAAACAATTTTAAAAAAATGAGAATATGTAGTTGCATTTCAAGTCTTTTATTTATTACGAGTTCATATATAAATATAAATTCTGTTAAATCATCAAAAAGACACTTGAGTAATATAATAAAAAATCCATTATCATCAAGTAATATTATAAAACCAAAATCTGAAAATCAAAAATTATATCTTTCTCATTTAAACAATGATAAAAAGAAAATGATTATAGTATCTGGACCAGCAGGAACAGGTAAAACAATGTTTGCTTGTATAGAAGCAATAAAACAATTAAAGGATGAAAAAATTGAAAAAATTGTTGTAACAAGACCAATTATATCAGTTGAAGATGAAGAATTAGGATTTTTACCCGGAAATGTTCAAAAAAAAATGGATCCTTGGACAAGACCTATATTTGATATTTTTCAAGATTATTTTACAGTTCAAGAGATAAACTCTTTGGTTCAAAATAATATTATTGAAATTTCTCCATTAGGATTTATGAGAGGAAGAACATTTAAAAATTCTTTTATTATTGCTGATGAAATGCAAAATAGTACTCCAAACCAAATGTTAATGTTAACAACTAGAATGGGAGAAGGTTCGAAAATGGTTATAACAGGTGATATACAACAAAAAGATGCTAAATTTAAATCAAAATGCGGTTTATCAGATTTGATAGAACGCATTGAAAAGAAAAACAATTATTCAGAAAAAGATACTTTATATGAAATTGTTTGTATGGAAAAATCAGATGTTCAAAGAAGTAAGATTGTATCTCAGATACTGAATTTATATGATAGTAATTAATCATTCTTATCAACAATTTTTTTTTCTTTCATATCAATCAATGTGTTCCTAATAGCATCCTTAATATTATGAACACTTGGATATAAACTTTCAAGAAGAGTAGTATCCATAAAATTATTTGAACGACCACTTAGAAGAACTTCATTTTGTTCTTCTATTGAAAAATTTTTCCAAGTAAATTCTGGATCAACAATTTCTTTGTACATTTCTAAAATTTCATTGTGAGATATTAAACCAGGATTACATAAATTTATAAATCCATTGTGTTTTTTGACTGATAAATCAATCATTATTGGAACTAACTCTTCTAAAACAGTCATTGAATTAGGAACAGAACAAACCTTTTCATAAGTAACAATCTTTGTAATAAAATTGCGCTTATTAATATCGCTACAACAAGGCATTCTAATCTTGCAATATAAGACATTGTCCATAAACCTCATTAATCTATCTGTGTATCCCTTTACAATAGAATAGGAACTTCCAAAAAAGTTGGGGAGTGAATATTCAGTAAAACCGTTTTTTTCTTCTCCAAATGGATGGTTATTGTCATAAGTGTAAATACATCCAGTTGCAATACAAGTTAAATGAAAGTTGTGTTGTTTTGCCATAAATCCTAAAGCCATCTGAATAAATAGGTTGTCTCGAAGGTTCTCAACAAGTTTTCCTTTCACTTCAAGGTAATCGATTGTTGTGTATTCTTTTCCTTCGTGAGTTCCGTGAGTTCTACCACATAAGCAAATTACATGAGTTGGTTTAACTTCAATGATCTCTTTTTCTAAATCCTCAATCTTATCTGCACGTGCTTTACCTAAAACAATTTCTAATCCTTGTTTTTTCATTTCTTGAAGTACAAATTCTCCAATCCAACCATTTCCTCCATAAATGAGAAACTTCATTCTTATTTTTTAACAACGAATTTTTATTTCAATCCCAAACGAGAAAGGAACCTAGGGTTCCTTTCGAACCTCCTATTTTACATGGACTGGTTTTTTGGCTGTTGTTGGAACTGTTTTTTTGTTTTTATCAAAACTTTTATGTAGCATGTGTTAGAGTACTGATTACAAACCGGTTCCTACAAACCCCCCAATAAACCAGTTCATGGGAGTAGGAGGTTCGAAAGGAACCTTTGGTTCCCTTCTTTTATGGGACCATTGGGGCCTCAATTTTGGGATGGCTTTTGTAAGAAACTAGTTTTATTTGATTTGATTGGAAATCATTGATTGTAAATGGTTCTGATGAATCTGGTATTTCGATTTTTAATTCACATGGTTCAAGTGGTTCTCTTATTAACTGTTCTTTGACTGCTTCAATATGGCAATCGTAAATATGTGCATCTCCAACAACAAGATTTACTTTACCAGGAGTACAGTTTGTTATCTTAGCAATTAAATGGACTAATAATGATGTTGATGCAATATTAAAAGGTACTCCAAGAAACATATCACCAGACCTTTGGTACATCATACATGAAAGAGTTTTTTGATTTGATTCATCTATATCTACGTAAAACTGGTAAGATACATGACAAGGAGGAAGGCACATCTCTTTAATCTGACAAGGATTCCATCCACTCATAAACATTCTTCTTGATGTAGGGTCTAAATTGATTGTATCAATTATTTGTTGTAATTGGTCTATTCCTTCGTTTGTATAATCTTCATCACAACCTTTATAAGAGGCATTAAAATGTCTCCATTGAAATCCATATATAGGACCGCAGTCATTCTCTTTGTAATTTGTTAGACCAATTTTATCAAGAAAATCTCTGGAAGAGTTTCCATCCCATATATGAACATTTTTATCAATTAAATGTTTAGCGTTTGTATCTCCTCTAATAAACCATAATAATTCTTCAAGAATACCTTTCCAATACATTTTTTTAGTAGTAAGTAAAAGAAATCCTTTTTGTAAATCAAAATCCATTTTAATACTCCAATAAGAGATTGTTGTTGCATTTCTCGTTTTTCTGACTTTTCCTTTTTCCAATACTTCCTTCAATGCGTTTAAATAAACCTGTTCATTCATTTAGTTTATAATAATTCAAAAGATAGTTAGAATATTTAATAAACTAATTTTTAATTATTTTATTATTTAAATATTTTATTTTTCTCGATAAAATAAAAATTATAATGTACATATATAGAATGACTCATTGCTCAAATAAACTGTACTTTTATTTTAATATTAGTGAAGCAAAAGTGCAGACTGTTGTAATAAATTCATCATCTACCGATTATCTTGCACATTCTTTTATAAGTGTTCCTATTTATGATGCTTGTAATATAATGATTGGATACAAGGTAAGTGATGATTATGTACAACAAATTGCTCAAGACAAATATGCAGTAAGAATTAATTCAACTTATTTCATTGAAGGAAAAGGAACAATCAACTGGAGTTATGAATTTATTAATGATGCTCCAAATTATTATTATCCTGCTGAAAAATTATTAAGTTCTACTATTACTAGTGCAACTGGTATTTATGAGTGTTTAACAGGAAATGTTTATTTATGGGCAGACCAAGGTGCTGGTTATAGATATGTTACTATTATTTTTAATAACTCTAAAAGTTCATGTTGTTCTATATGTAGTTCAACATCTTGTACTTGCGGAAGTACGTCAAGATTTTCCAAGTCAAAGAGATGGTAAGTATGTTTTTGTTTGATTATATATATTTTCATATTTTTTATTTTTATAAAGTTCAAATTAGTTATTCTACAACAACTAATTTCCTAATTATTATATATTATACGACAATGAACAGTGAAAAAAAAATATTTTTTTCATATAATTATGAAAATCCAAATAATAAAGAAATAATTGAATTAAGTAATGATTCAAAACATTTTATAGGAATTGGATTTTTTGATACTGAAATTTTAAATGAGAAAAAAGAGTCAATTGGATATGTTGTTTATAATTATTTTATACAAGAAATAAAAGAAAATAAATTTGCAGTTAGATATCAAGCAACTTTTTTTGTTGAAGAAAAAGGTACAATAAGTTGGGAATTTTCTATTATTCAAGAGTGTCCTAATTGTTTTTATAGTTTAGAAAATTTAGTTAATGCTAGAATAACAACTTGTACAGGTATTTATGAAGATAATAAAGGAAAAGTTTATTTATATGCAGACAAAGTAGGTAGTGTATTGATCACAATAATTTTTGATGATAATGAATCATTAAAAATAATAGATAAAAATGAAATAACAAGTAAAAATGAAATAACAGAAAAAAATGAATATTCTAATTCAAATTTTATCCAAAATAAAAAGTCTTCTTATTTTGATTCAGTTGATAATTATTCTGAAAATAAACCTACAAGATTTCAATCAAAATTTTCTAAGTTTCGAAAATGGAAAGATTCCTAAAGAAGTTCATGTAATCCTTCCATAAAATCCTTTTCAATTGTCCAACCTAATTGTTTTACCTTTTCATTTGTAATATAATATCTTTTATCGTTAAATGGACGATCTTCAATATAGGTAATCCATTTATCATAATCTTTTGTTCCTTTAATTAGTTCAATAAGTATTTGAGCAATTTGAAGAACAGTGTATTCTTTGTCTTCATCACTACCAATATTATAGATTTCTCCAATCTTACCTTTTTCTAAAATTAAATCAAATGCACGTACAACATCATCAACGTGTAAAAATGCTCTAACATTTGATCCATCTCCTTGAATAGTAACGTGTTTATCATTTTTTAATAAATCAATAAATCTAGGAATTAGTTTTTCAGGGTATTGATTTGGACCATATACATTATTACCACGAGTAATAATTAATGGCATTTTGAAAGAATGATAATAAGAGATAACAAACATTTCAGCGGCTGATTTAGAAGCAGAATATGGATTCGATGGTGCAAGAACCGATTTTTCGTGCTTTTTCTCTTCATCATCAGATAATAAAGATTCTCCATAAACTTCGTCAGTAGAAACATGAATAAATTTTTCAATATTTCCTTTCTTACGACATGCCTCTAATAAAGTATGTGTTCCTAAAACATTGTCATAAGTATATTTTAAAGCGTCATCAAATGAATTTTGAACATGAGATTGCGCAGCAAAATGGATGACAGTGTCAATTTCATAAGCATTAAGAACGTGAGCAACCAAATCCATTGAACAAAGATTTCCTTTAACCAATGTATAACGACTAGAATTACGAATGTGTTCTTTTACATTTAATTCACTTGCACAGTAATACATCGCATCAAAATTAATAATATTAATTGATTCATGTTTTTCAAAAAAATAATTTACAAAATTTGACCCTATAAAACCACACCCTCCAGTGACAAGTAAATTTTTCATTATAAAAAATAAACCTATTTTTTTTATTTTTTTTAATCGAATTAAATAAAAATACATATTTCTAAAAATAATTTTTTCTTATAGTTTCAATTTGTTTTTAATTTATCTTTTTTTTATATTCTATGGTTAATGACTTTTCATCCTCATATTTATAGAATATTTAATCAAGATGTTAAAAATTTACCTTTGTATCAATTAAAATCTCATTGGTTTACTATTGGTATTCATGAAAATCGTATATCTTCAATTGAAACATTTATGCAAAAATATCCAAAATTCGATTTAGTTAATTTTAGAAAATCACATCCTGAAATGAATCATTCAGATATTGTTGATTGTATATACAAGTATTATACTGAAAATATTGATGATGAGTCAATTGTGTTTGAAGAAAATTTAGATATTAGTTTAGAAAACAATTTGGAAGTAAGTTTAGAAGATTCTTTGGTAAAAAATTCACAAATTGATATAAATAAATTTAATAAAGAAGAACAACAAAGTTCTGACAATGAAAGTTATCATAATGAAAGTTTAAATAATGAAAATTCTGATAACATTAATGACTATATTAAAAAATGGATTAGTAGATACAATGATAAAAATGTATTAGGTATTTGTTTAGATCCAAATAAATCTTGTTTATTCCAAGAAACAATTATTGTTGAAACACTAAATTATTTTGAAGACTTAGATGATTTAGTTATTTATTTTTTTTATATAAATCAAATTTCTCTTGATGAAATGGAAAAAAAATTATTTCCAATTATAAAAAAAAATATTAAATATGATATTATAAATAATTTTTTTGATACTGGTTTTATTCAGAACATGAAATCAGAAGAAACTAAATTATTTATGTTATTATGTGATTACTTACTTATTGACCCAACATCAATGGAACATATTGATTGGAATGATTCAAATGCTAAACAAATATTTTTACATAAAACATGTTTATCTCCAACAAATGAATGTATGTTTATGAATAAAAATATTACTTTATTAGAAGGTAGTTTTGAAATAAATGTTTCAAATAAAATAGGTGAAAAAAAAATAATTTTGGAAGACCAAAAAAAAGTTTTGAAAGACCAAAAAAAAGTATTGATTGTTCAAAAAATAAGTTCAATTGATGAATCAAATAATATTTACTCAATATTTTCTATAATTAATCAAAAAAATATTTTTATTGATATATTACTTATATGTTCTGATGATTCAAATAAATTTAAAAAATTTAAAAATGTATTATCATCTTGTTCTGAAGTTAATAATATTTATTGTATAAATGATTGTGAGCATGAATATTATTCAGAAATTTTTAATAATTCATATGATTATTATTTATACACTGATAAAATTCATTTTCAAACCCCTTATACATTACAAAAAATGATTGAATGTTTTGTTGAAAAGAAAGTTTTTGTTGAGGTTCAAAAAGAGATAATAACTTATGAAGAAGAAAAACCAAAAAAAAGTTCATCATCTAGGAAGTCTGTAGTAAATAAAAATACAGAAATATCTAGAAAATCTGAAAAACAACAAAGAAAGATAGTTGAAATTATAAAAGAAAAACATTGTTTAGAAAATCAAATTTTAACTTTGGATGAATTTTTAAAAAACATATTTTTAACAGATGATAAAAACTGTTTTACCAATTTGTTGAATAATAAAATAACATTAGAAAAAATTCATCCAATATATTATACTTTTAAAAATGACTTTTTAATATATTATGATTTATCTTTAGATGAAGAATACGAAGAAGACATTGATAACAAAGATCAAAACCAACTAGATAAAAATAATATAGAAGACGAGTTCAAAGAGGATGATAACAAAGAAAAAGAAACTTTTTCATATGAATCTGAATTTGATTGGTTTAAAAATAATACTGAACTTTTTGTTATAAACTTGAGGTCTAGAAAAGATAGATTACAATCTTTCAAAGAAGAATGTAATAAAATAGGTATAAAAGAAGATTCTATTATTGTTTATAATGCTATTCGACCATCCATAGAACAAGCATTTAATTGTACTTTTATGGATTTAAATCAATGTTGGGAATGTAAGAGAAGGGATATTCAATATTTTATTGGAGCCAGTGGATGTAAAATGAGTCATTATAATTCTCTAAAAAAATTTTTAGATGAATCAGATAAAAAATATTTAATGCTTTGTGAAGACGACGCTTTTTTTGAAGATGATACTATCCAACGAATTTATCAGAGTATTCAAAGTTTAGAAGATGTTGATGAAGAATGGGATATACTCTATGTAGGTACCCATTTACTTCATAAAGAAGATGCAGAATGGGTAAATGAATTTTTACTTAGGGTAAAACATGGCCTAACAACAACTGCTCAAATTTTTCCAAGAAGAAAAATTTTAGAAATAATTAAAAAAATTGAACAATCAAAAAAAGAGATTGATAATACTTATTCTGAATTACTTGATAGAAAATATTGTGTATATCCAATGAGTGTTTGTCAAAAAAAATTTAGAAGTGATATTGTTCATCATATGTGCGATTATGGAGATTATCATAGAAAATTTAATTATACTCTATGTAAATAATAATCTATACGTTGATTAGTAATAATATTTTTTGGTTGATTAATAATAATATTGTTTGGTTGATTAATAATAATATTGTTTGGTTGATTAATAATAATATTTTTTGATTGATAATAATATTTACTTCAAATAAAATTTTTACTAAATAACATTTATATTTTCCGCTGAGTTAAATCCTAAAACTGGTTTTCCTCTAAGTTGATTAAAAGATTCTTTTATTTTGTTCTTATCATACATAAAAGGTGAATTGTGAGGAATATTTGGTGGAAAAGCACTTGTTTGTTGTTGTTTGGCTTTTAGTTCTTGAATTCTTTTTTCTCTTAACATTTCAAATTCTAATTTTTTATCTTTAATGTCAATAAAATCTTGTTTTTTCTTGTCATTAATTGGAGTATCAAATATATTTTGAATTTCTTCTTTTGTTGTAAATTGTTTATAAACTTCTGGTTTTGAATCAGGTTTATTAATTACCTCATTCTTATTTATAGTTTCTGATTGATTTATGGTTTCTGATTGATTTATAGTTTCTGATTGATTTATAGTTTTTGTCTTTTCAATAATTTCTTTTTTAGGTTCATAATTTGAATAATCAATTTTTGTTTCTTTTTGGAAACTAAAATCATAGTTACCAATTTCAGAAATATCGTTTAACATTTTATAATTAAAAAATTCAAAATCCTTTTTATAAAATTCATTTATTTTTTTAATAGAATTATTGTTAAGTAAATTTAAATAATTTTTATTTTCCTTATTATTTGAATTATCTTTTGCACTAAAATCTCCATAACCATTCATTTTCATCTCTTCTGTTAAATTTTCTGTGTGAAGAATTAATATATCTTTGCAAACATTATTATCAGATTCAATTACAAATTTATGTTGTGGAATTTTATGATTATCATATGTAAATTCGTCATATAAATAATTGTTTAGGATCGATTCAACTTTTTCAGGAGTAGAATCAAAATTAATCATTTTAAAATAAATTAAATCAGATAAAACTCTATTATATGGATTACGAACAATACTAATAATTTTTGTTTTGCTAAAATCAATATTAAAATATTTTTCCCTATCTTTTATTTCTAAATATGTTGAATGTTGTAATGAATGTCTATTTAAATCAATTCCTAAACCAGGAAATGAATGAAGATTATCTATTGATGGAGGAACACCATTTCTATAGTAAAAAAAGTTCTCCACACTTGAACCACCAGTTCTTGGAATATGTAAAAAAAGAATGTTCAAATTACGAAAATAAGGCATTTGGCTTATATAATCGACCTTTAGATTTTTTTTTTTTATTAACCGAAAAAAAATAATTTTAACAGAATTTTATTTTTCTAAAAAATTTTATTCAATAAATAATTAAATAATGAATTAGGATATTTTTTTTGACAAGTTTCTAAACTATCAATTAAACTAATATATTCTTTACTGAAAGAATTCCAATAATGCAGAGTTATAAGATTATTTAAATAATCATCATGAATGTATGTATTATTTTCAAAAATATCTTTTATGTGATAATAATCTGGAACGTAAAAACATTCCGATTTAAATATAAAAACTTTTTCACCAAAATTATTTTTCTTTTGTGCTTCTAAAATAAGTTCATTCGTATAATGAACGGATGCCTCACACCATCCATTAGGATCAAAATGTTTTTCATAGGAATATAACCATTCTTTTATAAATTTTGATTGTGGTTTTGAGAAAAGTATTGCATTTCCATAAAGAGTTTTTAGGTTTGTCCCAAAAATTTCTTGTATTCCAATACAAAAATCATAATACAAATAATCTTTAAAAGGTCTATAGGATATCGTATCTATATCCATATAAACTCCTCCATATTTATATAACATTTCCAACCTAACTTTATCTGCTTTATGAGCAGTTTTAATAATTTTGGTTTCTCCCCATTTCATTGATAAATCTGGTAAATAATTCAGAACTATAAATGGTTTTACTTTTTCCCAGTAATAACCATAAGGAGTATAATGATAATGAAAATATATTTTGTCTGGATTATTCACTTTCAAGCAAGATATTATTGAAACAAAGAATAAATATGGAAAAGGTGATACTTGTTTTTCAAGTCCGAATATAAAATGTACAATATTTGGAATACTTTGCGTTGGATTGATAACATAGTTATCATAATGTTTTATTATTGAATTTGTAATTTTTCCAAAATGTTTGTCTGAAGTTAGAAAATTCCTTACTTTTTCAGTATTTTTATTAAATTGATTTAAACTTATCTCTTCATTGTATTGAGAAAGTTTTTCAAAAAAATCATTATCTTTAAAGCATAAAGACCACTCATCTCCAACAATTGAAGGTAATCCTCCAACAGCCCTACAAATAACAGTTAATCCTTGACTCATTGCTTCTACAACAACGGTTGCTCCTGCTTCTGATAGAGAAGGATGAAGAAGAATATCTGTTTCATTATATATATTTATTATATTATCTGGTTCTATGACACCACAATATTCAATTAACCCCATACTTTTTTGAATTAATTGTAAAAATCTTTTTTCATAAACTTCATCAAATGGACCATAAAATTTTATTGAATAAGTATTTTTTTTTGATTGAATAATAAATGAAATTAGTTTTTTAAAAAACGATGCTGGGACCTTATCTGTGTTAATTCTTCCAATGATTGCTATTCTAATGTTGTTTTTTTTAAGAATTTGATTGTTTTTAATTGGTAGTCCAGTTCCTATTGGTATAACTTCTTGAATATGATTCCAACTTTTATGTACATTATAATCTCTGTAACATTCATATGAAATAAAAAATTTTCTATTTGATATATCTTGATAATGTGGAGGAACTCCGTGAATAAAACGTAAAATTGATTTTTCTGAAATATCATCAAAAGCAATTTTTTCAAATTGTTCTTCAAACCAATAAAGTTGATGGTCAATAATTATAGAATTTTCAAAAGATACTTCATTCTTTAATAATTGATTGCATTCTTCCCAAGATTCATAATAAATTATTGGAAAATCATAATTAAATTTATTTATATAACTATCATTTGTTGAAATATTATTATTGTTATTATTATTATTATTATTATTGTTATTATTATTATTGTTTTTTCTTTGATATCTTTTATGTAAAAATAAAGTTTCTTTTACTGGTAATTGGTTTTTATTTATAAATTTATGAAAATCATCTATATATCTTTCTCCTCCACCCACTTCAAACATATGAACCATTAAATGTATAATATTAATTGGTTTTTTACAATTAATACTATTATCAAATATTATATTATTATTAGTAATAACTTTAACATCAGTATTAACTTTAACATCATCACTAATATTTTTCTTTTGTTCTAATTTAAAAATTTTATAATAACTATTGTACAATTTTAAATTTCTTATTTTAAAATTAATTGTCCATTGTTTCATTTGAGAAAAATTTATTTTTTCAAGGAATGTAAATTTTTTTTTGAAAAAACTATATAATAGTATATTTTCATCAATATCATTTTTATTTTTTTCCATCTTCAATAAAATAGGATATACCGCTATTTTTAATTGTGTTAAAAATAAGAAAATAAAACCGTATTAATAAAATAAGAAATATTTTTAAATATGACTATCGTTTTAATTACAAGTTATTATGAAACTGGTAATAAAAAAAGACAAGATGAATTAAAAAAATGTTTATATATGAATTGTATGAATCAATTTATTGATAAAATTATTTTATTAAATGATAAACAGTATGATTTGTCATTTGTAAGTTTTGATGAAAAAATAGAACAGAGAATTATTTTAGAGAATAAAGAAAAAATGAAATATTCAACAGTAATTAAATTTATTGATGAACATTGTAAAGATTGTATTTGTATAATAAGTAACAGTGATATTTATTTCGATGAAAGTTTAGAAATGCTTGATTCAGATATGTTAGATAATACATTATTTGCCTTATTAAGATATGATGAAGATAATAAGGGAAACAGAGAAATTTTTAGAAGACACTGTATTCCAAGGAATGATTCACAAGATGCTTGGATTTTAAAATCACCTATATCTAAAAATATTGATTATTCAAAGATAGATTTTCATTTTGGAACTCTTGGATGTGATAATATTTTTGCATTTTTTATGCACTCATTTGGATATCAAATAAAAAATCCTTCTTATGATATAATTTCTATCCATGTTCATAATTCTCAACTAAGAACATATAATGTTGATGACAGAATCCACGGAAAATATTTATTAGTATCCCCTTGCCATTTAAAGGACCCTGTTCCTCCAATAGAAATAATGGAATATTAGATTTTTTACTTTTTTTTTTATTCATAACAAAAAATGTTTTCAATCATTTTTTCTAAAACAATATAATTAGAACATTTATATAATTTATGATATTGTAAATGGTCTTCGTGAAAAGTACTATCATTTTCATTTGGAAAAGTAAAATAAGGATAGTGGGTAACAAATGTATTAAACTTTGAAAAAATATAATTATCGGCTACCATGATATCTTTGGAATCACATATGTACTTACCTGATTCTGAATCAAATATTGTTGATATTTTTTTTTTAACATTTTCATAATTAATTAAATAGGCATTTGCATTCCATTCTCCACTCCATGGATAGTAATAAATATTTGAGTTATTTTTTTGATTAGGTAAATTATTTTGGTTTAATTGATTATTTAGACTAGATTTATTGTTAAGGTAATATATATTATTTATTCTTGTTGAAAAATATCCTAACATTAATATTTCCCACGTTTCTGGTAGTTCAGAAATTATTTCAAAAATTGGTTTTTCCCAATAATTTAAAAAATCTAGTGACAAATCATCTTCACAAATCATTCCTACTCCATGATTTAAATCTGATTTTTCATATGAACAATAATGTGTTATTGCTTTTAAATGAGATAGTAAAACAGCATACTCTTTATTACTTTGATTTGGAAATATATCATCCGTTGTCTTAAAAAAACGTTGAGAAACATCTTCTTCTAATCTACCATCTATTGCTGAAATTCTATTACTCGGAATACTAAGTATATTTAAAACTTCTTTCATTTTTTCTTGTCTATGAAAACAATCATCTAAATTAATCCAGTTAATACAATCAATACCACCTAAAAAAAATTCTATATCATCTTTACTGTATTGAATATTTGATAAACTTTGTTGAGGATGGTTTATCATTGGATATGAAAAAATATGTCTTAATAATAAAAAAAATAAATTTTGTTTTTCAAAAAGAGGTTTTTCTACAATCTGTTTGTACTTTATTTTGAAAATCAGTTCTTCAATAAATATAAAATGAGTATTTTTTATAATTGAAAAATAAGGTTGAAACTCATAGTTATCAATAGTTGAAAATAACTTATCAATATCTTTTAAATTATAAGTTATAAATATAGGTTCTTTAATTACAATCGAATCATTATCAATTTTTTTTTTCATCATAATAACCTCTGAATCAATCGATTTTATAAATGAATATTTATCAAATAAATTTATTGGTTGAATACAAAATACACCAAATTCTATATAAAATCCACCATTATTTCTTAAAAGTTGAAATATTGATTCTTTGTTTCCATCCCATAATAAAGGTACTATATGAGGTTCAAGTAAAGACCAATAATGTCCTTCTGGTTTGACTTTATAATGAAAATATATTTTTTTATCATTGTTTAATTGTATAAATGAAAAAACAGATAAAAATTCGTATAACGAGCAATCCCTTTTATAGTCATCTGAATAATGAAAATGAATAGGCATATTAGGATATTTTCGTTCTTATCAACGAAATTGACAAT
>JACCDO010284234.1_pt1 | contig 19563 bp, 15 predicted proteins | sample 7446101 | NCBI WGS metagenome assembly JACCDO01 (sample SAMN15323440, study PRJNA562643) | freshwater metagenome | isolation source: river surface water | place: USA:Blue River Watershed | collected 2017-08-16 | reverse complement strand
TTCGGGGGGTTCTGAAGTACATCTTTCGCGCTTATTCCTGGAAGTTCTAGTAACCCTGTATTCAGCGGCCTTTTTACTATAATATTTGAAACATATTGATATATATATATAATTTATAATTTATTACAGCATCTAAATGTTCGGCCCTATATTAAGATGTTTGCATGGCGACGTAGCGCTGTTGCAATGTCTGTTCCAGCTGGAGGAGAGTCTCCAGCTCCGCCCGAGCCCGAGCAATTCTCTCGTTTACCGCATCCTTCTCAGCCGTTAGCATTCCAGAGACACTGAATATTTCCAGATTCCAATCTGACAATTTAGCATAAGATTCTGTTATTGTTGTAATAGCTGAATTCAAGCTAGATGAACTAGCTGCCATTCTCTGTGTTAGCTGCTCTTCCAACGCTTTGGCACGGCGACTGTCCGCAACAATTGCTGCTTTGAGAGTTGCAAACTGTTGTTGCAAAGCAGGAATATTATTATACGCATCTGCGGGCTTGTACTCGTCCCACGGCAAGGTCAGCTGTAGCGCTTGCAATTGGGAGGCATCTGCCTCTTTTTGTATGGAATCACGCGCTAACGTGAGATACGCATCCGAGAGTACTTCCAATGGAGCGACAGCAGGGGGTCTGGTTGATGTTGTGATACCCTCTTTGGGCGAGTAGTAGGAGAACGAGTCATGCTCGATCAGATGCACCATTTCTTCGTGTACAAGTTGTGACGCCGCATGCAGTTCCAGAGGAAGATAAGCCGCAGGACCTAATAGCGTTTGTTTTGCCGCAGAAGATAGAGTAGACGGCAATGGCAAGTTGCGGCGTACTGCACTGCTACGTCGAGATTCCTCCAATCGCAGTTTTTCTAGTGTTTCTTGACGTTGAGCTTCGTCTGATTCTGCCCGATCTTGCGGTAGACGCGCATTCTCAGTATCATCAGCTGCTTCAACTGCTGAATGTCCTGAAGGCAAAGTCACCTCATATGTGTACAGCGGAGCAGGCAGGGCAGATAGGCCCTGTTTGACTTGGGTTTGTCGTAATTGTCGCTCTTTCACTTCTCTTGAACGTACTAATTCACCGTTTGCTGCTACAGAGCTAATTGCGGCGAAGTTTACCTTGCTGGAAGAGCTATCCAATGCATTATATGCACTGTCGCTAGTAATTTTGTTTAATATCCCCGCAACGGTTGTATATCTATCGCTAATTGGTTCGTCCGTATGTGCGCTCGTTTCCACTAGACTGAGCGGCGCCGGCGCTTCTCTGAGCTGCAGATGTTGCTTAGCTTCTTGTAATATAGTGTTGCTCTGCATAGGAGTACGCGTAGCAGCAGGTGGGAGTGTTAATGCCTGGCGATGAGGTATGGCATGTGCATGTTCTGCTATAGGCTCTGAGGCCATGGGGGCTGGTAACACCAGCGCCGTTCTGCGGTGCAATGCAGCGGGATCGTTCTGTTCTTGAATGCGCTTAATTGCTTCTGGTGCATTTTCTTGCATGAGCTTCCTCAAGCGTCGTGCATCTTCTTCTTTTCTACGTCGGAGCTCTTCATCGGCATGAGCCCCTTCCATTCGGGTGACCTCCAGGCGGGCACCGCGAGGATCGGACAAGTCCGCAATGTGCTCTGCTCGCACTCTCTTGCCTGATTCATTCTCCGCTGTGACATCGTAGAAACCTTTTGGCACAGACTCAAAGTATGGGATTTCCGTGGCGAGATCAAGGTCCTTTCGACTGCGTTTCTTGGACGCTCCTAGTGCTTCCGTTTCCAATCCAGCAGCTTTCATCTCACGACGCTTTTGCAAGGTGGCTAGTTTGCGGCTCTCCTCTAGTTCTCGCTCACGCTGCTTACGCTTTTCTTTTTTGCCTTGAGTGTTGGCGAGGCGTGCACGTGCTTCCTGTAGCATTTCCTTTTCCTCCTCATCCATGTCTATAGCATCTGGTCGCGCGGGCTTGTTCTCGGGCGCCTGATCTATATCTCCGATACGAGATTTGCGAGCGGTCGCATCTGCTTCGACGGAAGATGATTCTGTTCCAGCTCCTTGTGCTGCATCTAACAATCTCTCGTAGTGCTCACTGCATTGTCCGGCGGTACGACCAACAATAGGAGCAATTGTGCGCCATTGATTAGGCATAAGCTTGGCAAGATGCAGAAGCTTTTCTTCTTCCTCCTTGCTCCACTCTGTTTTTTTCACTGAAGGATCTAACCATTCGTACCATCGCGCTTTACATTGTTTTGCAGTCTTCCGGTTCAGCAAAGAAGCGACGCGGGGCCAACTTTGTTGGCCATACTTCATTACAGCAGCTTTGAGGATTTCATCCTCCGAATTCTTCCAGGCTCCTCCTCTTATGATAGCTCTAACCATGGTATTAAAAAAAGCGCGTGAAGGTCCTTAAAAAGTGACTTGGTGTGGAAGGTCTCTTCTGGCCCCTATTTAAACCTTTTTTTAGTATAAATAGACTATTTCAGTTCGCAAATTAAATAAATAATAAGGTCTCGACTAATTTTTAATGAGATCGACTAAATATTATTCGTGAAATACTGGAACTCGCGCACAAGTCGAAAGTCCCAAAAAGTTGGGGGATCCCTGACCACAACTGGTTATCTTATATATATTTTATCAGTATCAAAGTAAACCGTTCTAAAATCATTGCTTCAAATTTACAATGGGACAACTACTTCCCTATCTATCTACAATACCATTTAGATTGAAATAACTTATATATAAATAACAAACCCAGCCACTGCAAGTCCAGATGATGCAGTTCCTAAGAACGACTAAAACACGACAAAACCCTTCACCACTCAAACCCATCTTCTTACACAAATTAGGAAATATATCTAATAAGGTAAGCATATTTACACTAACCCTTCTAACAAACTCACGGTACTTTCCCCGAGATCAACTCTGCCACCAAACATCTTATTCTCTGGATTCTCTTGAATCGGCAGATTTCGTACATGAATTAGCACTCGCTTCGTCCGAAGATACTACTGCTGATTGTGCACGCTGCGTTGTAAACACTCCAGGGGATGACAAATTGGTGTAACTCTTTAATTGATCAAAATAACCCTCGCCACCGATGGCCCCGTCAGCGTTTGCTGCGGCAGCATTCAGAAAGCTCACGGAGATGTCAGCAAAGGTTGGACTGGGCAAACCAGACATAGGACTAGGCAACACTAGGTCACTGTCGATGCTGACATCCAGCGAGCCGGCAACTCCACCACTGTGTCTGCGTGTTTTCATGGTCTGAGACAGAATACCACCTTTCAAGGCACTGCCCGGAACCCCGCCAAGTGAGCCCACAGAATCTCTATTTCTAGATTCTGGGAAAGAAAAAGAACCTGCACTACCCGCACTGCCTGCACTCCATCTGGATGGGGAGGATCCCAGCAATCCACTCGCCCCTCGTGGGGAAGGGAAACTTTGGATCACTTCATCGAAATCAAAGCGCGGTGTATCATTAGCATTAATAGGTACAAAAGATTTGCCTGGAGTATCCGATAGAGGAAGATTGATGAGATTGCCGAGGGAGCCGAGGCCTCCGCTAGCATACATGTCGTCCCCGAATACAACTTGCTTGTCTACCGTCAGTGGGGAAATTTGCCCACTGGGATGTTGAACATAACCATAATTACGATACGGAGTGCCGTTGGGAGGAGCAACATTCATATATCCTGTATGTATTTGTGCTGCTGTGCCATTGACAGATATTTGCAGCTCAGTCTTTCTTCTCCGTCGCATCAGACTGCTGTTGCCGCCGCGACTGTAGTCATCCATATCTTCCTCGATTGGGGCTTTTCGTTTAGAACGAAGTTTATTTTTGGAGGAGGCACTTGTGTCATAATAGTCCACAGGCAATGGTGGTTTGCCTGCCTTTTGATTACGTGGTCGGGAGCCACCGCTGCTGCTTTGGGCACCAAAACCTGCGAAAACCCCTGTTGCGTTTATTGCGTCGTCCATCTCAAAGGTAACTCCAGATTCTTCCAACTTCTTCTTGAGTTTTTCTCGAAATGTGGGATTCCCATTCGCTAGCTGCAATGCTACCATGCGTGAAGGCGATCGTAAAGGCAAATTTTCGTCAATATTGGCAAGGCTTTGTACATCCAAATGGTTCTGATCGTGAGAGCCCTGTGACGCTTGTTGGGACTCTAAGAGCATCTCTTTGGCTGCTTCTTCCGCTGCTTTGCAATAGCGCTTAAGTTCGTTCAAATTGGCAGCTTTCTTAGTTACATTCATTTTGCCTTTTTTATAGGGATCTTCTATGTCGAAAGCTTCTGTATTCTCGGACACCTGAGGAAGTGCAGATTTGACGTTGTTGTTGCGCCCGCTGCTGACGGCGACCACAACACCTCCCACTTCGCGGTTTAACCGCCGCACATTTCGGCGCATGAAAGAATACCTATTGTTGTCACGATTAGAATAATTAGAAAGAAATACAGTGAGATCAGGTCAGTTGATTGACAATCGCGAGAAGTGCAGGCGAGGCTCGACAGACACGATTATTCACTGTATTGGCATTATGTGCGATAAAAGATAAATATATTGCAGCGGGAAAAGAGTAGTGCATGCAAATGCAAAGCTACTTACCAATGGTTTTTGACATGGTTATCGGTGCGGCCGGGCAGGCGCTTGGCAATCTCGCTCCATTTGTTGCCCAACTCTTTGTGTGCTTGGGACATAATCCTTTCTTCTTCTTCTGTCCAACTATTTTTGTTGATAAACGGGTCTAAGTGATTGTGCCATCGCTCTCGGCATTGCTTACCACTTCGACCAGCGATATTAAGATCTTTTGCTAAGTTTTCAGCAATGACACTCCAGCTTTTTGTTCCGTGTTTGGCCACTAATTGCCGGATTGCATTATCTTCTTCTATAGTCCACACACGTCTATCACTAGCTTCGGTACCATGTGTTGCGCGACTACTACCTCTAGCGACGATGACATGCTGCTGTTGTGCATATATTTGTTGTTGATGTACGGAATGCATTGTGTCAACCCCCATGTCACCTATCATGCCACCTTCTAGCTCATACATAGGCTCCATAATTCCAGAATCTCCATCAAGCAGCAAGCTTGCTTCCATGTCTTCCTTGATTTCCATATTGCGCCAAGCTACTGTGTTATCAAGTTAAATGTCAGTCAACGACGTCACCTGTCTGCTCGGAGCAAAACGCGAATAATTTTAGAAAAAAAGGCTCGACAAAACTCGACAAATATATAGAGGTGATAACTGAATAGTTAGCAAAGTCTTGGCGCCACTGTGCACTTGCGCGCCAGCGTGCGTCGAATTGCTTTTGAAATCAACAGACAAAAGGACCCAACCACACGACGGTTGATTTTTTTCGACAACATTGTTTTTGATACATTCGTAAGTCATATATGCTTTGATTATTTATTAAGTACAGAATATACAAAAATTAGTGCATGCAGTCGATCCAACATAGAATCCTGCTTTCTTCAGCTCAACTTCAAACGCGCAGCAATTTCAAATAATCGGTTCTCACAATAATGATGCAGAGGTCGGGCAATGAGTGCCCACACTCGCGCAAGGTCCTTTTTCTTTCTCAATAATGCTGCTATTTGCTGCTCATGGTACTGGCGGTCATCCATGGGTAGCTCCCACACCGCACGTGCGTTGCACGAAGACCGGAACCACCAAATGACATCCCGCAGGACTTGCCCTACGTGCTCAGCATTTTCTGTAGTCTCTGCAAGTGGGATGTGGGACGGCATGATCTGGTCCCCCCGCGCTGCAGATGGCATCAGACAATGCAGTATAGCCGGCGCACCTCCTACCTCACGCAAAATGTATTGCAGCAACGCCGGTTCGCAGTGAGGATCAATGCCTTCGGCAACTAAATCAGAAAATCTTAATGGGAATCGACGGGACAAAATACGTACAGAATTTAGTTCCGTAGGATAATCAGTCGATATAGAAGGAGTCGTCATATTTACTGGGGGATTATCGCTCCAATTTTGAGCTAATAATGCACACACGTCGGTGCATAACTGACGCCGCAGGTTGTGTTGAGAAGCCGCTTGAAATGCGAGCACTACTTGCTTGCCCCAGGGCAAGTCATTAGCCAGTTCAGTTAAATACCTATGATGCACACTGTATTTCAAAGTAGGTATTAATAAAGCATCTACAGAAGTTCTCACATGCATTTTCGTCGGCGATCGCGCAAAGAAACGCAAGGTCCATAACTTCGCCAAGTCTTCTAGCATTGCCACATCGCCAGGTAATCCTCCAAAAGATGCCCGAAATAATAAACTTATGATCAATGTACGTTGCGGACTTATAGGCAGATATGCTAAAGAAAGTCCGGCAGGCGTTTCCTTGAGCTGACCAACGGCACTGGCACATGCGTTCGTCTCAGCCGTTTCCGTTGGAACAGATTGATGGCTATCTTCGAGGTCTTGCCGCCAGCTGGATAGCAGTCTACTTGCACTCTCTTGCAGGCCTTCAGACAAGTCCCGCACTGAGACCAAACACACATCCAGCACGATGCCGAGCACGGCCGTGAGCAGCGCCATTGGGGGATTGTAGCCTTTGCTTGCGGCAGCCATTAACCAAACCAGCATAGGTAGCTCCGGATGCAAGCTTATATCTTCCATGACAATAATGGGCAACCTACGCAGCAGCTCGATTAGAGACAGGTCTGCCAACGCTGTGGCCAGACGTATGGCAGAGTCAGTTTTGCCGCGGCGGACAGCCTTCTGCAACATTGATTTCAGCAGAGACGGTGCAATCCGTGACGAAGTGGGTCCTACTTCGTCAGGAGAGCCTGCAGCAGGTGCAATATTGGTGACAATTAAAGTGCGAATTACACTACGCTCGAAGTAATGAGAAGGTGTTTCTACTGGTGGGTGCTGAGATGCAGAAATAGGCGATCGCAATTCGTGCAAATTTTGTGACACTTCCATTGGTACGTCGCGGAATGTAACCTCTTCAGCCCACACATCTGAGCATCCAGATGGAGCTCCTGTGCCTCCTGTCGCTGTCATTGCCTCCTCTGCATTAAGCCAAACTGGCAACAAACGCCCATCTATGCAATCTAATCGGAACACAGTAAGCGCCTTTGCCTTTGCTTGGCGTTTGTGTTGCATTTCTTGTGCAGCCATTAGTGCTCCAAATGCATTTTTGCAGCCGCTGGCGGGAGTGGTATTGCTACTGGCTGTGGGTTGTACTCTTGATGCGATGTGGCCATTTAAATCTTTTTGCGAAATTGCTTGCGACAACGGCTGCGACGGCGGTTCTGAAAGCTGAGATGCGGGTGTCAACTGCGCTGATTGCGACAATACTATGTGTTGCTTAGAAATAGGGAACGGGTCCTGAACGCCGCAAGTGGATGCATGTGTCACAATTTTGTCAAAAGAAAACCATAGCCGGCAGAGAGGGCATTGCAGTTTCTTGCTAGTGCTCTCACCTGTTAGAAAATTGCCAAGCACAGCGCGCTGATGGTTTTGTTCGCGTTTTCTTTTCATTGAGAATTATTTTCCTTCGTTGATAGCAGCATCTGTAGTTTCTTCAATCTTTTTGAGTTGTTCAAGCACTTGGCTTTTGAGAGGCAAAATCTTAGGTTTGCAAAGCATTTCCGTAAGTTCGCCGCGTTCTGAAATTACTATTCCGCTTTTGGGAATTACCTCTCGAAGCACTGGGGCACTATTATTGACTTCCATTTCAAAAATTCTTCTTTGTAACTATGAGAGGATATTGTGTGCAAAACCTTAATGTTTCATATATACGTAGTAATTAATACTTTACTTTACCAGAACTTGAAAGAAGAGTGGCTTAATGTTTCTTCCCATCTGTAATTTTAAATCCGTACAACAGTACGAATATTTTTTTTCATGTCTCCGTTGGAAGCATAGCGTCGGTCGATCGGCCACTTCCCCTCGCTAAGTGTACAGTAGCAATGACTGCTATTACGCCGAAGGATGTGTTAGGCCTTAGCCGGCCTACAGATGGTACGTGATGTTACAAACGATTACTGAGAAACTCGACAGTACACGTCTGAGGTAAATTTCATTCCAACTAACCATTACTTGCATTTTTCAAATATGTGTATGTATATATGCTATCATTTATGTGGTATCTTATGCACATTTTATCTCTTAGGATTTTTGTGTCCGATTACGGCAAATACGTACGGCATCGAATTTCTGAATTTTGTCATCTCTGATTATGAAACTAAGAAGACCATTTTTGAAGTAGGAAGAGATTCTCCTAATCCCACGGATGTAAGCATTGATTTCTCATCCCTGGGGCCGGATATGTACCGTAAAATCAAGTACCTATTCAGTGAAGATGTGTTGAGGTTACCGGCAATCCAGACCACATTGATCTTTAGTGTTGGAGCTCGGGAAATGCAAGGGTTTCGAATGATAGAGCGTCATTACTTCCGCGATCAGCTAGTCAAGAGCTTTGATTTCAAGTTTGGCTTTTGTATCCCGTCCAGTGTGAATACGTGGGAAACCGTGTACGACATGCCTCCGTTGTCCGAAGCCCTGATCGACGACATGATCAACCATCCGTATGAGACGAAAAGTGACAGTTTCTACTTCGTAGACAATGTGCTTATTATGCACAACAAAGCCTCTTATTCTTATATGCGAGAGGAATCTGGCAGTCAGGCGAAGTCTTATGAGGCAAAATTTGGTGGATCAAAAGCATCCTCCAAGGCCGGTAATAATGGCGCAAAACTATCTGCGGGGGCTAAATCGACAAGTGCTGCACCACAGGTGGCAGAGGTGAAGGCTGATGCTAAAGCTTCTGGCGCTGGGGTAAAAGCGGTGGCCAAAGAAATTGAATGGAGCAAAGAGGCTGACTACGAGGAACACTAATTGTAGGAACCGTTCGTCATTGGGTTTAGGGTCAATGCACCTTGATCTGCGTCGAGTAGAGCAAGCTGCATGAATAGCTTTTGTTTATATCACTTGAGTAAAGTTTAAATAACGTTGAAACTTGCATATATTCAATATTCGGGACTTCCGGAGCTGCTTTTTTTGAAGGGCAAAAATCGTGGAAGAACTCTTTAAAAAGATTATAAAGATATGTCAATGATAGCATCTCGTGAGGAAATAGATTTCTCTTTTGGGGTTATTGGAGATCTACAGTTCTTTGATGGTGATGATGGAAGCCAATATGGAGATCCAAATAGAGTTCGAAGATATCGAGCAGCACTTGTTAAGTTTGAGGAAGCTGTTCGATTCTTTCGAAATTGTTCTGTAATGAATTCTCCCCCGCTTCATCTATGCATATTATTAGGTGATACCATTGACGGGAAATGTGAGCAAGATGGCACTTCTAACGCAGCCTTTGCTCGCGTGACGGATGTGCTTTCAAGGCAGAATCTGAACGGACCAAGGTGGCATTTTTTAGTCGGCAATCATGACCTATACAACTTTACACGAGATCAATTATATGAAAAGGAGCAGTATGTTCCTCTTTCAGTGCGTTCAGAGTGTTCTCCACAGAAGCTGTATTATTCCATTCAGCCACATCCCCGCTATTTATTCGTGTTCTTAGATCCATTTGAAATTAGCACATGTGGCGGTGTTTCACAAGCTGCTAAAGATGAGGCTCAGCAACTCCTTATACAAAAGAATCCTAATTTATCGAATGGCGGAAGCTGGTTAAATGGTCTCGATGCAGCGACGCAGCGCTATGTCCCTTACAATGGTGCATGTTCTATGAATCAACTTGTGTGGTTAGAGTTAGAGCTCTCGAAGAGCCGTGTACAGGGGCAGAAAGTATTTGTATTTTGCCATTGTCCATTGTATATGCCTTGCTGTCGTCCGTCAGGCCTCGCCTGGAACGCGGATGACATCCTAATCCTGCTGCAACGCAGTGGGAATGTCGTCGCTTGTTTCTACGGGCATGACCATGATGGAGGCTATGCATGTGACTCTACTGGCATCCACCATATCCTACCGCCAGCTGTGCTAGAAGCGGGAGAAGAGCACCAGGCTTATGGTGTCGTTTCCGTATCAAGAGACGGGTTACATCTGCAGTGGACAGGTCAGCCACCTCCTTCAACCTATGACTGGCCACAGCACATGCTATTTCCTAAATGAGATGATAATGCTAATTCGATTCTAAACGGAAATTTTGTGTAAAAATCGGCCCTGATTAGGCGGCGATCTCAACTTTGCATTCCATGTCATTTCACTTTCCGAGTCTTTTCCTCGTCAGTATCGATAGGAAGAACGTCATTTAATCTGTCAACATGCAATGTATAGATTTCATGTATAATCTTGTATAATAATGAACAAATTACAACTTCGATGACAGGGCTATCTCAGACAACCTCATAAGTACGCCGCCGCTATGTCCTCCGTTTCGCTAGGCTCTAACCGATATGTATTGTGCATTTTCTGTTTACTATGTTTGTCTTCGCAATAATGTGCAATGAAGCAACCGCTCTTTGCTAAGTGGGACAAGCACCAATCGTCGTGGCCGGCCGTAATATCCATATTGGGCTTACTCGGCTGGCTAGCTACTTGAATGCGTGATGGAGAACGATGATAAATGGCCATTTGTCGGTCTTGCTCCCAAGGCCATTTGAGTCTAAATTTCCGCTTGAATGGATTTCCTTCCCCCTCGTATGGGTCCAATGCGGCATCCCACCAGTCGTTCAAGAGCTGTCGGCTGTAAGGGTGGGCGTACCATAGTACTGTTCCCGCATTCAAACACATGGCATAGCCAACACGCTGCACTTGCTTACACCACCAACATGGACCATCTTGATTGAAGACCATAGGTTTAGCCTCTGGGTCCCATTGCAGTCGGTCTTGAAGGGTGCCTAACATTTGGCTTAATGGCAATTGGTCAAAGCTCCGCGCAATCACCGCGTCTGAGTCCATATATATGAAAATTTTCACTTTCGGGTAGTCATCATTGGCTTGCATCATCGCTTTAACCTTGCACCACGCATCTGCAAGTAGTTCACTGCCATGACCGAGATCTGCACTCATACATTTTTCTCCAGGTTTTAAAGTGTAGTAAACGAAGGTATGGCCGTGTTGTTTGCAGTACTTTCTATTCCATGCTGCAGCAGTTAGCCAATAGTTTCCTTCCTTCAACGGACGCGAATCGTATAAAACGATGGCATACTCCTCAGGTCGAAATTTCGACACATCAATCTTAGTCAGACTTGTCTTAGAGATCATGGAACTTGTTGATGACCGGACTTTATTTTTCAGTATTGATTGGCCTATCTGGGAGCTATCATGATTGCTATTTATTCGCAATTCTTTTTTTACTTCTTGCACTTGTTTAAGATATTCATTGTTATCTTTGACAAACGCTTCGTGCTGGTGTTGCTGCAACAGCTCATCATCAGTTTCCTGCAAAAGGGTCGAGCCCTCGAAGTTAAGACCCTGTTTATGCTCTGAATCAATATTTACAGAAGATTTAAATGCCGACTTTGATACTTTTGCACTTGGTAGCAATACTGTGAGCATGCACACGACAAACACACAGAAACATATAACCTTCAGAAACGGACTCATGAAAGACCGCGCGACACAACTATTGAGTTTAAACAGCCTATTTAGCGTATATCACGAGGAGTTTCTAAAGGAGATTTGAACATGTCACGAAGAGGAAAGACCATTTTCCGCCTTCGTTGTCTTTCAAAAAATTACCGATCTCTTCAGTCTTCACCGACGTGAAGGTCAATCCCTTGTCCGCAGTTGTGAAAATGCTTTCACATATTAAAAGTCTCAGTTTTCGCATTAGGCTAAATTTTCCGCAGCAATATTTTCGTTTTATTAGTAGTTCTGCAGCTCAAACACTAACCCCTGACAACCTGATTCTTGCGGACGGACTGCTTGAAGGCAAAAGATATTGTCTTGCCAGATGCATCACTCTCACTGAATCTTCACGTGATGACCATAAAGAGCAAGCTGCGCTTTTAATGGATTATGTTATGCGTAAGCATTCAGATTCAAAGACTTCTCACAACTCTGCAAATGGCAACAAGCATGGTACCGCACCTCCACTTTTCACTTCTGGCAAAACCATGCGTTTAGGTATCGCCGGTCCTCCTGGTGCGGGTAAATCCACTTTTATTGAAGCATTGGGTATGAGATTAGTTGCCCGTAATCACCGTGTTGCGGTCATACCCGTCGACCCTTCCTCTCATATCAGCGGCGGCTCCATTCTCGGAGACAAAACTCGCATGGAAGAGCTTTCCAAAAGCCCGCACGCATATGTGCGTGCATCTCCTACTCGTGGAGTCCTAGGAGGTATAGCAGAGCACACTGCTGACGTGATAACTTTATGCGAATGCGCTGGGTACGATGTTGTCATCGTTGAGAGTGTAGGACTTGGTCAAAGTGAAGTCGATATTGATCACGCTGTAGATCTGCTACTGATGATTGTGCCTCCTGGAGGCGGGGATGGCTTGCAGGCGCAGAAGAAAGGTATTATGGAAGCAGCAGATATGATAGCCATCAACAAAGCCGACGGGTCTCTTGCTTTGCAGGCAAAACACACCCGTGCTGACTATAGTGGGAGCATGGCATTCGTTCGTCAGAAGCATCCTCACTGGAAACCCGCAGTGCTGATGATGAGTGCTCGCACAGGGCTAGGATTAGATGAACTTGAAGGCAAATTAGCACAGTTTCATGGGATTATGAGTGAATGTGGTGGCCTGGAAGCCAAGCGTATGAAACAAGCTATACATTGGATGTGGAGCCAGTATCGTCGGGATATTGTGCGCTATTGGGAAGACAAGCAATTTGTCCAGGATAAGGCTGCGGTGCTGAGACAGGAATTGGCGGCAGGGCGTATCACTCCTCGTGCAGCAGCCGGGAAGCTGATGGAAATCACAAAATCACATAATTGAAAACATGTCGTCATGTACATTTTTGTTAAAATTATTAAATGATAATTAACTTGATTAACCCTATCGCTTGGATTAAAACTTCTCTTTCATGACAACGACAAAAGAGTTGTTTTCTACAAAATGGTTTTCACCATTCAGGATGAAGGATACGGAACTGCACGCTGGGTCGTGAACAAGAGTGTAATCGACAGCATTGGATTAACAGTCGGTACATCTGTTGAGGGCAGTGAAGAGAGATTCGATTTACCTAACCTAGCCTTTACACACAAGGTAACCCTAGCGGCGGGAATTGAGCATGAAATTGCACCTGATGCCATTTAATTTATTCTGGTGGAGAGATTTATTATTACGACACTTGGCCCATCAATCAGAGGGAAATGGTCTCTCGTTCGTGTTATTAGTTAGTTATTCATTCAATTTCGTTCGTATTTAATAAGAGTGGCTCGTACTACAGCTTTGAGCGTGCCGCTGCTGAGCTCCCTCCTGCAAAGTGCTCGAATCAATCAGTTCTTCTTCGCCAGAGTGCTTTTTCAGCTCAGGCTTCGTCCCAGCTGTAATAGTTAGTAAAACCACAAGATTTGCACATGAGCAGCTGGCTGCCGTAGGCGTCGCCATTGCCGCGGCAGCCTGCAGAGACCCTCTTCTCCGCGGCGACGCCTGACGCTGCGCAGCGCGGACAAATATCCCACGAAGAGACCCCTGTGCGCCAGCCCATCGCCCTGTAGTCCGTCTCTTTGATGAGGCTCGGGCAAGCTGCAGCTTTAGCGGCGTTGCTGCCGTCTTCAAGCGCCACCCACGAGGATTCAATGGCGGCAGCATCTGCCTTGAACAATATCACTGCAGCTTCGTATGCGTCTTCGCCATTTGCCATTGCTGAAGTCTGAAGATACGTTCTCCAAAAAAGAGGACCCCTTTTTTTCCCCTCAAAATTGAAAGAATTATGAGCTCCTGACTTTCGAGGTCATTTTACACATACTCCATCTGAGCTCTTCAATTGATCTATTATTGAATTATTTACGATTGATGACCCATGCTTGATTCCGAAGACGTAGGAGTCCTCGGCAAAGCTGTAGTTGCAGCTCTTGAAGAGAACATATCATCAGATCCTGTGGTAAAAAGGTTAAGAACCTATGTCGATGTTCACCCTTCTTTGGGTAAAGCCAACATTACAAACGAATCGTTGGTGCGCTACTTTCTTAGCAGAAATGAAGATCTTGAAAGAACTAAAAAAGCTTTAAGCAGATTCTTGAAGTGGAGAGCGGACGAGCATGTTGATGATGTGTATGACAGTGTCATTACCAATAGTCCTGATAGAGATACAGTTACAGTAAGTGGAGCTTGTACCAAAAATCGACCTTGTGTTTGGGTATACGTCAATCGACACAACAAAGATGCTCAGACTGCCTCTCAAATGAAAACTTTCATAGCGTGCAAGATTGAGGAAGCCTTGCGAGCAGGCCAGAAACTTCGAGAAGATTTTACAGAGCAGCGAGCAGCAGAAGCTTTAGAAGAAACGTTGTCAGGTACGACCAAATCTGCCGCCGCCCAAGCCGTGGTAGAGGCAGGACATGCAGCAAAACATATAATCGGCACTGACATGCACTCCACCGAACAGGGCTTAAATTCAAGTCTATATCGTAACATTGATACATTTACTTTAATTTTTGACTTATGTGATTTCGACCTACTGAAGAACATGAACTACGATGCCATCTCTACTCTCGTCAACTTATGTACTTATCAATATACAAATGTTGTTGAACGTGTAGTTATTATCAACGCTCCCTGGTTATTCAATGCGTGTTGGGGTATCATAAAAAATGTCATTCCTGACTCTGCCAGAGAGCTTGTAGGATTTGCGAGCTGTGTGGAGGATCTTTGTGTGTACGTGCCTGCAGCGCACATCCCGCGAGACGTAGTCTTCTCAGCCTTTTCAGCCTAGCGCCTCCGAGCCCTTGGATCTTCTCATTTGTTGACCCCGTCAACTTCAGTGTCTGTTGTATGCGCATCTTGCCATTAGGAGCCCTGAAAGGTTCTACATTTGTGGATGACACCTGTCAGACCTTTTCACTCTTTATACACTATTTTACATGTATTTATATAGAATTATGATTATAACCCGATTGCAACATTTGTAAACTGTTCTAATTGCCATCTCTTCTGCCTCCTCGAGGCCGTTTGCTGCTGCTGCCGGTGTGCTCGGAAGAAGTGGAAGGCACACTCTCAGATTTCTTCCGTGTATCAACAGATGCTGAAGATGTGGAAGCAGTCGTATCTGTGCTACTTGCAGTTCCTTTACTTGGATTGCTTGGCTGTTGCTGTCTGTCCAGTGAGTTGACGCAGAGGTGCTTCCGATGTGCCATGACAGACATGGAGCCAAACTTGCGTAGGCACAGGCGTTCAGCAGCATCTCGCGAGATATTTTTTATTGAGAAGTCTGTATTGGAATTTTGTTCTCTTTCTCGTTTATTACTGTTGATTTTCCTGCTATTTTGATTGTTGGTGATGCTCTCGTCTGGACTCGCGTCAGTGGCTTTAGTGCCAGCGATTGATCGTCCGCCGGCAACCCCAATCAATGACACCGCGTCTTCTCGAGTCAACTCGTATTGAGAAATCGCATCTTCAACAGACATAATACTTTCATCCAATTCCATATCACGGATACAGACCTCACAAACGTGGACATCGTAGAATTCTACTAATGGAACTCGGCGAATGATACTGTCAGAGGAAGTCAATAAGCAATTAAAACAGTGTGCATTCATATCGTTTAGTTCTATCGTTATATCACCATCTTCGCCAAGTTTTTGCATTTGCTCAATATGTATCTGCTTACGGAGGGAATAGTTTACATCGGTAAGACGAAGATACATTTTCTGAAACTTTTGGAAAGAATTTTCAAGATTAGCCAAAGATATTCTTAGCTCTTCGTTATCAATTGATAATCGAGATAAACGACTATTGAATTCTTCTCGTAGTAGATTATTTTCTTCTACTAATGCTCGAACAAGTTCGCGAGAAGTACTGGACAAATTACTTAGATCCATGATCAATACAAACAATTTACGATAAGATATAAATCTAAAGTATGTCTTATTTTTAGAATGAAAATTTGAAAGTGAATTTACTTTAATGCTCTGTCAGATTTCCGGCCCGTAAGCCCGAAATCGGCGGCGTCTAAAATCCCCCAGACGCTAATTTCTCTTTGGAAAGAAAGGAAGAGAAGGAAATTCTTTGTAATTAAAATACAGGGGGTGATGATTTCAGTAACAGCTTTTTGATCGATTTTAGTGAAAATTCAGATGACGGACTCCACTGAACCGCAGCCTGCATCAAATGATGTGTTCTACTTGCTCTCTATCTTCTTTGGCGCAACGTCAATGTCATCTCTATCAATATTTCTTATTTGGTCGGCACTTAAACGTAACCAAGATAGGATATGTAAGAAATATCATCTAGATATGATCAGATACCAGAGTATTTCCAAAGGTAAGTCGCGCAATCTCTGTCTCGTTGTATCATGCTGCAACCATTTAGATCAAGACTAACACTATTTCTATCAGCTCTGGACATATGTTGGTCTGCTATGGGCTGGTTTTCGGTGTCAATATCTTTCACTATATTCAATAAATGGATGATGCAGTTATGGGAAGGTGGATTCAATTATCCTATCACAATGACTACATTACATATGATATTAAAGGTATTAATGAGCCGAATTTGGTGCTATTTTAAGGGCATTCATATCGCACCTCTTGCATGGCGTACGTACATGCGTGTCATTGTGCCAATTGGCGTCTTAACTTCACTGGACATAATGTTAAGTAATTTGTCAATACCTCTCATTCCTTTGAGTCTCTATACGGCATTGAAAACTACTGTCCCAGTGTGGTCTTTTATAATGACAGTTGCCTTTGGGATCGAAGCATTTCAATGGCGAACGTTTTGGTCAATTGCATGTGTCGTAGGAGGCTTAGCCTTGGCAGTGGAGTTTCGCGTAGATGGTAGCATTTTGGGCGTGATTCTCGTCCTTGTTGCCAGCCTGAGTGGGGGGCTGCGTTGGGTACTCACACAAGTGTTACTCGAAGTTGATCCTTGCAGCAGTGATATCATGGTTGCCATCTACAGGTTTTCGCCTATTAGCGCAGTGTTCCTTTTACCCTTGATGTTGTATTTTGAATGGGGTTCATTGTCCAATTCCAAATTTGCTTCTAATCCTTTTGCGATGGATGCCTTCGGTTTCAGCTCTTGTGGAGGACTTATATCAATAGCTTTAATTGCCTTTGAAATTTACATTTTGCGAGCTACTACGGCTGTATCTTTGGGTATTTTAGGTCAATTCAAGGAAATCTTGCAAATACTCCTGAGCATTGCCATCTACAGAGAGCGCATGACCGTTCAGACTGGTATAGGTCTGACCATCAGCATTATTGCAGCTAATTTCTACAGATTAATCAAACAAGGTTACTTTGATGCTTCCAGAGGTAGAGGAGGAGAAGGGGCCATAGTAGAAATGTCATTGCGAAAAACGAAAAGCAAAGGCAGCGGCGACTCGCACGTGAATATCTCGACTTACAATCCACTGAGTTCTACCAGCCATAGTGAAGACTCTGGTGCAGATATGATGGATATGCATGCAGGATTAGATGTCTTTCTGGAAGTAGATAGTGATGGCGAACTCGAGAGCGACCACGACGACATGCTTCTGTTCTAGGTTACGCATGTTCGCCTGGTAAGCAACGTTGTGGGTCAGGACTATCCATCTAGCTCGATGAAATCATCAAAGTTTGCAAGCTGGATAAGAGTTTTGCATATTGTTTGAAAGTTAGTCTTGCTACGCAAAGCCCGCTGCAGCAGTAGTGCGCAGTGCATTCGGTAACGATCGGACAGAACGAACACCCTTCGGCTAAAAAGTGTCTCTACTGCTGTATATCATTGCCTTTTTTCCAAGGCATGACAAGGAATTGTAGAAATTAAATCAATTCGAATAGAGTTTATATTATAAATAGTATATAACAATGTATTACAAACTAAACATTTGTGCTCAGAGCAGCTGGCAAGCAGACACGAGAGAGTTCTCATCTAGCCGTAAAACGTCTCGACCTCACGTACATACTCGTCGTCGCCATCCTCATCCTCCCAAGTAGGCATACGCACTTGTATGCCATTTTCTGACACACCTGAACAAATTTGTAATAAAAAATGCAGCAGTATGTCTTCCTTGTAAGGGATGTTCAGCCAACTATGTCCACCTACTGCAAAGAAGTAAGTATGATTAAGGCCGTCTCCTTTAACGCCATAGTTCGTGATCTGATCCCACTGTGCTACAAGCTCAGAATCTTCAAATTTGTCGTCTTTTGTCCCAAAAACAGTAACGGGGCAGTCCACAGAGCCGCGGTCATCGACTGCTTTGCGCACCATGGGAATGTAATCGTACTTCTCGTATGCATAGTAATCCTGTCGAATTGTGGGAATGAATAGTCGCAGAAAGTCTCTTCGATGCTTGTTGCGCAGTATCTGAGGAATACCACCTAATGCCGCCGCGCGGTCCATTAAGTCGCTGTCCGACTGCACGGACCACCTCTTCTCATAGCGATCTTTGTTCCGCACGGAAAGCAAATGCGGTGGGAGCGCAGAGCTGATAACCAAGTGATCTATAAGAAAAGACTTATTGGGATGAGTCTTATCATGGTATTGGATGTTAAACGCTTTCGCTACCTCAAATGCAATTTCTGCGCCCATGCAATGCCCGTAGACGAATGTCGGCAGCTGTGTCCACTGCACTTTGGATCTATCATCTTCCAGACCATTGGCATGATATGTTTCAATTACTTTAACGACAAAATTTGCTGCATCGAGAAGGCCACATGGTGGCTCGTTTAAACGATGGCATCGCCCTGGCATGCACACTGCATGTAAGGCTACATTAATTTGGCGGAATTTATCTCCCCACGACCGGTAAAAGGTGTGATTTTGACCGATACCATGGAAAACTATAAGTCTTGCTGAAGGATATAGGCACGTGTTGAGATCGATCATCCATCTTTCAGGCACGAACACACCTGGAACATATGGTGCATCCTCTTCAACAACTTCCTCTTCAGGTTCAGGTTCCTTAAGAGACGCTTCTGCCATAGCTAATGCAGCGCTAAAGTCCATAGATTTGTCTATAGGTTTTGTTTTTTGAAGAAGCTCTTCAACAGATATGGTTTCAGGAGGTGCATCCAACTTTCCCGATGTTGCCATGGCTTGCATTTGTTCTACAAATTGCCGACGCTCTATGCGTTCCGGCTCTGAAGATGGAACACCGCGTCTGCGACTATTTATGCCACCATATTTGCTGGGTTTTGAAGCCATTTTCGGGGATCAGGATCTTCTTTAAAGGAAGCTTTTTTGATATAATTGAACTCATACAAAGTCACAAAGAAAGGGAAAAGAGTTTTTTCTCCTGGTTCAACGCAAAGCAGCTTGATTATATCAATTTAAAGACATTTGAAGGTATTTTAGTATCTTGTTTTAGAAGTTAAAATCCAAATAAGCCGATAATTTCTACCTAATTCAGAACTTCATAGAGTTGCTGCAGCAACAATGTTTGGTAATCGGGTATCTACCGCACAAATCGCGGATGATATGCTTAATGAGTTTTACGTTAAAATGAACTTGGATCAGGCCAGAGCAAAGCACAATAAGCGCGTGGAAAAACGACTTTTGCAGCAAGGTAAGCG
>JACCDO010761724.1_pt1 | contig 19572 bp, 18 predicted proteins | sample 7446101 | NCBI WGS metagenome assembly JACCDO01 (sample SAMN15323440, study PRJNA562643) | freshwater metagenome | isolation source: river surface water | place: USA:Blue River Watershed | collected 2017-08-16 | reverse complement strand
GTAAGAGTTACCTTCTAAATCAATTAGATCTAGGAGGGTTAACTATTTACAATCCTGATAAGTATGTAGAAGATAAAGAACATCCTTACTACGGTAATTTATCAGCTGCATCTACTCAAGTTACACAAGATGTAGAAGATGCTTCTAACAGTAAAGAGAGTTTCATTTGGGATACTACAGCTTCTAATTCTAAAAAAGTACAAGAACTTTTAGGAAAAGGATATGATGTGTTTATGGTAATGGTGTATACTCACCCGTTAATTTCCTTTATTTCGAACTTCGAAAGAGAAAGACAGATACCGAAAACCGCAGTATTCTCTACTTGGAGAGATGTTTATCAGCAAATAGGGTACTACAAAGGATTATTAAAAGATAACTTTGCATTATTTGCCAATGATAGAGGAGGTAAATACGATAAAGAAATTAAAGAATTTAACGTAGCTGCTAGAAATGGTTCAAACGGAATCTCAGACTACCTTGCTAAGTATATGGAAGATCATGGAGGAGCTGAAGGTTTTATTTCTACTTTTAGAAAACCTTACGATATTGAAGATAAAATTGCTGCTGATGCTTATAGAAAAGAAACAGCTAACATAGATTATAATAGAGAAGATGAATCTATGGATAAGCAGTTAAAAAAATATTGGATGGGCTTCTATGAAAAAAACGGAACAGGTCCTGGTGATGATAAGATGAAAAAGAAAGTTGCTAGCATAACAAGTGTTAGACAAAAAGCTGAAGAAAAAAATAAAGAAGTATTAGATAATATTGCCGATATGATTCATAATGCTAAGTTTACAGAACAGTTGAAAGGTTCGACAGTAGCAGAAATTGATCAGAAAGTACAAAACTTTTTAGCATAATGGCAGTAGTACTATACCCAGGAGCATTTAAACCACCACATAGAGGACATTTTGAATTAGTAAAAGCTTTACTTAAAGGTTCTGCACAAGCTAGAGTTTATAGTTTAGACAATCAGCAAGATGCTTCTGATAAGTTACTTCAAGGAAAAGGTGAAAAGATAGACCCTATCACAGGAGTAATTATATACATTGGAAGTAGTGTACGAAACGGTATAGATAAAGATGATTCAAAAGCTATTTGGGATATATACAAAAAATACCTTCCTGGTAACGTAGATATAATAGTAGCAGATGCTAACCCGATGTTAGTGGCTAGAAGTCATGCTAAAAATAGACCTACCGAAAAGTTCTATGCAGTAACAGGTTTTAGATCTTCTGAAGACTTTCAGGATTTAAAACGTATTAGTGCATTTAAAGATTTAGATAACGTACAAGGGTTAATAGTAAGTGGCGGAGAAAATTCAAATGTTAGAGCTACTAGTTTTAGAGACGCAATTTTAAACGGAAGTCTTGATGATGTATTAGATTTTTTTCCTAAAGAGTTATCAAGAGAAGAAATATTAAAAATAGTAGAGATGTTAAAACAAGGTATAATAGCCGAAATGATGGCTGAAAAAATAGAAGATGTATATTCAAGCTGGTTTGATAAAGAAACTATCACAGAAAGTTCTTCTGGGATACCTTTACAAAATACGGGTATAGTTTCTTCTGAAGATCGTGCTGCTTTAGCAGATCAATTAGAAGCAATCAAATCTGTTATAGATGATAGATTCGAAGCTGAAATGAACGGTGATCGTATAGTTGTTAAAACGAAAGGAGAATCTCCGTACAATACTTCAGATATGCCTAATAACTACGACTATGGTAATCATTTTGCTGACCTTTTAGAGTATATGATTAGAGAAGGTTTAACAGTCCAGCCATTACCAGAAGTAAAGATACGTAGAGATATAGCTGAAGCAGAAAACTTCTTCGGTAAAACAGCATACTATAACCCAGGAGATAAAGAGATTGTTTTATACGCTGCCGGAAGACATCCTAAAGATGTTACAAGGTCTTTTGCTCATGAAATGATTCATCATATGCAAAATCTAGAAGGTAGATTAGGTAATAGAGGAACAACAGATACTACTGCAGATAAAGAATTAGCAGCATTAGAAGAAGAAGCATACTTAAAGGGTAATATGATTTTCCGCAAGTGGGAAGATTCTAAAAAAAATAAAAAATAAAGGTTATATGAAAAGTTTATTTGAGTTACTAGAAGTAGAAAAAGAAAAACCACAATATCAAATCTACTGTGATATGGACGGAGTATTGACAGACTTTGAAGAAAGGTTTGAACATTATTCTGGCATGAAGCCAGATCAGTACGAGGCAAAACACGGTGCAGCTGGCTTCTGGGAATTAATAGACAATAAAGTAGGTGTTAAATTTTGGGTAGGCATGGGTTGGATGAGTGGAGGTAAAGAACTTTGGAATTTTATTTCAAAGTACGACGCTAAGATATTAAGTTCTCCCTCCCGACATGATAATTCGAGATTAGGTAAAAACTTATGGGTAAAGAATAACTTATCACCAAAACCTAAAGTTATATTTGCATATTCAGCAGATAAACAGAGATATGCAAATGCTAACTCAATTTTAATTGACGATAAAAAATCAAATATAGAAGAATGGGAAGCAGCTGGTGGTATAGCTATCAGATGTCTTCATGGAAATATAGCACCGGTTATAGCAAAACTAAAAGAACTTGGTTATGAGTGAGACCTTACTAAAAAAGGAATTTAAACAAAGCGATGTACAAAGGGTTAGAAATTTAGTAAATAAAGATTATACTGCTAAGACTAAGTCAAGTGTAGGTTATCAAAAAGAAACTAAACGGTACAAAGAAGGAGATGTTTGGGAAGAAGCAGGTAAGCAATGGACTATTAAAAACGGAATAAGACAGAATGTAACTAAGTTAGATTCTGCCAAGAAAGCTGTTAGAGTACCGTTAAGATGTCCTAAATGTAGTGGTTCTATGGAACATCATCTACATAAAAAAATGTATAGTATTCATAAAATGTGCTTTGACTGTACAATACAGTATGAAGATACATTAAAGAAGACTGGGTTATACGAAGCATATCAAAAGAGAATGATGCAAGGTAATATGCAAGCTTTTGCTATAGATATAGAAGCTTGGGTTTTAGATTCTTTAAACGATAAAGATAGTTTTGTTACTGAGCAGGGGGATATAGAAGATTGGAAGAGTAATACTTCTAAGTTTAAGAAAGAAGTTTTAGATAAGCTACAAGAGTACTTAAAACACTTGAAGAGTAATATAGATAGTTAACTATTTATAGATAACCTTTTTTATTTAATTTTATATAATGACACAAAAAGAGCTACTAGAAGGCGTATTATTAGAACTTAAGCATATAAAAACACATATGCCTAACGGTGAGTTGAAGATAATGCTCGAAGACATGAAAGATGTTAAAGAAGACATTTCAGAGCTAAAATTTATGTTACTCAACCCAGAAGACGGACTTGTTGTTAAGACTAACAAAAACACAGATTTCCGTCTTTCACTCCAATCTAATGAGAAAGAATATACTAAAAACATGCAGGAATTAGAGGAGTTAAAGAAGTGGAAAAATGGAGTAAATAAAGCTTTATGGATTTTATTTGCAGGTCTAGCAGCTTTATTATTTGAAATGCTACAAAACCATAAGTAATATGAAACTTATTGATATAATTTTAGAAGCTAAACAAATTCAGTATACCAAACCTAACTTTGAAAACGAGTGGGAAGAGGCACTTAGATACCCTGAATTCGAAGACATGGGTAAAGAGAAGTGGATAGAGATAGCTAAACAAGGAAAGCCTATCGCATTCTCAAAAATAAAAAATATATTAGGAAACGTAGATTTAGATTTTGACGGGTTAGAAGAACCTAAAAAAGAGAGATTTAAACAAGCGTTTGAAAAAGGAGTTATAGAAATGTCTATCGTTGTTAAATTTGGTGAAAACGATTACGACTTAGTAGCAGGAAATACAAGACTTTCAGGATTAGTAAAAAACGGAATTGACCCTCAATTATGGGTAGTAGATATATCTCACTTAATGGAGATGTTAATGGAAGGGATAGATGATCCTGTTAAACCTGGTATACTAAAGAAAAGATTAGGTACTTTATCTTGTTCTAAAGTAAGAGCAGAGAAAGCTAAGTTAGAAGACAAAGGAACACATTTTGCGAAAGCATTACAGAGATATTTAAACTACCATTGTAAATGAAAAAATCAGAATTAACCCAAGCTATACGAGAAGTGTTAAGATCTTCTAAAATTCAGAAAGAAGCTGAAGATCATGAAGTGTCTATGGCTATAGGTCAGTTAGAAGATATAATTAAGAACGCTGGAGAGTTAATGTATAAGATTGGCCCAGACGAAAAAGATATCCCAGGTTGGATACAAGATCATATATCTCAAGCACAGAACTTTATTAACCAGGCTAACACTAGCTACCATGAACTTGAGAGTCAACCTGACCCTAATCAAATGGCATTAGAAGGTAAGAAAAAGAAAGGTGTAGATGGAAAAGCTTGTTGGGATGGATATAGATATGGCGGTACGAAAGACGGTAAGGACATCTGTATAAAGGTCAAATAAGAAACACACCTATTTATTTGTATATAAAATACTTATTTCATACCTTATGAAAGAAACTATTACACCGATGACTTTTGAAGAACTGAAAGCTCGTTTAGAAAAAGTACAACAAGCAATCTTATCAATCCAGGCTATCCCCAATATAGCGAAGCCAAGTCAGGTGAAAACATTAGAAAAACATTTGGTTCAATTACAAGAATCTCTACAGAAAAAAATCAACCTCATACTAGAAATGGATAAAGGAGTAATTCATACAGACGACGAAAACAAAGCTAAAGAATTAGCACAGAAAGGTGTGCAAGTACAGCTCCATAAAAAAGGAGAACCTTTGGATACTAAAAAAATTAAAGAAGCCGAAGAAGGTCTTCAATTTGATGCAAATCAAACGAAAGAAATTGCTAAAGAAGTAGCGAAAGCTGTAGCAATGGCTTTAAAAGAAGATGGTATGGAAATAGCTAGTGCTAAAATCTTACGATTAGAACCAATGGCTTTTGATACATTCTTCCAATATAAAGACGGAAAAGAAGATGAATTCGCTTTTCATATAGATCAAGATAAAAATATCGTTCTTTCTGATTTTACTTTTACTGAAATTATAGGACAGGTAGGAGTAAAAGGAGCAGGTGTACCTTTTGTAAATAAAGATGTAGTTAAAGCTAACTTATTAAAAGTATGGGCTAAGCTAGACGGAAATATGCAGGAAGGTGAAGGAGAAGAAGATTTAATGCAACAATTAGAAAAAGCATTACAGTCTCATGACTGGTACTATATGATGTCAGATGACCATAGATGGTATAAAAGAGGATCAGAACAAGCTCAACATATAAGAAATTTAATAGTTAAGTTAAAAGATGCCGGAAAAGGTGATGAAGCAGAAGCTTTATATAAGTCTCACTCAGATAAACATAAATTTGAAGGAGTAACTGAAGCCTCAGTAGGAAGCATACAGAAAAAACATGGAGAGATTGTCGCTAAGATGAAAGCTCTTGCAGCTAAATACAAAGGTGGTGATCAATCTGTAGTACCAGAGTTAAAGGCATTAACAGCTGAGAAAAAGAAATTAGAAGCTGAATTAGATGCTGCTGTTGCCGGAACTGGTAAAGATCAGGAATTAGATACTTCTGTAAGTGAAGCTAAGAAAGATTACGATAAAGACGGAAAAATAGAGAAACCTGAAGAAGAGTACAAAGGCGTGAAAGATAAAGCTATTAAAAAAGCTACAGGTAAAACAGAAGCTAAAAAAGCTAAGAAAGACTTTGATAAAGACGGAGATGTAGAATCTCCAGAAGCAGAATATAAAGGAGTAAAAGATAAGGCTATTAAAAAAGCTGTATTAAAAGAAGATTGGGGTTCATCAGACCAAGGTATAATGAATAGATCTATTCACAAAGACTTAGGAGAACCAAAAGAAATGCCAATGCCATTTGATGCTGATTTTGAATCAGCAGTGGAAGAAGCTGTAGATTTTTACTGGAACGAATGGGAAGAGTACGATTCAGATAGAGATGGTTTAATTGATCATGCTAAGAGAGCTTATTATAGAGCATACTTCCCAGAGAAATTCGCAGGCTTCCAAAAGATGTTTAGCGAGGCAGCGGAACAATCTTACGCAGATTTAGAAACTATTGCTAACGATACAGCAAAGATGCCAGCAGAGAGAGATGCAGCTAGAAATAAAATGTATGATCTGAAGAAAAAGAAAGCAGGTGCTAAACTTGCTGAAGCTCCTAATTACAGTCTACAAGATGAAGTACAGGAACTTATTGAGGATATGGATTTAGAAGAGTATGAAAATTTTGCATACGATAATGATATAGATCCGGATGATGCTAATGAAATGCAAAACTTTATTACATCTCTTTCTGATGCTGAAGCTCAAAAGATACTTATACAGTATGGTGATAAAAAATTCTATATTAAAGTAGCTATCAGAGATGCAAAAAGAGCATTAGAGTTAATCAACGATAACCCAGCTTATAGTAAAGCAGTAGAAATAGATGGTTCAGATACTTACTACCTAACTAACCCAGGACTCGCATACGACCTACAGATGGATTTCGGTACTCAAGATATTGAAGTAATCGACAGTAACGTTGATATGAATGAAGTAAAAGGTGAAACAGAATTAGTACAAGATCCTAAGACTAAAGAATTTACTCGTAGAATGAAGATGACACCTAAAGATATGGAAACTATCGGCAAGGTTCAAGCTATGATGGCTAAGGAAAAGTCAATGAAAAAAGAAGGAGAAGGAGATGAGACAGCGGTAGATATTACCGGTAAAGCTTACAGTATTGGAGATATTATAGAATTTAGAGGACATAAGTTTCAATGTCAAATCGGGCAAAGAGGTATAGTAGTTCTTCAAAAAGTAGATGACGAATTAAATCCATTACCGCAATTCTTCGAAGGCGGAACACCTCAATTTACTGCAATCTTAAAAAATGCTAAAATAGTAAGTGATAATAGAGGAGGAATTGCTGAAGGAGGAGTTAATCCTGAAGGCGATGCAATGGTATTAAACTTTATAAAGAAGTTAGCTAAGATATGGGATATACCAATGCAACACGCAGTTAACTTTATACATGCTTCTATAAAGCGCCAAGGATATTAAAATACAATAATAATGAAGATAAAAGAATTGAGAAAAGCTGTTCAAGAAATATCTAAGGAGATGAACGCCGTTAAGGCAGAAGCGCCTGAAGTAGAAGTACCTTCTACAGAAGTAGAACCTCAAGTTCAAACAGGAGATCAACCAGAAGTGACTGAAGATAATAAAGCAGCTGCATTCATTTCAATGATCCTAGAATCAGCTACACAAGCTCATATATACCATCTACAGTCAGATTCCTACGCTCAACATATGGCATTATGTGCATACTATACAGGTATGCCTGCTACTATTGATGCGTTAGTAGAGTTAATACAAGGGCGTTACGGTATAGTAAAAGGATATAAAGCACCAGCTCCATACTTAGAAGATAATAATGTAGTAGAGTATTTCAAAGCGTTATTAGATATGGCAGAGAGTGAAAGAGCAAATTTACCACAAGATTCAAATATTCAAAATAGTGTAGATACTGTTATTGATTTAATTCAAAGCACTCTATACAAATTAACATTCTTGAAATAATGAATAAATCAGAATTCAAAGAACTTATAGAAGAAGCTTATTTCGAGGTATTAGCTGAAAAGAAAGCTACATACTGCGGAAGATGTGGACATACTCATGTTAAAGGAACTCCTTGTCCTAGACCTTTTAAAGAAGAAGTTGATAATGAGGTAAATGAAGAAGGTAATACATTAAAGCCAAAAGATGTTCCTAAAGATTTTTTAAAATCAATAGAAGATAAGTACGGACCTATAAAAGATGAAGATTTTTTCAATAAAGACTTATCAACATATTTTAAAACAGATAAAGTAAATGCTGAAACTGGATCTGTAGGACATAAAGTTATACAGTTACCTAGCTTTGAAAATCTATTCTTTAACCTATCATCAGCTGTTGACGCAACAAAAGAGTTAATGCATATTGATGATATCCGTAAAGATGAAAAAGCAAGACAGGTATTTGAAGTTGTAAGTAAAACTTTTAATGCACTTCGTCATTTCTTGAGAACTGAATATCCAGGTCAATATGCTATGATGAAACAACGTCGTTCTTTAAATGAAGATAAATCATTAGCTGAATTAATTAGAGAAGAAGAACCAAAAGAAGAACCAGCAAAAAAGCCTGAAGAAAAAACAGACGAAAAACCTCTAGAAAAAGCAGGTGAAGAGACTGTATTAGAAACAGCTACAGATAAGATGTTAGGTAAGTTTCCTAGTCTTAAACAAGCTGTAGAATCTCTACTTACTAATCAATATGGAGAGTTTGTAGAAGAAATTTTATGGGTAGCACCTCGTCCTTCTACATTTAGAGTTGAGTTAAAAAATAAACAAAACTTTATTTTAAAATGGACTGGAAAAGGCTTTGAAGCACAGATTCAAGGTAAACGTTACTATATTAACAAATTAGCAGATTTTGAGCAAGCTTTAGATAAATTAAACGAACTTCTTAAATACGGACCTAACACAGGCGGTGAACCAGGCGAAGGTGGTGAAGATGATGGATCATCAGCATCTACTGGAGGCGGTGGCGGAACCGGAGGAGATTTTCCAGGAGCTGATGGAGCAGGTGATGCAGAAGAAGCACCAGCACCAGAAGGAGGAGAAGAAGGTGGAGCAGATTTAGGAGGAGAAGACGTAGAATTTCAAGAACCAGCAGAAGAGCCAAAATAATGAACTTAGTAGAAAGAATAATACTAGAATGGTCTTATAGATGTGAGAAAGGGTATCCTGATGTTACTAACGAAAAGGATATGAATCTCTTTGAATCCTTATTTGGATTTAGATTAGACGAAGGAGTTCTTAAATGGAATGACTTTAGTGACGCAAGTAGAAAGTATTCTAGATTACAGGTTATTGATAATAAGATAGAGAATAAATCCCCTTTTGAATTTAAAGATGGAAGTCAAAGTACTTTAACGTATGCTGATGATTCTTATGCACCACTCTTTCACTCGATGGAGGTAGATGCAATAAAGAAGATAGGAGGTACTAGAATAAATCAGTTTCCTTTCTTCAAAGATAGTGAAGGAAATGATGTTAGTTTTAGTGCTCTACAAAAAACTAAAGAATTTGGAGGCTCTGGGGGAAGTAAGATTGAAACTACAGAAAGACAAGAACATGGTATTATAGATGCTATAAATGCAGTACCAGGTGTAAAGACATTAAAAGGAACTAATAATGTTGAAATAGCTGGAGTTCAAGCAGCTGAGAAGGTAGACGGATTAAATTCATTCAATACAGAACCTTACGCAGATGTTATATTAAAAGTAAAAGGAGCAGATGTAAAAGTATCTGCAAAGGGTAATCAAGCACCTACATTAGCCGGTGGTGGTATTAAAGGTATGACAGCAATGTCATCAACTAACGATAAAATACGAGAATGGTTAACAGACTTTTATGAAGATGCATATCAGTTCTATCAAGATAGAGTTGAAGCAAACAACTTAGAAGGAGTAAACTTAGCAGGAAATAAACTTATACCGGATGTATCTAGGAAAATACCTGCAGAACTAATAAAACCTATCATTCAAGGAACTATACCAATGGGCGGACCTATTGACTATTACTACCAAGGTGATATGGAAGTTAAGTTCGAAGTAGAAGGAAACACAGTTCATTTTAAGAATGGAAAGTTTGTTCCTATTGATACATTTATAGAGGAGCACGGCGGTACTTTATATGCTCACATTAGAAAAAGAGATGGAGATTTTTACTTCACAAACTCACAACAAGATATTAACGGAGTAATACTACGTCGTATTTTTACTAAAAAAGAAGGAAGTAGCTCAACTCAGTCTAGATTCGGAACTTTAGATAAGATTCGAGGAATAGAAATATAATTAATTAGTTATGTCGCAAGATATTAAAAGCATAATAGCACAAGAGTACATCAAGTGTGCTAAAGATCCAGCGTACTTCATGAGGAAGTATTGCTATATACAACACCCAACAAGGGGTAGAATTCTCTTTAATTTATATCCATTTCAAGAGAAAGTACTACATTTATTTAGAGATAATCAATTTCTTATTACTTTAAAGTCTAGACAGCTTGGTATATCTACCTTAGCAGCTGGTTACTCTTTATGGTTAATGGTCTTTCATAAAGACAAGAACGTATTAGCTCTTGCAACTACACAAGCAACTGCAAGAAACCTAGTAACAAAGGTACAATTCATGTACGACCAGTTACCTAAATGGTTACGTTTACAGGCAGTAGAGAAGAATAAATTATCGTTAAGATTAAAGAACGGTTCAAAAATTCAAGCAAAATCAAGTAACTCTGATGCTGCTCGTTCTGAAGCGGTATCCTTACTTTTGATAGATGAGGCCGCATTTATTGATAACATTGAAGAAACCTTTACCGCAGCACAACAAACGTTGGCTACCGGGGGTCAATGTATGGCTTTATCAACTCCAAACGGTATTGGTAATTGGTTCCATTCTACCTATGCTAAAGCAGAAACAGGTGAAAATTCCTTTGTTCCTATCAAACTACCTTGGACTGTCCACCCTGAAAGAAATCAGACTTGGAGAGATATGCAAGATAGAGACTTGGGACCAAGAATGGCTGCACAGGAATGTGATTGTGACTTCTTATCATCAGGTGAAACAGTATTTGAACCAGAAGATTTAATATTCTATGAAGAAACTTATCAGAAAGATCCAACAGAGAAAAGAGGAGTTGACGGCAATTTATGGGTATGGGAAAGTCCTGATTACTCAAAATCCTATATGGTTACAGCCGACGTATCTAGAGGTGACTCTACTGACTATTCTACGTTTCACGTAATGGATATAGAGAGTTGTGTTCAGGTAGCAGAATATAAAGGAAAGTTATCTCCAAAGGAATTTGGAAACGTCCTTGTAGGAATTGCATCTGAGTATAATGACGCTTTATTAGTGGTAGAAAACGCAAATATCGGGTGGTCTACTATAGAACAGATACTTGAAAGAGAATATAAAAATATGTATTACAGTTCTACTTCCAACATGGATACAGTAGAATCTTATATGTCTAAGTACGAAAGGGAAAAACTTGTTCCTGGCTTCACAATGTCGATGAGAACACGTCCTTTAGTAATAGCGAAGATGACTGAGTATATTAGGGAAAAAGGAGTAACTATCCAATCTAAAAGACTTATTCAGGAAATGAGAGTATTTGTTTGGAAGAATGGAAAAGCTCAAGCTCAGACGAATTATAATGACGATTTAGTTATGGCCTTCGCTACCTCACTATACGTAAGAGATACAGCGTTAAGGTTGAGACAACAAGGGATGGATTTAGCTAGAGCACAGCTTTCCTCTTTTGGAAATCTTAATGCAAAAAATCAAGCTGTTATATCAACAGTTGGATCCCACCGAAATAATCCGTATCTTATAGACATGGGTGGCCAGCAGAAAGAAGATATTAGCTGGTTATTTTAAACGAATCTATTTATAACTAAAGACATTTTAATTAAATGGCAGATAAAGGCTTATTTAGTAGATTACAACGGCTATTCGCTACAGACGTTATTATACGTAATGTAGGTGGTGATGAGTTAAAAGTAATCGATCCTAATCAAATACAGACAACTGGTAAATACCAGACCAATTCTCTTATAGACAGGTTTAGTAGATTATATATCTATAACAATAGAAATATATTCAATCCAAATTTAAACTTTCAGACTCTAAGAATACAGCTATACTCTGACTACGAAGCAATGGATACAGATCCTATTTTAGCTTCTGCATTAGATATTATAGCCGATGAAGCTACTGTAAAAAACGACTTTGGCGAAGTTTTAGCAATTAGATCCTCTGACGAAAATATACAAAGAGTTCTTTACAATTTATTTTACGATGTACTTAATATCGAATTTAATCTATGGTCTTGGACTCGTAACATGGTTAAGTACGGTGACTTCTTTTTGAAGTTAGAGATAGCAGAAGGCTTAGGAGTATATAATATACTACCTTACACAGTTTATCATGTTTCTCGTCACGAAGGAGAAGATCATGAAAACCCGACAAAAGTTACTTTCCAAATTGACTTAGACGGTCTAGCTACTTCTCAAAGTCCTAACTATACTCCAAATACAAATAAAAAAGTAATTAAATTAGATAATTACGAAGTAGCTCACTTCAGGTTAATCTCAGATACTAACTACTTACCTTACGGACGTTCTTATTTAGAACCAGCTCGTAAGATTTTCAAACAATTAACTTTGATGGAAGATGCGATGTTAATACATCGTATCATGAGAGCTCCAGAAAAGAGAATGTTCTATATTAACGTAGGTCAAATACCTCCAGCAGAAGTTGAACAGTTTATGCAAAAGACTATCAACACTATGAAGAAGACTCCATATATGGGTCAGGATGGTCAGTACAACTTACGATTTAACCTTCAAAATATGATGGAAGATTTTTACCTACCTGTAAGAGGTGGTGATACTTCTACTCGTATTGAGACTACGAAAGGTTTAGAGTACGACGGAACAAACGACGTTGTTTATCTAAGAGATAAGTTATTTGCTGCTTTAAAAATACCTAAAGCTTATTTTGGATATGAAGGAGAGTTGCAAGGTAAAGCAACATTAGCTGCAGAAGATATTCGTTTTGCTAGAACGGTAGAAAGAGTACAGAAGATAATGGAATCTGAATTAACTAAGATTGCATTAGTACATTTATACTCTCAAGGCTTTACAGGTGAATCTTTAGTTAACTTTGAAATTAAATTAACAAACCCTTCTATTGTTTACGAACAAGAGAGAGTAGCATTAATGAAAGAAAAGATTGACTTAGCAGCTCAAATGTTAGATACTAAGCTATTCTCAACAGATTATATCTATGATAATATCTTCCACTTATCAGAAGATAAGTATAACGAGATGAGAGAATTAATTAGAGAAGATTTCAAACGAAACTTCAGATTAGCTCAAATTGAAGGTGAAGGTAATGACCCTGCACAGTCAGGAAGATCATACGGTACTCCTCACGATCTAGCTTCAATGTACGGTAGACGTTCTACTGCTACAGATAGATTATCAGGAGCAGGTCCAGGTTCAGTACCTCCAGGTTATGAAGATCATCCATCACCACCAAAGGGTTTAATGGACCCGGGAGAAGAAGGAGGAAGACCTAGAACGAATATGTCTATATACCACACTAATGACAATCCTTTAGGAGGACGCGACCCACTAGGTAGCCACGGTATGAAAGGCGGTTATCCAAGCGATAATGAAAACGTAATGGAAGGCTTAAATACAAAGGCTATATATCATCGAAATAAAGAAGTATTAAAGGAAATGGTTTTTAATACTCAAAAGAAAGATGACTCAAATCTACTAAAAGAAGACAATATTAGAGATTTAGGTGAATAAAGCATATTTATAATAGGAAACCTATAAGATGAAAGTAAAACATTCAAAGTATAAAAACACAGGGTTAATATTCGAATTGCTTGTTAAGCAAATCGCATCAGATACTCTATCTAAAAAGGACTCACCAGCAGTTAGTATCTTAAAAAAATTCTATGCAGGAAAATCTTCTTTAGCTAAAGAGTATAAACTCTATGAATTTATCTCAAAAAATAATAATGTATCTCCTTTAAAAGCAGAAGCAATATTATCCACAATAACAGAGATCTCTCGTAAGTTAGATCAAGCTGCTATTAAGAAACAAAAGTATGAGTTAATTGCAGAAATAAAAACTCACTATAACGTAGACGAGTTCTTTGCAATTCAGGTAAGAGACTACAAAGCACTAGCTGCTTTATACTGCTTATTAGAAACACAAAATAATGCAGAAAATGTTGATCCTAGTTCTCTAATTGAAAATAAAACAACAATTTTAGAACACTTGACATCAAAAATACAAAATGAAGAGGATGTAAAAGATACCTTAATCGAAGAGTATTCAAAATACGATAAAGATTTAAGATTACTTACATTTAAGATCTTATTAGAAAAATTTAACGATAACTATAAAGATCTACTTCCGGAACAAAAAAATATATTAAAAGAGTTCATAACTTCTGTAAATTCAACTACCCGTCTTAGAACAATAGTAAATGAAGAGTTGGAAAAGATAGCTAAGAAGGTACATGAAATGTCTCAGAAGGTTTCTGATCAGGTTATTAAGATTAAACTAGAAGAGGTAAAGAAAGCTATTAAACCTGTGTCTAACAAGGAGAAGATAGGAGATACCCATTTAGTTAACCTTATGCAGTACTATGAATTAGTACATGAACTTGAAACGATATGAAACTAAGTGAACTACGTAAATTAGTACAAGAAGTACTACAAGAGGCCAATGTTACTAATGTTGGTGGTTCTACTTACACTCCTGGAGCAAATGATGCATTCGCAACTCGTTATGCTTTTGGAGGAAAAAAAGATAACAAAGCTACGAATTATGCGAAAAAGCTAGGCTTTAAAAAAGTAAGCCGCCCAAGCAGACCTTCGAATACAAAATTAATAGACTATCTAAATGAAAACACTACAGGAAAAGTTTAACGCTGTAAACGAGAACAGATACACAAAAGCTGAATTCTTACGAGATGCTCAGAGACAATATCCTCAGTTTATAACTCGCTTTAATGGATACGAAGACGCAGTTCAAATCTTTAAAAATAGAGGTTTGATTGCCGAGGTAAAAGAAGTAGTATATGACAATAAATCAGAAGATAGTTACTCTCCGGAGACTATTAGACGTGCTGTTGATGCTGAATTAGATGCAATGGGTATTGATTCTGCAGGTAAGGTAGAAGAAAAAGATTATGATAAAGCTAAGAAAAAAGCTATGGCTAACTTAGAGAAGGATTGTAATCACTACTTAAACTTAATGGCTAAAGAATCTCCAAAAGTAGATAAACATGATCAAATGGTAGCCGTAAAAGATAATAATAAAGTAGATACTTTTAACGGTATGAAAAAAGCTCAGTTAAAAGAAGCTATGAAGAAGGTAATTGTAAACTTATTAGAAGACAAACAACCTTTGAATGAAGCAGCTGCTGAAAAGTTAGAACAATATATTAATTACGAGAATTCAGATAATCAAGATTTAGCAGCAAGAATAAGAAAAGGAGCTACAGAATTAGCAGCTCATATTGCTAAGATTGAAAAGATGTACCTAGATACAAGAGAAGATATTGAAGCTATTTATGAAGACATTGGTTCTTTTATGGCACCAGCTGTATCTAATGCATTCAAAGAAGATTTAAAACCAGTAATGGCTAAGTATTTTGCTATAGAGACCCCTAAATCTAGACGTTTATCTCCAGAAGAGTTAGAACAATTAGGTTTCGGTAAAAACTCAAGCGGAGCAACGTTTTCGTTAAGAGAAGGCAAAATTTTAAAAAGTAAATAAGCATGGCATTATTAGTAGAAGTACATAGCTTTAGACCTATTCTTAGAGAATCTAAGGAAAGACCTGGAGTATTCGAAGTAGAGGGTATTATGCAACGTGCTGGAGCTAAAAACCAGAACGGACGCGTTTACGATAAACGTATCTTACAACGTGAAGTTGATAAGTATATACAAGAATTTGTAAAGAATGGTAATGCATACGGAGAATTAGACCACCCAGAATCAGCTATAGTCTCTCTAAAAAATGCTTCTCATATCATAAAAGAATTATGGTGGAAAGGAGATGAGTTATTAGGTAGAGTAGAATTACTTAACACTCCTTCAGGTAACATTGTAAAAGAAATTATAAAAGCAGGACACACGATAGGTATTTCATCTAGAGGTACTGGTTCGGTTCAACAAACAAATGAGGGTACTTTGGAGGTACAACCAGATTTTGAATTAGTTTGCTGGGATTTCGTATCTAATCCATCTACACATGGAGCTTTTATGAATCCTATATCACTTAATGAAAGCACTCAAGCTGTATCTAAATTTAGTAAATTAGATAGTATTATAAACGACATACTAAGAGCGTAATGAAATTAGCAGAAATTCTATTAGAAGACGATAATAAAGTAAATCAATTAGCTGCTGCTTTAGGTAGTGAGTTCAAAACGCTAGCAAAAGGTATTGATGCAGAATTTGATAAAGCAGATGACCCTAAAGAAGGTCTTCTTACTACAGCAAGTCTTATAGTAGCATTACCTGCCATTTTAGGGTTAATTGCACGTTTAGGAAGAAACGCTTCTAAAATAGTACGACAGTACTTCGGTGCTAAACCAGAAGATCCTTCTGCAGCTGAGAAGTATTTCCAAGATATGGGAAAATTAGCTGATCAATTACATCATCTATATATTAGACCTATTGAGGCAATTGTACATAAGTTTGTTAAAGATCCTAAAAAAGCTCATAATATTGCTAACGCTATCTTTCATGTCATAGTAGCAATCTTCTTAATTGCTTCAGGCGTGACTGCTGTTAAAGCTTTACAAGCAAAAAACATTAGTTTAGCTAGTCTAGAAAGTGCACTTGCTGCTGTAAAAGGCGGTGAAGTAAAGGAGTACTTAACTAAACTTTTCTAATATTTTTACTGTTTTCGGAAATAGTATATATTTATATACAAATATACCGTTTTTATACGGTATCCTACACTACAAATTTCTATTACGATTCTAATAATCGTACAAATCACAACAATTTTATTGTAAAATGGCAAACAAAGATTTATTCAAGCAAGCTATTGCTGAAGCCAAATCTGTCCGTGAAGCCGCTATCGCTAATGCAAAACAATCTTTAGAAGAGAGTTTAACTCCTCATTTAAAAGATATGTTAGCCGCTAAACTTCAAGAACTAGAAGGTTCAGAAGAAAAAGAAGAGGTAATTGCAGAAGAAGGATTAGTAGCAGAAAGTGACTTAGGGTTCAGTGAAGCAGCGGAGGATGATTCAGAAGAATCTGAAGACGATGCTGCAGCAGAAGAAGCACCAGAAGGTGAAGCAGCTCCAGAAGAAGAAGGTGAAGCCGATGAAGATAAAGAAGTAAGCGACTTATCAGTTGAAGACTTTAAAAATCTAATTCGTGACATCATCGCTCAAGAAATGGGTGCAGGCGCTCCAGCAGGTGAAGAAGAAGCTATTCCTGGCGAAGAAATGCCAGCAGGCGGTGACTTAGAAGGTCCAGCAGCATCAGATGTTGCAGACAGCGAAGAAATCGACTTAGAAGAGCTTTTAAAAGAACTAGAAGGTATGGGTGCTCCAGCAGGCGCACCAGCTCCAGAAGAAGAAGAAGCAGGTTTAACTAAAGAAGCACAAATTGCTGAATTAGAAGCTAAATTAGCTGAATTAAAAGGAGAGAAAGAAGAAGCTCCAGTAGGGGAAGGATACCGCGAAGGCGTGTATGGAAACTTCCAAGAATGGAAAAATTCTTTCAAAGAAGGAACTAAATTCGAACAAGAGAATGGCTACATGGTAGCTAAATCTCCAGACGGTGAAGAGTTAGGCAAATGGAACCCTGTCAAAGGACATGGAATGCATTCTGACGACTACCAGTATAAGAGTTTAGAAGAAAAAAAGAAAGAAGAAGAAACTTCTTCAATGAATGAAGCTTTAGAAACAATCCAATCTTTAAAGAAGGATTTATCTGAAGTAAATTTATTAAACGCTAAATTACTTTATTTAAACAAAGTATTAAAAGCAAACAACTTATCTGAAACACAACAAGTAAATGTCATTGCTGCCTTTGACAAAGCTGAGACAGTTAAGGAAGTAAAATTAGTATTCGAAACTATCTGCGAGAGCTTAGTAACTAAAAAAGAAACTAACACTATCAAAGAATCAAGAGGGTTCGCTAGTAAAGCAACTGGAACTACTGCAAGTAATCCAGGTGTAATTAACGAAGTATCTGAAACAGTTCGTAGAATGCAAAAATTGGCAGGAATTATTTAAAATAACAATCAAACAAATTAAATCTTACAAAAATGGAAATTAATTCATTATTGGAAAGCTCAAACACTTACAAAAGCCAAGCTGCTGATGCAGTTCGTTTGGCTGAGAAGTGGAGCCAATCAGGCTTGTTAGAAGGTCTTTCTGGAGAGAAAGAAAAGACTAACATGGCTATGATCCTAGAAAATCAAGCTAAGCAAATCGTTGCTGAAGCTAACACAACTGGTACTGGTGGTACATTTACTGCTGGTAACGGTGAACAATGGGCTGGTGTTGCTTTACCTTTAGTACGTAAAGTATTCGCTCAGATCTCTGCAAAAGACTTTTTATCAGTTCAACCAATGAACTTACCTTCAGGTCTTGTATTCTATTTGGATTTCAAATACGGTACAGCTAAGTCTCCATTCGGTGACGGCGATAACATGTACGGTACATTGGATACTATGGATACTGATCCAACAGGTGGTTTATACGGTGTAGGTCGTTTCTCTTACTCTTTGAACACAAAGACTCAAGAAGACGTAGCTTACGCAGTATCTGCTGCAACTTCAGCATCTATCGGATTTGAAAGCGGTGTTAACCCTAGCAACTACGTAGTAGTAACTGCTACTTTACCAGCTGCTACTAACTTCGACGCTAAAGGTGTTCGTGCTTTCGCATTAGTATCTGCTTCTGTTAACTTAAACGCTAACACATTACAAGCTTATACTTCTACTAACGGTACTTCAACTGTATCTTTCGTAGTATTAGGATCTGCTATCGGTAAGGTAGCTGGAGACACTGGTGCTGCTTCTTCTTCTGGATTTGATGTGGTTTACCACAAACAACCAGTTGATAATGCACGTGGTGATTTCGAAGCTAACTCTTCTGCTGCAGTAGATACTTCTATCACAATCCCTGAAATCGACGTTCAATTACGTTCTGAAGCAGTTGTTGCTAAGACTCGTAAATTGAAAGCACAATGGACTCCAGAATTCGCTCAAGACTTAAATGCTTACCATAGCATTGACGCTGAAGCTGAATTGACTTCATTGTTGAGCGAATATATCTCTATGGAGATCGACTTAGAATTGATCGACATGTTGATTCAAGATGCTCGTACTACTGAAAAATGGTCTGTAGAAAACAACAAAATTTGGAATGGTTCAGCTTGGACTACTTCAACTTCTGACTTCTACAACACACAAGGTCAGTGGTTCCAAACTTTAGGTACTAAAATCCAAAAAGTATCTAACAAAATTCACCAAAAGACATTACGTGGTGGTGCTAACTTCTTAGTATGTTCTCCTAACGTTGCAACTATCTTAGAATCTATTCCAGGATATGCTGCTGATACAAACGGCGACAAAATGGAGTTTGCAATGGGTGTTCAGAAAGTTGGTAACTTAAACAGCCGTTTCAAGGTTTACAAAAACCCTTACATGACTGAAAATACCATCTTAATGGGCTTCCGTGGTGGTCAATTCTTGGAGGCTGGTGCGGTTTACGCTCCTTACGTTCCATTGATGATGACTCCATTAGTGTACGATCCAGAAACATTTACTCCACGTAAAGGTTTGATGACTCGTTACGCTAAGAAAATGATCCGTCCAGAATTCTATGGTAAGATCT
>JACCDO012148677.1_pt1 | contig 19573 bp, 38 predicted proteins | sample 7446101 | NCBI WGS metagenome assembly JACCDO01 (sample SAMN15323440, study PRJNA562643) | freshwater metagenome | isolation source: river surface water | place: USA:Blue River Watershed | collected 2017-08-16 | reverse complement strand
AGCGCATAACATCAGGCTCATGCGTAACAAACTCTTCCTCTTCTTCTCTCTTGTCTACCACTGCGCGTGGCTGCTTCTTAACTCCATCAGCCTGTGCAACAGTAATCATGGTGTACATCTTGGTCTCAGGCTTGGACTGCGCAGCTTTGACCAGTGCGTATTCCTCATCGCTGGTATTGCGCAGCGGCGTGAACAGAAGTTCCATAGAGTCAGCGTTCAAGTCGTAGCTGATGTTTGTCACAACATTGTCAGGCGACTCGCCGTTAGCAACCAAGAACTTGACGTAAGACTCGAACGGATGGACGTTGCCAGTACCCTTACCGAACAAAGACTTGGCAGGGATATTGAACTGATACACGTCGCCGCTGGGGTCGCCCTCAACTAGCACGGAGATGCGACGCTGGTACCGGCAGGCACGACCACCGTTCTCACCAGACCCCTTGATATTCTGTGGGCAGTCAGCGCAGTTGGAGTACTGCTTGTCTTTGGCTGCGGCTTCCGGTTTGTCCCCGAGGTTGGACCAGCAGTTAGGGAGAGTGGCTTCCTTATTCGGGTCAAACTTGTCTTTGTAGTAAATGCGGGAGACTTTGGGTAATGCACCTACGATGATGACGTTAATCTCACCACGAATAGCGTTGCCGATCTGCTCGCCATTGATGATGCGCTTGAACGTGCCGTTGGTGTTTGTTTGGATACGGCGCGAGGTCGTGGAGGACGCGAGAGATTTGGCGAGGTCGGACAGCTCCCGGGTGCCGGACACTGCTACCGCATTTTGTTGTTTGAAGATGGCGATGTTGCTCATTATTTGCTCCTTACTTAGCAGTTGGTTTACGGACTTGCACTGTGTATTTGCGTTCGTTCTGAAGGCCCACCGGAAGCTTATCGGGGTTCTCTTCTAGGAACTGGCGCATGTTTGATGCGTGGATTCGTTGCTCTAGCAGAAAGTGTGCATCGTTCTGTTTAATGAACTGGTACATTGATTCCCAGTCACTCGTCCAGTAGCGCGACGACACTCTGCGGGATATAGTCCCTGAAGGTGTCCTAATACTGTCCACACCTTGTTGAGTACATATACTTAATAGCTTGTTACCGATTACGTCGAACTGATCTTTCAATTCTTGGATTTCCGCCTTATGCTGCGCTTCTTTCTCCTCGATGGCGGTGCGTATCTTGAGGTACACCCCAACTAAAGCTTCAAGGGGTAGATCGTCTTCAGTCATCAATCGCTCCTTATGTTTTTGGAGCACTCAGTGTAGCACAGCGTTTGACTTTGTCAAACACCTTTGGAGATTTCTTGGCGGTATAGGTCGATAATTTTTTCGTGGTTGTTGATGTTGTTTTGCAACATGCTGTACAGGCGGGTTTCTACTTCACTGCCTTTGATATGCACAATAGTCATAGCATTTTTCTGCCCCGGCCTGTTGATGCGGGCATTGGCTTGCAGGTAAGTCTCCACGCTTGTGACGGGGGCGTACCAAATAATTGTGTTTGCCGCAGTGAGAGTTAGTCCGTGCGACGCAGCTTGTGGCTGGATGATAAGTACGTATGGGTCAGGGTTGTTTTGAAACTGAGTCACCAGTTCACTACGCTTATTGACACTAACTTGCCCGTTGATGACGCCGCACGATATGTTGTTTTTCTCCAGCTCCGCTCGCAGAAGTTCTATTGTGTGCGTGAACGGCACGAAGACAAGCACCTTATGGCTAGACTCCTCGATGACTTCCAATACGACCTTCAGCCTGTTGGATACATCGAACTCCACCACTTCTTTGCTGTCCGAGTAGACTGCACCCCCTGAAATTTGCAGTAGCTTGTTGATGTTAGTCGCAGCGTTGACGGACGTAATCTCCTCCCCAGCTGCGCTGATTGTCATTTGCTTCTTGAGCATCTGATAATACTTTGCTTGCTGCGCCGTCAAAGGTGCATCCCGTTCGACGAACGTGAGTTCGGGCAAATCAAGACACTGGCTTTTCTCAAATCGAATAGCCGGTTGCAGAACCCTGTGCACTACGTCCTGTGCTTGGGGTTTAGGTATCCACCGGAACTGCGACACTTTGTACATGACTTGGTCGCGGAACTGGCCGAAGTATTTAGGCGAGCCCTCGGGATTGACCAGCTTTGCCAATCCGTAAGCATCTGTCGGGGACTGTGCAGCGGGGGTGCCTGTTAGCATCCACAACCAGTCGCACCTAGCGACAACGTCTTTGAGTACTTTCCAGCGATTAGTTTGTGGGTTCTTATATGCGTTGCAGTTGTGGACTAGCCAGTGACCCCCAACAAAGTAGTTAGGTGTGCCTTCAACTTCAAGGTTGTATACAGATTCTCCGCTTGGGCATTCGATATGCGAAACACTGACCACCCAAGCTCCGCCAGCTTTACCTCCTTCTTCCTGTCTTGTTGTTGTCGCACCAATGCCGTGTGGCTGTTCCCATCTACTTCCAACCCCACCTTTAGGTGCGGCCACGCGAAGTCGAGCTTGTAGTTCGTAGGATAGCCTTGCTGCCTCTTCCCCAACGCTACTGGGTAATTCCATACCCAACCCACAGGTAAAACCTCTGAAATCAACCGTTCGGAGTTCGTCATACCCGTTCCGTTCCCCTTGCGGTTTTTGGGTTTGTGTCCAATCGCTTTCAATGTTGCAGATACCTTCGCTCGATGCTCTGCGGACTTTGGCCCCGTCACTTTGCCCCGTTGCTCTGGCAATAATCTGTTGAATACGCTTCCGCCGGGGTTCATCAAGTGCCATCTCTTCCGTGCACAGGATTTTGAACAAGTCAAACCAATCGGGTGGTTGTTCGCCATACCCCACAACACCCGGTGCCGCGCATGGCGAAAATCCTGCGCGCAGACAAGACAACTCAACACCAGATATGAGCCTTCTTCCCGCAAGATTTTTGGCGCAGACCCACCCAACGTCTGTGAAAAAGGGGTGCTCCGGGGTGCACTTAATGGTTTGCTCGTTTCCAAGTTTGACCTCAACAAGTTGTTTAGTAGTATTACGTACAAGACGCTTTATACGCATTACTCCATCGGAGGTAAATACTTTATCCCCGGCCTCCAACTGCTCAATAGGGCGGCGACCCATCGGTGTAGCTACCAAAGTTCCCGCCACGAAGCATTCATCAACTACAACGAGATCAAAGCCCCCGTCTAGTATTTCCTGTTTGACGATTGCTAACCCATCGAAGTTAATAATGACGAACTCGGAACCCGCCTTGATGATTTTGGCGCGAGTCTTGGCGTCCCCGTATGCAACGGAACAGGAGCGGTGCATAGCAAACTTGAACAAATCTTGCTGCCATGCAGACTTCATGATGGACAGCGGACATAACACCAACACGCGCCGAACCTTGCCGATCTTCATGAGGTAGTCCGCTGCCCATATTACGGACGCCGTCTTACCAGTACCCTGCTCGTTAAAACAAAACGCTTTGGGGTGGAGTGTCAAAAACGATGCGGTTTCCTTCTGGTGGGCAAAGGGGGTAAGTTTGCCTGTCCACTGGTAATCCCGTTGGATGGGGGAGGGCACATCTTTGATGCCCATCTTGGCAAGCTCCTGCGCTTCGCCCAGCCCCCAGTTGACCGCCACTTCGTACTCACTCCCTTCTTGCTCCACGACAGCACTCTTTTTGATGCGCCCCGTGATCTCATGTGGTTGTGTAGTGTGTACGACCAAAGCTTTGTTATTTACGATTCGCACTCTTTCGCTCTCTTGTACTTGTCTCAGACACCAGTTTGTTATTTGCATCGCGGGTAAACGAACGGTTGACTGCTGCTGAGACTACTTTAAGGTTGTTCTTGTTGGTACCGCCTTTGGACAACGCTTTGACGTGGTGTACGTCTTTGCCGTCCCCCTTAGTAACTTTGCCTGCCTCTGCTGCTTTGCGGCGAGCCGCATTGCGCATGGCGCGGTTCTTCTTTTGTTCTTCAGTGCCTTGGTATTGCTCGTACTCTTTTTTGTATGGTCTGGGTTTGTTGACGTATGGCATGGTGCCCTCCTAGTATTTGCGGTTGTGTTCGCATGATACGACGGGGCAATAACGACATAAAGGGCCTGTATTTGTGTTCCATACTCCAGTGTCTTGCGCCACAGCAAGGCGGTCCAGCTCGGGGGTAAACGTGGCAAAGTAATCGTTGCGCTTCTCAGCAAAGTGTTCCTTACGGATAAACTCATTACTGACTACAAAAACCAGCGCAGACTTAATCCTCTTAACCTGTGGGAAGTGCGTGAATAATGCAGCGGCAATTACATCCAACTGTTTGAGGTCTGCGTACTTGGCGTTCTTGCTGGTTTTGTAATCAAGGGAAAAAGCAACATCGCCCTGCACAATAACCACGTCACCAACCCCCCGCCACCAGACATCTTTATCGAAGAAGTCGCAAGGGGCGTAGCCACTGTCCGTTAGCTTTACCCCCAATTTGAGTTCGCAATGCTTCTCCCCCGGGATGGATTTGATAGCGTCCACGATGGGTAAGATGTACGCAAACTTGGGTGGGATGGGAGTGCCGTCTTTGACATAATCTTCAGCTGCTTTGTGCACCTCCTGCCCGTAGAGCGTAGCTTCACTGCCGTCGTCTTTGACATCCTTAAGTACTCGCAAGTGGTAGTACTTCTTCGGGCACTGCTCGAATGTCTTGAGTGATGAGTACGACCATGTAGTCATTTTTCCTCCTAGTTAGGTACTGCTACTACCGTACGCATATTCCTAGCACGGCGTTCTTTTTCTACTAGCGCTATTGCCCTGTCCAAATCTTTGAGGGTGATAATCTCCATCTGAGCATCATGCAGCTCGCATATTGTGTTTAGCGCTTTCATCTCTTCCGCACGAAGGGTGAACCTATTAGTGTCTCGTCCTCGCACCGCCACCGTATACAGAGCATCGAGTCCTGCTTTGACTTCCGTTGCGTATTCCTCACCGAACCCAAGCCGACATAGCGCTTCTGTTATATTCACCATCGCAATCAGTACGTCGATGTCGGCTCGCGTGGCTTCTCCTTGCGTTAAGTTGCGTAGAACAAGGTGGTTTTTAATCTTGAGGTCAACGAGGATGGAGCCACGAGCACGTATAGGTTCCATTCCTTCAAGCACGTACCCCATCGGGTTAGTTAGTACATGCTTCGGGCGGTACTTACTTTTCTTGCGCATGTTGTTAGTACGCCCCCTAGAATATTTCTTTTTGTACGGTATGCCGGATGGCATTCAAAGCAAGTTTGGTCTCCGCAAGGGCAACCAGTGCAGCCTCAATAGCCTGTTCATAGTCGTTCTTTAGCATTGCGCGGTGTAGGTCTTTCAAGGCACGTTCCGCGTTTAGACAAGGGGATGCGTAATCAATAACGATGTCAGTTTTCATAGTTGGTATTTTCTCCATTTGGTTCTCCATATAACAACTCCGACATGATCTCTTCGAGCATGTGGTCCATCTGTATTTTCCGATACTTCTCCTCTATAGCGGCTCGGTCGTTGCTGTCCATATAGGGGTCGTATCTCTGAATAATCGCATTCCAGCGGATATGTCGTGCAGCAAACCTTACGAACTCTTTTGGGTGGCTTTCCATTCGCTTGAGTAGCAGTTCAACGGCTTGGTGCATTAGCCGGCCCCCTTCATTAACGTCAGAACGGTCAAGGCTTCAGAAACCGTCTTGTCTTCGGGCACAAGGTAGTACTCTGTTACCCAGTCTGACCCACGTTGCTGCGGGCTGTAAGTTGATATCTCAATGAAGCGCCCGTTGATGGCTTTGCGGATGGCGAACCGTATATTGGGTGGCTCTTGAGGGAAGGGGTCTACCGTGAGTTTCGCCTCTTTAACGTTCTCCTTTTGGGCGTTCTCCCACGCTTCTTTGCTCCACTGGGCGAATTTTCGTTTGAACCAGTTCATTAACAGTCTCCATAAGAACGACCCGCGCCAGACTCACAATTCAGCGGCAGGTCAGGTGCCCACTTGGGGCGGATGCGCATAACCAACTCTACAAACTCTCTAGCGGTATCGACCTCATGTTCTGGCACGATGCAGGCAATAGCATCATGAACGGTCATTACTACTTTGTACTTCTTCGCTATCAGAAGCATCTGCTCCCCGATGGCTATGCGAGCTAGCGCTTGACAGCAGTTATGCACAATAAAAGGTGCTTTGTTTCCGCGCACCACAAACCTGCTTCGCGGTCCGGCGTCTAAGATGTCGTACACCTGTTTCTCGGGGAGGGTGCTCTCGCCAACTCCTCGATTGGCCAGCCTTTCGCCAGTCGATAGTAAATCGTGCTGTGTGCTATGCCCGTCTTGCGACTCAATTCCATAACATCTATCCTGCGTTCGGTATTGCGTTTGTTCATGGAGTTCGTGCGCCTTGTCACCCACTCGCAGTTCGCTGGGCTGTATCCTTTGTCGTTGTCTTTGCGATTCAAGTCCAATCCGCGCTGATAAGACGGACCCATATCCTGCCAAAAGTTTTCGAACGATTCCTGCCACCGAAGACACACAGTAATCCCACGCCCTCCGTAGTTCTTCCATGCTTTGTGAGTAGGTAAACGACAGCGGTCCAGCACGCTGCGCCATACCGCAAACGCCGGATGCCTCGACATTCCATGCTTGGTGTGGGCTTTGGACATTAGCTGCTTGGTCATACACCCGCAGTTGGGCACCCCGCCGCGCTTTATTTCCTTGGTTACGTCGGCCCCAATTTTTATGCACAGTGCGCCACAGGCGCATCGAAATCTCCACGAGCGTTTCTTTCCGTTGCTGTGTTCGGGACTTAACGCCGTCAACATGCCGAAGGTCTGGCCTGTAAGGTTCGGGGTTCTGTGATGCAGTTTGCCATCCACCATTTGTAAGTACCTCGTGATCTAAAGTCATCCACACGCCGTCAATGCTAACACAAGGTTGTACGGATTTGTACACTATGCCACCATGACTTACAAACTCAACACCGTCGTGCACTCTATCCTGCGTAGTTATATTTTCTATACGTATCCACCCCCTATCGGTCAAAACCTCTGTACCTTCAGCAATACAGTTTTCAATTACTTTCCCGCCGTATATGCGGTTGGGGATTACCGCTCTACCTTTCTTGGTGTCATACACAAGCTCTTCTTTCCCCATATCGTTCATCCAGCGGCGCAAGTTCGGGTACTTGATATATAAACCATTAGGTAGCCGGATGCCTTTTGTACCTTCTACGGCAAGCACGCCAGCACGACCAAGCGGAGCACCCTGCCCATTAGCAATTGCCTTCAACGCATTCCCCGCCTGCTTCCACAATAGCGGGATCATTGGGTAAGTCTCCCGATACACCGTAATGATGCGCTGACATTCTTCTTCCGGTAGATCGACGTTGAAGTTCTTCAACTGCGCACGGAACTTATTTGCCCCCATGCCATACCCCGCACCGAGAATTGTGGTCTTACCAACAAAACGCTCATCCTTGGTGATCTGGTCAACAGGCTTACCGTAAATGGCGGACGCCATGATCTTGTACACATCCTCGCCTCGGTCAAATGCTTCAACCAAATCGTTCTGCTCTGCCAGCCATGCCAATGTGCGGGCTTCAATCTGTGACGAGTCCGAGTCGATCATCATGTAGCCGTCCGGTGCAACGATGGCACGCTTCAACGGAGATGAGCGCGGCAGGTTCTGCATGTTCACGGAATCCGATCCCCCCCAGCGCCCCGTGTGTGCGGCGTAGTATTTCAACGGTATAGGTAAAGCGCCTCTAGCAGCAATGTCGATGAACCGTTGTGTGCGCGTTTCTTCCAGCGTGGACTTCACTCCAAGCCGTGCAGAAACAAGGGCCTGTACAATTGGATTCTCGTGCTCTAGCAGGGCTTTGAATGCCTCGTCTGTTTTAGAGAAAGCGTAAGTTTGCTTTCCTGTAGTTGGACTGACTTTCATCGGGGGTTCGACACCGTAATTCCGTAGCAATTCGGCAAGCTGCGGATTGCTCATCAACTGGTCTTTATCCGCCTCAATGTTGCTCATCAGCTTGGATTTTTTCTCTTGCACTTGCAGCAAGTGCTCACTCAATACACCCACATCCAGCTGCAACACAGGCTCGGAGAACATCCGGATAGTCAGGTCAATCAGGTTAAGCTCGACAATCGGAAAGCCCGACGCAAGAGCCCCAAACAGTTTGTAGGTAAGTTCAACATCGTTGACGCAGTAGCCTGCATACCGGGCCAGCTCGTCAGCGGTAAAGTCAATCCGTCGTTTGCCTAGTGCGTTGATTATTTCCGTGCCTTTAGCGCCCAAGCCATAGTGCGTTACCAGCGCATCAAGACTGCCACTCACTTCCGTACCATGGATGGCTCTTGCCATAGACAGCGTATCTACAATCTTCTTGGGGCGTAGGTCGAAGTGCCAGTTCAGGATAGCTATGTCAAACATAGCGTTGTGCGCAACAGCTATCGAGTTTGCCCAGTCAAACCTCTGCAGGAACTTCTTGGTCCCCTGCATCGTGCCGGAAAACCATTCGGGCTCTCCGTCGTTAACTTTCACTGCCACACCGACCACCTCGAACTGCGGGTCGCGGATGTACTGCTCAGTGGTTATCTTCGACAGCGAATAGTCCTTGCTGTAGAACGTTTCAAAGTCGATTGTTACTATGTTCATCATCGCTCCTTACACCCAGTAGGGTGGTTAACTCTGCTTTTCTAGCGCGGCTCCGAGCGTGTCTTTCCGCTGTCGTAAGCCTACGCCGCTTCTTGTCTCTACCTTCACCTAGTTTGTAGACTGGTGTCGCATCCCTACCCAACCTATCAACCTCCCACTCGCACACATGCACAACCTTATGTTTCTTTAGTGTCCGCATCAGGGACTGCGCTGTGACCGAATGCAACCCAGTTTCCTCGGCAAGTTCATGGGCGGTTGACGGTTCAGTTAGTAATATCTTGAACACCCGTGCGTAGGTGTCTTGGTTAACCTTCTTCACGCTCTTCCTCAAGCACTTCAAGCAGTTTCTGTATGTAGTGCCCGCACTTTTTGATCTCTTGTATCTGCTCGTCCTTACTGCCCATGCGCATCAGATACTTCAACGCGCCATGTCGGTACGCTCCAATACGTTGCTCAATAGGCCATGTGTCCACTACATCCCACGGCTCAACCCCCATGTTCTTGTAGTGCTCACCACCCACTTGTCTGTCATTAGCTTTTTCCGGTGGGGTGGAGGTATGCGCCGCCCCGGGTAGTATGTATGTCATTTCTTACTCCCTGTCGCTTTAGCAATGGCGGCAGCGATCATCTGGCTCCCAGCATCGTCGGGGTGACCAATAATTGATTGTGCAAACTTCAGCGCCTCCAGCAGATCAGGCGCGGCGGCAATTAGAAGTGCGTTAGCCCGAGCTTCTTCTTCGGGGATAGTTTGTTTTCGTGGGATGTTAGCTATAGCTGCACTATGTACGCCGCCCCCCTGTATATAAACGCTGAACGGGTTGGTTTTAAAAAACTTGCTGTCATCTCTAAACTTCCACGGTCCCGGTGTGTGTTTGTTCATTTCTTCCCTCCTTCGTATGGCATGCCTAGTCCAGCATCAATCAGTGCAGTAGCCAGATACCGCCCGTCTGGCAGCAGGACATCAGCAAGGTAATAGCCGAACTTGCTAACCTTGCTGGTCGTAATGGTGACGGTTTTGTTCAAGCAGTGTGATGCAGTGAACTCAGCAGCTTCCTTAAACTTTGGTTCGTTGCGCTCTGGCGTATTGACGTGTGCCAGCCGCAGGCGCTGAGTGGTGTGAATCTTGAAACCGAGGTCCACGACGGCATCGATGGTGTCGCCGTCAACGACGTTGATGATTGTGGCTTTGTAGGTGTATGTCATTTCTCCCCCTTCTTGTTTAATCGCTCACTGCTTATCTCGGCACACTGCTCAACGAACAGGCTGGCGTTTTCCCACGCTTCCTCCGGGGTTTTGAATTTGAATCCGGCATCGGTAGCGACTCCACCGCCGTAAACTGTGCCCATCCAATAGGTCTGCAGTTTGCCGTTTTCTACAACCTGAAATCGCTCCGTGTTTATGTCGCTTTGCAGCGCGATTGCGTAAGCGGCGATGCGGTCAGTCATATTGCCCCTCACATTCGCAAGGACTGCATTCGCACATCGTGCACCATCCCTGCTTCACCAGAACCTGCTTTAAGTGGAAATGACACTCTGGCGAGTTGTTATCCAGCGCCATAAATGCGGCCTGAACAAGCTCTTCGTACTGTCGAAAATGCCCTTGCCACGCTTTATTTGAACTCGCTTCTCTGGCTTTTAGTAGGTCAATTTCATTCTGTTTTTCTTGCAGAATGCGTTCAAAAATTTCGCTCATTTGTCACCCATTGCTCTGATATCGTCAATACAGTCATCAGCCCCGGCCAAAGTGACGCTATCGCAAGCTTTAATGCACGCCTCGCGTTGTAACCGCATAGCAAACTCCAACATCTCGTCCTCGCCAAGATCAGACCATCGATTGTGTTTGTCGGCTTGGTTGTCCCACGCTTTGATGATGTCGTCTCTAGTCATTGTTGCTCCCCATTGCTTTGTCAACGGCAGCTTCAAATTCAAACCCACAATAACCAGTCCCGAAAGCTGCAAAACCACTAATGGTTTCTTGGTTATATCTGGATGGGTTCCACGAAAAACTAGCGTTGTTGTCCCTTAGCCATCTGTAGCGTTCTGCATCTGCACGCTCTGCTGCAGCCCCGCGCTCTTCAGCCCGTTTGATTATGTGTTTGGATTCGTTTGCGATTCGGTCTGCCTCTGCTGCTGCAACAATCGCGGCGAAACGTTCAAGGTCGCTGGCGTACACGCTCCAAGGGTTCATAGGATGACCCCCTGTAAAAATTCCTGCCTCACGCGCCATGCGGATAATGTCGTCTTTAGTCATTCCAAACCTCCATGCAGCGACCACTCGCGGGCCTTCTCAACCATAAACAATCCGTCAGCGCGACTCATTTTGGACGACCGAATAAATAGGCTGCCGTTTTCGTCGTAACCAATGATCATCACATCTGTCAGCCCGCCACCCTCACACATATTTAACGCGGACTTGAGCGCCTGCTCCGGGGTGTAATTCACACTTGCCGGTAGACTAATAACTTTTTCGTTGTTCATTTCAGCACCACTGCGTTCATATCCACGCGCCCAATTAGCGGGCGTTCGCGTAGCGCCCCTTTCAGATACGTCGTTGTCGATACCGGCTCTCCACTGTTGTTAAACCCGAGGCAGTGCGCCCCTGTAGCGGAGCATGCAACCACCACCCAAAACGCAGTGTTTTCGGTGCGCTTGCCGCCCTTGGCCGGATAAACATTTCCGGGCACGACATCGCTTTGTTGCTGTACGTGTTCTAGTAGTTTGCTATCTAGCTTCATTTGTTCTTCTCCTTCCCAATCTCAGCGGCTGCTCTGACAATGGCGCGGCGGGTTGCGGCGTAGGGGTCGTTGTTGTGAGGTTCTTTAACAATAATTGACGTAGTAAGTGTTTCAGTGCCAGCGTGTGAATATTGAAAAATTGGATACGATTGAACTCCAATCTGCAACTTCACCGCCAACCGCAGTGCGTCGCCGTCGTCGGTGAGTGGGTTCCAGACCGGGCGCCCTACAACGTCTTGACGAAAGAACGTCAAGTAACCTATCTCATAGGTCACGTCGTAACCCGCAGCACTCGCAGCAAGCTCTAGTAATTCTCGGTCTGTCATGTGTTCTTCTCCTTTAGGTACTCATCCACCGCCCGCAGCACACCTTTGCCAAGCTCTCCCTGCCCAAGCTCCTCAGCCCAGAAGTTAAGGTCCTCATCCGTCAGCCCGACCCATGTCTCTCCACCTTCCCACGGTAGCGGATGCCCAGATAACTCATATGCTTTGTGCCGCCAGTTCTTTGCACTGGCCTTGTAGCGCTCGCAGTCTGGGCAGGTCATGTGTTTTGTATCCGTCATGTGTTCTTCTCCTTCAACGGCTCACTTACAACCCGCCCGCACCACCGGCAATCACGATGGTAATAACCGTCATAAATCCACGCCGCACGCGGGAATGGGTGGTTGATCTTCTTGCACAGCCACACGCCAAAACGGTACAAAAGCGGCTCATCCATTGTTTTTCTCCTTCAACAAAAGCTCAATGTCGACAATGGCGCCATACACGCCGTCGCGCAGGTTGGGGTCAGTGATGCGGACATTAGAAGCTATCGCGTCATCAATCTCTTCAAGATCAAGCCCAATCCACTTTTCATACTTCATCTCGTCTTGGATCGCAGCACGCAATACAGTCATCGCCTCCGCTCGATCAGCAGCACGGCCAGACTCAAACGCACGCAGTGCTAGCTCCATCGCTTCTAGGCTTCTACTCATTTTTCTCTCCTCTACGTAGTACCCACCCTTTGTGGTCGTAGACACGGCGCGTACCATCGTCATATCGGACATGCACCATGCCGTTAAGTGAGGTCCAGCAGCCGTAGAAAACCTCTTGACTCGGACCTACTGCGTACATAAAAAATAAACCGTTACATGCCTCGGGTTTTTGGTTTGTCAGGATAATTTCACCCCCTGCTTTGGTAGGGGTAACAAGGTAGTCATCGGCCTGAGCGCTTGCGCAAACTAGGGCCATAATCCATAAAAATTTTTTCACTTTTGACGGTTCTCCGATAAATGCTTTGACTCTTCTTCGATACGCAAAGCTGGCATATCCATCGCCGGACTCTGTTGCTTTCCCGGATAACTCCACCTTCCAAATTGCGCAAAGACTGGCACTGCGTACAAAACTTAAGCTCCATATCCCCCCTTTGTCATAGGTCACTATCATCAGTAATTTTTCAGCAGTCGCATAACCCCGCTAACAGCATCTAGGTTGTCCTCGTTTACCACGAGTACCGTACCCCCAGCAGTGGAGATCGAAGCCATCTCGCGTTCCTGTAGTGCAGTAGGCTTGTTGTTACCTGCCTTACATTCGATAGCAAGGAAGCGCCCATCAACGCAACATATAATGTCGGGCACTCCTGAACGCCCCATGCCGTAGGTAGCAGGGAAGAAGTAGTAGACCTCGTGCTCCTTCAGAATCTTTACTACTTTGTCTTTGACTTTCTTTTCTGGTGTGTTTGCCATAGAGTACCCACGATATCATAGTTTTGGACTTTGTCCAATCTTGACTTACAAAAAACCCGCCGCGTAGGCGGGTCAGTAGCTAACATTGTTAGGCTGTGTTCACTCCAACGGTAGATCAAGTTGGGGCGAAGCGGTTTGCGCAGTGTTTGCGATTTCCGCCATCTGTTCCTTTACATACGCCGTAAGCACTTCACGCATCTTGCCCGTGTAGTTAGGGAACGTCTTGTACACATCTAACACTTCGTGCGATATGCGTAGGTTGACTAGCGTCTTTGCTGGCTTTTTCCCCTTGCCGCGTCCGCGCCGGGTCGTTGTTTGTTCACTCATTGTTTGCCTCATCACAAATATAAAATGCGTTGTCATTAACTCTCAAACCAACATCCTTGATGAAGTGTTTGTTCTCCACCAGCTTAAGCAGGCCAACGGCTCGTTTGATGTGTGCCGGGAGAGAATCACAAGGAAATATTCTCCTACTCTCTTTCCCCTTATCACCTTCGACAATGTAATCGTTTCCGTGTTTTAGTACCACAAGTCCTACCCTACTTCTCCGACGCTGAGCAATTCTGGTAACGATCTCGCGTTCTTCGTAGTCACGAGGCACCCGATGTACTGCCCCTGCGGGCGCACCCCCGCGCAGGGCGATTGTTGCAAAGTGCTCGTAGTTGTCCATTATGTGTGGCAGTAAAGCGTCAACAATATGTGCGTATGAATTATGAAACTTAAGCCTGCGATCTCGCTCCGTTACGTCAATCGTCTCCTCTACAGAAAGGTGTGTATCCCAAAGCCGTTCGTTTAAAGTTTTGGGGCTGAACATTTTGTCCACAGTTCGGATTGCCTTTTTTAAATCTATAGTCTCAATCCGCGTGTTGGTCTGCCGATTACTGCGTATCCGGTCGTTGTCTACTGTGTAGACTCGGGAGTTATGAAAGTTAAAAGAACTACCAATAACCCCGAGGTGGTCGCGCCCTTCCTGCACTAAAAAATGCTTGGCCATGAACTGCTTGGTATCTGTATCGCTGACCCTAAAGTCTGTTGCGGCCCCGATGAACTGCCACTGCGGATACTTCGTAGCTAGTGCTTCCACGAATGGGCGGGTGTGTGCGTCAATGAAGCATGTGTAGTCCTTCGGTCTTTTCTCCACCCGCATTACGATGTTGGGCATCGTCAGTTCTACGTAGTCGTACTTTGTGTCGTCAATCATCTCAAGCTCCTAACATTGTTAGTTGTTGATATCTCGCAAGGCTTGCCGCAGTAATGCAGCAGCTTCTAGCTCCGTAGTGGGTAAAGGCTCCCCACCTAAGTTCCATTGCAGTGCATCAAGGGCTTTCTCCGCTGCTGTTTTAAGGGTCTCAAACTGCCTGATCGCCGTCGATAACTCCTCGTAGGAAAAAACCCCACCCCCTATAGTTGTGCTCTCGCGGTTACATACTGCGTGCTTCATGTTTGCGATAAGTGTTTTCATCTCAAGCTCCTTTCTCTGGTTTGCCTGCCAGCTTAGCCAGCTTGTACAGCGCGTCCGGTATGACTCGCAGTTGTCGAATACCCTCTGAGCTATCCTGCGGGTACACGTAGTAAGCAGTCCCGCCGTCCTCGTCCTTGCGCCACTTCTCCTCATATATCTCCGCGTTGCACATTATCTCCAGCAGTCGTAGTGCATCTTGCGTATCCATCACGTAGGTGTGGTAGCCAACTTGAACAAGCGCTTTTTTCATGGTGTCAGTCCTTTATATGAATAGTCTTACCGCATGGAGCAGTGGCTCCTGCCCCGCCACAAATCACCCACAGGATCGGAGCGTCCCACTCGTTACCCCAATCATCCTTACCTATGCACCCATCGGTCAGCATCACGATGCACTCCGGTGTGATGTTCTTCTCTTTCAGGTAGTGCATCATGGCTTCTGCCCGCGTACCGCCGCCACCCTTGGGTTGAGTCGAGCTAACAATGTTAGGTACTGACAGCTCGTCGTACTCCTCATGTGCTGCTACCGCGCTGTCCCAGTAGATCAAGTCCACATACTGCGGATGCACATCTTCTGCTATGGACTTCACTTCAGACAGGAAGCGATTCAGCTCCGGCCCGCCGATGGACCCCGATGTGTCGATACCAACAGCGATGCGCCCCACCCGTTCACCCACCATTGTCGGCATGTACACATCACCCGACAGGTAGCGTCGGTTCACCCTGCGCCATGAGCTTGCATCCTTGGCGTTACATATAGACTTGACGAACTCCCGCAGTGCTTCTCGCCAGTCGATCTGTGGCTCAAGCAAGTCCCCCAGCTCTCGCCCCATGCCACCCGCACTCTTGCCATTAGCCTTCTGGTGGGCAAGCTGCCCCTGCCGCAAGGCTTGGTCCACCTCGCGTTCCAACTCTTTGCGTTCCTCATCAGTCAGCCCCTTGGCCCCGTCCCAGTCATGCGAGTCGAACCCACCCTGCCCATCACCATCACCTTGCCCGCCGTTCTCCTCTTGCTCTTGCTTGAGTATGTCGAACACCTGCTTGGCGTTCATACCAGCGAAGCGTTTATCTAGTAGCCCGTACACCCTGCCGTCCTTGCGTGGCATGGCAACTGCCTGCTCCTTGGGGTCGGAGTTGACGATCATCAGGTTGATGACGTAGTCACATGCAGCGTTGGCTAGCTGCGGGTTCTCGTCGTACAGCTTGCGCCAGATGAACAGATGCCGGAACGCTTTGTGCAAGTTCTCATGCAACACCACGAACGCCAGCTCCCTGTCGTCCAGCCCCTCGATGAATGTCCGCCCATACATCTCATCACGTCCGTTAGTGCATGCTGTGGGCACGTCGTCGCTGACCTCCGTCTTACCCAGCATCAGGATGCCGGACCACAGTGCGAACTTCGGATTGCGCATGAGTGCGATCTTGGCTTTCTTCAGTCGCCGCTCGGCTTTGTCTTGCTCTAACATTGTTAGTCCTCTCTGGTCAGTTTAATTATTTGTTCGTACTTGGCTATAGCTTCAGCGCGGGACATAGGCTCAGTCAGTGGTATGCCCTTGGTTGTGTCGGTGCGTCTAAACACGCGGTACTTAAGGTCGTAGGTACAAGTGCGCGGGTCAAAGTTTGGGTTGTCATTGTCACTCCATGCCCAGTAGTAGTCTGGCTGGTCAGCTCGATCTAACATTGTTACGCCCTTTCCGTATCACAACAGGTCTTCATTTTTTACGACCCAGCTAGAGAAAGCATCGGAACTGAAGGCAATAGCCTGCTTGCTCGGAGTCTTGGCGATGTTGACGCAGAAGCATGCCTGCCACTCCGGTTCGAGTCTTTCGATGTACGTCATGAACGGCGTGATTGTGTCTTTGGCGATCTTTGTTATTGCACCGAAGACAAGAACTGCACAGGCCCCGGCGCTCTCGGGTACAGCAGCGGTCTTGGGGTTCTTGGTGATGCTCTCCCATGTGGGCAACTGATCCTGATAAGCGACGTATGCCTGCATATCCCGAGCGGCAGCTTCACCCACAGCCCCGGTCATTGCCGCAATCAGTGTGTCCGCGTCGATCTTGTCTCTGACTTTGACGATGTTGCTCACCCGCTCCAGTGAGCGAGGCGAGACGAACGCGGTCTGCACCTTCTTCGGGTTGTAGATGTACGGGTTGTCGCCTTGCGCTGCGTCGGTGTAGCTAGCCAGTGCGTGCGGATACTGAGTCACCCATGCCATGACGACGGGGTCCACGTCATTGTTCATCGCCCACGTCAGCCACTCGTCAGCATCTGGTTTGCGTACATGCAGCGGGATGATGCGGTTGCGGCTATGCGCCTTCAGGTTGTCACCCACGCCATCACTGGATAAATTCCCAGTAAGGAACACGATTGAGTCGGGATGGATCGGCACATCACCTAGTCTTGGGTTGGACACCTCAAGCATGGGGTGAAGCATATTCTTTACGGGGTCGAAACCCTTCGAGTACTCATCTAACATTGTTATAACTGGCCTGCCGGTGTGCACCTTGAACCGACTGTTGGGGTAGTAAGTTGTGGTCTTGGTGTCGTGGTTGATGACGGGCATGGCAATGTCGCCAAGGTCCATGTTGGGCACGTCGATGTAAGCCACCTCATGACTGGGCAAGGATGCTGACAGAGTTTTGAGTAGTGACGACTTGCCTATGCCGGGCTCGCCCTGTAGCAAGTAGCGGTTCTGTGGTGTGGCGAGGATGACGCTCGCTGCTTGCTTGAGAGTAATAGTTGTGCCGAAGGTAATTGCGCTCATGATTTCTTCCTTTGTTGTGTGTATGTTGTATTACTTAAAGTATGTCCTGTATGGGTCGGCCACTGCCTCGCCCGTGTTGTTGTCCACCTCGACGAAGCACTGGTCGCGGTGGTGTCTCAGGATGCAGCTGTCCAAGCGCTTGAGCATGGCACCGGGTGGTGGTAGCAGTGCCTGCGTCGCGTAGTTGAACTGACCTACACTGAGGGCCAACCACAGTGACGCCTTGTAGTGGTCCTCGGTGTTGTCTGAAGCTGCAAGCTGTAGTACCTCGGCTATGCGTTCAGGGTTTGCATTTATAGGCAGCGGGTACAGTGGCACATCGGGCCTTGCCCACCCGAACACCTCTCCGAACTCTTGCTTGCTGAAGCCTTCGTCCCGTATGCGCATGGTTCGCATGATGTAGTCTTTGAACGCCTTGTACTGCTTCCTAACATTGTTAGCCCCTGCTCGGTTGATACGGTGTGTCTTGTTTGGTGCCGGGTTATGGAGCACCAGCATCGTCGTGTTTAGCTCGTAGGGCGTTAGCATGTTTGACCCGCTGGCATGCAGGGGGTGATAGCCTTCTACAGTTTTTCCACCCATATCGCCCCCCGTATCGCCACCACCATTCACCACCGCCCTCGCATATATCCACGGTCGCCCGTGGCGTTGCACCACCTGCCGCCCCAGCACGCTTGAGATGAAGGCAAGAGTTGTTTGTGTTACCCACCAGCCAAGGTCGATCTCGATGCGTCCGTCCTTGTGGTAAGTCAGCACGTCGGTGCGGTACATGCGGCAGATGATGCTCTCGTCGGACCCCCTGCGGATAGTCAGGTGCTGGTGACGGCGGTTGCCTATGGGCTTGCACTCAGGGCTGCGGCCACGTATGGGTTTGATGCTCTGCTCGTGCTGCTCTGCAATGTGCCAGTTGCGTAGGCATGGCAAGTCTTTGGTACTTGATCTAAACATTTATCGCCCCTTCGTTTTGTGTGTTACTTATTGCGTGGTTGTGGTTTGCGCACTGGTCTGTGCTTACTTGGCTTGTTTTTGTGCATTGTGTGCATCGAGTAGTTGGGTTATCACGGCAATCAATTCCTGCTTCTGCTGCCGTAGTTCTCGCAGTTGGCCTAGCGGGTAGGACCTTTCAGGCTTCAGATACTTCAGACACACAGCGAACAGCTCCATGTAAAGAGCATCCTTGCGCTTGTGGCAGTCTTGCAGTTGTTTAATGTTGGCAACAAGCTCTTGGGTTTGTGTCTTGTCTAACATTGTTAGGTCTCCTTGTTGTCTGGTGCCAGTGGCACGTCACCCGTTTTGTCGCAATACGCAAAACAGTCTTCTTTGCTGCCGAACGTCATTACCCCTAGATGCCCTTTCGGGTTGTATGCCCGCCATTTTGTCGGGTGCGTTAGTTTGGGCAGTCCTGCCTTTTGTTGGTGCCATGTCGGCATGGTTTTCTCCTATTGCGTTATTAGCTCGTCTGGCACTTCAACTTCTTCACCTAACTTACTTGCTACGTAGCAACGCATAGCTGCAACTAGGGGGGTTGGTCCGGTGTAGTCTTCATCCGCTGTAATTCGCGCCCACCACCCGCCTTCTTGGTCTGGCCACACGGCGATCTCCTCCCGTTCAATGATCGGCCCGCCTTGGGGCCAGCCAGTCGATGGTTTCCATATCCATGGGGTATATCCCTGCTCTGCGGCCAGCACATACAGCGGTCGGCCACAAGCCCCAGCGGAGCGAATTTCAATGGCCATATCCTCACACTTAGCAACTGCCCAATCGAGATAAACATCATTTAGTTCACTGGTTTTGCATAACATTGTTAGGTCTCCTTGTTAGTGGGCGAAGAACTCGATCTTGTACATAGCGCCCTTGTGGTCGCTGTCTTTCACCTTCTTGTGCCGCGTGATCTCGGCATGCTCCTTGTTGGGCCAACAAACAATTGCCTTCTTGCCCGCTTTGGGTATCTCGGCACAGGTGCCCCATGCCGTGTAGATAAGTTCAAGCTGTGTCTTTGTGACTATTTGCTCTGATATTTTGCGGTACACGTTTGCCTCCTTATTTAGTCGTTCCTAGTTGTAGGAATAGGCATTCATTGATGTGCTCTTTACCGAAGTAATCAACATACGTCTCGCCACAACCTGCTAACCATTCAGCAAGGAACAAAGCAAGCAGGATAGGGATCAGCACAACTACGGCAGCGATAAGCAAGCGAAGGATTGTGTCGAGAAAGTTTTTCATGATGTCCTCTTGGGGTTGAGTTGTTTAAGCAGTGATACGTCAGTGAAAAGCATGTAGTTGGATTTGTT
>JACCDO010854283.1_pt1 | contig 19574 bp, 19 predicted proteins | sample 7446101 | NCBI WGS metagenome assembly JACCDO01 (sample SAMN15323440, study PRJNA562643) | freshwater metagenome | isolation source: river surface water | place: USA:Blue River Watershed | collected 2017-08-16 | reverse complement strand
GCTGTATTAATATTTATTACAGAATCGTCAAAAAAAAATACATTTGATATATGAACATTTTCTTCATCTTTTATTTGATTTAAATAAATAACTTTTTTAACTCCCCATAACACTGACTCATCGGTTACACCATCCAAATTGTATTTGGATATTTCAGATGCATTAAATGGGTTAGTAATTTGTTCAATTCTATTAGACCCTTTAATACCTTTAATTAACTTTGTTTCTCCTACTTCAATATTTACATTTTTCAATATGAGAGCAACATGGGAACACAGTGCTCTTGTATTTATATAAATAATATTACCTGAATTAAAAATTTTTTCCAAGTAATATTTTAATTTTTCAAGTTTATTTTCTGAATCAAAAAGTTCGATATAATTTGAAATTTTTTTTACCATTCCATCTGATGACTTTGATGTTAATGTCATATCAAAATCAAATACAAAGACAAACTTGTCCTTAGTGTCTGACATATTTTGAATAAAACTTAAGTCATTAAAAGATTTATTAAACATTCTTGAAAAATTATCCATTAAATTAAACTATAATAGATTTTTATTCTTAAATAAAACAATTGAGATTTTTATAAGTTAAAAAACTTAAATTAGAAACTTTAGTGCTTTTAAAATTGATACCTTTTTATAATCTTTTGCAATTAAATTTACCAATTCATTTTTTGTTAATTTATTATTAGTTACGCCAGCTAATTTTTTAAGCTGGGTATACTTGAGTTTTTCGAGTTGTTTAGTAATAAACAAGTTTTTAGGAATTGATAAAACTTCTTCATCAGATTCTTCTTCATCAGATTCTTCATCTGATTCTTGTTCACTTTCTTCATCAGAATCATCATTATTAAGTAATTTTTTTTCATGTTCATCATCGGATTCGTCTTCAGATTCTTCAACATCGCTTGAATCTTCCAAGTCGGAATCCTCAATTGATTGCATACTCAATGGAACTTGATTTAATTTTGGCGCAACATTATTTTCAAACCATCCAACAGCCATTGCATTTGTTTCATCAATTAGAGATGAGTAATCTTCAGACCCGTCTAAAATATTTTCCCATGTTCTTGTTGATAGTCCAGCATTAATTAAACCTTCAAAATCTTCCTTTGTATACCAATTTGGAATTAGCACATGATTAGAACAAATTTGTAGTAGTGTTTCAATTTCAGAAATTGTCATACTGCTAATTAATTTTTCCATATTAGTTTTATTTAAATTTAGAGTTTGAACTGTTTCTGATTCACTTACTCCTTCGCTATCACTTAGATTATCTGAATTGGAGTCTTGATTATTTGAATTTTCTAAATCTTCATTTGCTTCATTTACAATATTATGTTTTGTATTTGTTTTTGGTGACTTTAAAATTTTAAGACTTGCAAGTTCTTTTTTTAATTCAACAATTTCTTCACAAATTGTTTTAATGTTAGTTGATACTAATTGATTAGTTTTACTTTGTTCAGTTATTTTTTCACAAATTACTTCGATATTAGATGAGACAAGAGTAGTTTGAGTTGGTTCTGAAACTTTTTCAACTGTTTTTTCTTGTTCACTTGTATTGTTAACAGTCATTTCTTGTTCACTTGTATTGTTAACAGTCATTTCTTGTTCACTTGTATTGTTAACATTCATTTCTTGTTCACTTGTATTGTTAACATTCATTTCTTGTTCGCTTTTGCTTTCTCTTGACATATTTTGCTTTTTAGCCTTTTTCATATCCAGAAAATATACTATACTAACAAACACTAACATTGTAACAACTGCTGTTGCCAATAGATGAGTATGATTGGTTTTAGACAATTCATAAATGTTTGAAGCAAAACTGTAGAGAATTAATTTAAATTCCGCAGAATTTTGTACTAAACTAGATAATTCAATATTATTCATTAAAAGTCTAACAAGTTAAAATAAATTATTTATTTATCAATTTTTTTTAGTTTATCAAATTAATTATACTTATACAATAGAATTAATAAATTCATCTGAATTTGGTTCACGGTCTAAAAATATTTTCATAGAATCAATCGACTTTCTAATGGAACCAGGTGCTAAAATTTCATTTCTAAGCTTTTTACCAAGTTCAGTATTTAAGAGCCCTTGTGTTTTAAACTTGCTAAACAAGTCTTTTGCGTAAACAAGTGACCATGCATATCCATAGTATCCAGAATCATAACCACCAAATAAATGTCCGAATGATGCAGGTTCTGATGTGTTAGGTAATTCTGGTAAATGTAAAATATCATTTTGTAATTGTGAGAATACTTGAGATGGAGTTAATGAATTTTCATTATAGGATTGCGAATGCATTTTCATATCAAACATTCCGAACATTAATTGTCTTGCATAATGATATCCTTGTAAAAGTTTTCTTGAATGGTTTAGTTTATCAACCATTTCATCGGGTAAATTTTCTGACATCATTTGTAGAGTTTGTTTTGCATAACACCATTCCTCAAACATTTGACTTGGTGTTTCAACAAAATCATGTTCACATGCAAATCCTGCTGTGTTGGAAATTGCTGAAACTGAACTAAGATGATGCATAACATGACCAAATTCATGGAAAAATGTTTCAACCTCATCAAAACTTAAATTTCCCTTATTAAAGTTACAACCCATTGTTGCAACAGGTAGAGTAACACTTGATTTAGTTATAAATGGGAAACAAGCTGCATGAGAATATTTGCCTTCTCGAGGATATAAATCCAAATAAAAATATCCAATTAATTTGCCAGTTTCAGTATCAGTAACTTGGTATAATTCAACATCTGAATGCCAAAATGTACCTTCTTTTCCATTGGTTTTTTCAAATGTATATCCCAGTAAAGTTTGATAAATTTCTAGCGCACCTGTAATTACTTTGTCAACAGGAAAATATTTTTTGAGTTCTTCTTTATCAAATGCACATGTTTGTTCAACAAATATACGAGAATAATATGCAATATCATAAATTTCTAAGTGTTCTATTCCATCAGCTAATGCTAACTTAGTCAATTGTTCCATATCTAAATGATGTAAAGGTTTAACTTTTTCAAGGAGTTCAGATAAGAATTTATTTACATTAGCTGTTGTTTCTGCCATTGATTGTTGTAATTTATAGTCTGAATAATTTTCAAATCCAAATATTTCTGCAATCTCTCTTCTTAATTGAAATACTTGGTTAATTATTGGAGTATTCTCGTTGATACATCTTGATTTAAATTTCATACAAAAATGTTTTCTAATATCTCGGTTTTTACAATATTCCATAATAGGAATATAATCAGGATATTTGAGAGTAATCTTAACTCTGCCATCGGGTTGAACTCTTTCGCTAATATACTTTTCTGGAAGTCCTAACAAAAAATTTTCACTAACATACTCGGTAAAATTTTCATTTCCTAAATTCATTGAAAATTGAGAACATAATTCACTAATGGTTTGTTTTATAATTTTAACACGATTAAACTTGTCATCTGATAATTCCATACCATTAATTTTATATCCAATCATTAAGTCATCAAAATATGATTTTTGTTCTTGGGTTAAATTTTCTGATTCATTGTGATAAAAATTATCCGCATAATATTTATATTTAGCATAAATATCTTTTCTCATTGATTGTTCAATTGACCAAGATTCAAATTTAGTTGCTACATTATTACACTTTTCTCTAATGGCTTCCACAGTATAAAAATCCTTCATGTCTAATAATGCTTTTGAAACATGTGCATTATCCAAATTAATAAATGGGTGAACTAAATTATCCCAAGTTAATTCTTCATTTGGTAGTGCTAAAATGTTTTTTACAACTTGGTTATACTTGTATATATATCTAGCTTTTACCTTAGATATATCGGATTCAGTCAAATTTGAATAGTCAAGTAAAACATTTTGTTCTTGGGAATCATTTGTGTCATCTTCCAGAACAAAATTTTCAAAATCATCAATTTCACTATTTTCACTTTCTTCAACTTGACCAGTGGTTTGAACTGGTTCTACAGTATCATCAACTTGACCAGTAGTTTGAACTGATTCTACTGTATCATCAACTTGACCAGTAGTTTGAACTGGTTCAACACTTTCTTCAACAGTATCATCAACACTATCTAATACAATTGGATTAATATCTAAATTACTTTGGTCTGACATTTAATAATATAAATTTCTAAGTTAAATTCATATTATTTCAATTTTATTTAAAATTATTTTTTGCTTGTCTCCAATTATTATTAAGACAGCCAGTAAGGTTTTTCAATAAGAAAATTTCTTTTTCTTGGTCTAAAATCATTGTTTGTGCAAGCATTAAAATTTTTGGTTCTTTTGTAGATTTAATTGCTAATTTTGCTAAATCAATACCAGATTTATGATGTTCCATCATATGTGTAATATATTCTCTGTCAGAAATTATATGGGTACTAATCATTTCCATATTAACTTGTTTGTTGGAATTTTGGGAATTTCCAATAGTTTCAAACTTTGAAGTTTCTGATAATTGAACTGGTGTATTAGTAAAATGTTCAAAATGATCTTCTTTGCATTTTAGGTTTGAAAAAATATTTGGATAAGCTTTTTCAAGTTGTGCAGATATAACTGAATTACCACAATTACATGATTTTTCATTTTGTAAATTTGGAATGTTTTGTAAAAGCTTTTCCATAAGATTAATTTCATTTGATTGATTAAAAATTGTTCTTCTACCAAAATCAATAATAAAATCATCAGCAGAAGTCATCATAATCAACTGACTCATTTTAACTGCAACTTTGTGGTGTTTAATCATTAATTCTAAAAATTCTCTATCTGATATTTTGTCGTTTGACATAATTTTGCAACTCATTGTTGTATTATATATATTTTTAATTAGAAAATAAATTAAAATTATTTTTTCATACTAATAATTAAAATAATTTTATTTAACTTGTGCATTAAACATTTTTTCTGATGAACCAAATGTATTTTCCTTCGAATAGCTTATATACAAAAAGTTATCTGAATCTTTATGTTTATGATATATATTTCCAATTAATTCATTTGATGGTACAATACAATCATTAACAAATAAAAATATAGCTTCCTCTTGTTTAATTGCAATTCTTTGTCTAACAATTACTAAAAACTGTCCTAATGTTATGGAAACTGGAACAAGATATTTATTTTTATCAATATCTGGATTGTATTTGCCTTCTGTTTTTTCACAAATTACTGGCACACGATCTGGGTATTTCTTAAGCAGCCCATTCGCTTTTGTAAATCTTTCTTCAAATCCAGTTGATTTTTTAAATTTTGACCCCATTATATATTACCAAGAATAATATTATTGAATTAAATTTTCAGATTTTTTTTTATATTGGAATAAATTTAAAAAAATTGATGAACAAGACACTTAAATACCTATATTTTAAATAACAATATAATGACAAATATTTTAATAACAACAGCTATATCTTATACTAATGGCAGTCCTCATGTGGGACATTTGTACGAATCTGTTTTAGCTGATTTTATTACAAAATCTTTCGGGCTTTTTCATCAGGCAAAATTACTTACAGGAACCGATGAACATGGTAAAAAAATTCAATCAACTGCACAAGCAGCAGGATTAGAACCAATTGAACTTTGTAATACAAATTCTGAAAAATTTGTCCAACTTAATAAAAATTTGCAAGTGAATTTTTCACATTGGATTAGAACAACAGATTCAGTTCATAAAACACTTGTTTCCAATTCTATTGAGCAGTCTAGAAAATCTGGTGACATTTACCTGGATAATTATTCAGGATATTATAATGTACGTGAAGAATGTTTTATTTCAGAAATAGAAGCTAAAGAAACAAACTATACTGACCCAGTTACAGGAAAACCATATGAAAAAGTTACTGAGGAATCTTATTTTTTCCGTTTGGAAAAATATAAAAACAACATTACCCAGTTACTAAACTCCGGACTTGTTTTTCCTCCAGATAAATTTGCTATTGGTAACAGGCTTGACAACCTAAAAGATTTGTCAATTAGTCGTACAAGTTTTGATTGGGGAATTCCATTTCCACAATTAGATTCGGATAAACCTCATGTGGTTTATGTTTGGTTTGATGCACTGTTAAATTATGTCACTGGAGCCAAAATACTTGGAGATAATTTTGACCAAACAATCCATATTATCGGTAAGGATATCCTATGGTTTCATGCGGTTATTTATCCTGCAATTTTACTATCATGTGGATATTCAAATAAATACCAAGCCAAAAACATTTTAGTTCATGGGTTTATTACAGATGCTAATGGTATGAAAATGTCAAAATCAGTTGGTAATGTTATTGAACCTAGCGAACTATTTGCCCAATATCCAATTGAAGCAATCCGATATTATTTGCTAATGGAAACTATTTGGGGAGAGGATATCAAATTCAATCAAACAAGATTAAAAGACATGTACAACAACCAATTAATTAAAGACTTTGGAAATTTATTTCAACGGTTATTTACTCTAGCTAAACCTATTAGTGCAGAATTAAACAAATATTTTTCTGATAATGCGGAATCAATTGGAAATAATTTTAATGAGTTTTTAACTATAATGAAATCTTATGTTGAAAATTATAACCTTGTTCAATATAAAGAATTAATTACAAGCAAATGTGCTCAGGCTAATAAAGAACTAACTGTGAAAAAACCATGGGAAAAATCAGTTGATACAAATATTAAAATTGAGTTAATTGCACAATTACTTGTTGAATTAAAGTGCATTATGTTATTACATTACCCAATAATTCCAGAAAAAATTACCCAATTAGCTAGTTATTTAGGTTGGGAAATCAACACTAAACCAAACTTCACACTAAGTATTTGTCTTGATAAAATCAAGGCATTTGTTGCAATTTAAAAAAAGATTGAAACTAATTCGTTAATTTAAAATATTATATATCATTAATGTTAAGAAAATTGTCTTCCATTACTATTCCCGAAGAATATTTATGTCCTATTTCCTGGAACCTAATGACAGACCCAGTTATATTATCTGATGGACATACTTATGATAAATCATCTATAAAATACATCAAAAACTCCTTATCCCCAATAACAAAGTTACCAATTAAAACAAAAAACCAAATACCCAACCGGTTAATAAAAGGATTTATTGATAAATTTATTGTGGAAAATAAAATAAAATTACCAACAAGTAAAAAACCAAAGGTACCAAAGAAAAAACAACCAGCCAATACCAATGCTAAATTAAAAACTAGGTTTAAAAAAATTAAAAAGACATCTTTTGCTGTTACAGTCAAACCTAATTGGCGATTTTAATTGTAACACATTTATCAAAAGAAAACTATTAAAAAAATTATTTTATCATATGCAATCAGTTCATTAAACGAATTATTAATATTTGTTTGTACGTATTTACTGTCGCTCGGTAAAACTTGTAAAAAATATGAAGAAATAAATGATATTTTTTATTGACCTGGCAAGAAAATATCTTGTTATGAATTGTCCACATGTGGCAAATGATTTGAGATGATTAAGAAACAAATCAATTCCATTTAATCCAAAAACAAAATTAATAGTATAACAAAAAAATCCAACAGAATGGGTTTGTTTGTATGAATTTCGTGTGAATCCTCCAAACCCATAAATCATAAGGAATAATAATATGAATACCAACTCAACTATACCAGTCATTGTAAAATAGTCTGATAATAGAGAAGAAGGATTTATATTGCAGCTTAAATGATTTTTTGCAAAATAAAAATCACAAACAACCCATGGAACAAATCCAACAGCTCCAACAAAACAAATCCAACATAATAATTTTTTATTAAATTGGTCTTGTTTTTTAGTGGTTTGTAAGTTATTATTTTCAGTTTGAGGGTTTGGTTGAATTGTTTCATGTGACCTGGTAAGACTGTGTTTGATATTGTCAAAATTTTCATGTATAATGTTTAAATTTTTATGAATTGAATCAATATGTGTTACAATATTTTGTTCAATGTCTGTTCCAGAATGATTGGCTTTTAACGTTTCATAAAGATTTGATTGAGCATAAGCGAGGTTAGTTTGAGGTAATTGATTGGTATTTACAGAGGGGCTATGTACAGGTTGCATTGGAATTACATCTAATAATATATTATTAAATTAATTTCAATTTTTTAATTTAAGTATAATTAAATAAAAAATTATATCTATAATGACAATTTTTTAATTTAAGTATAATTAAATAAAAAATTATATCTATAATGACAATTTTTTAATTTAAGTATAATTAAAGAAAAAATTATATCTATAATGACAATTTTTTAATTTAAGTATAATCAATTTATTTGTCTTCTTTCTTTGAATTTTGCGAAGAGAAAAATACCCCAACAAGACCAATAATTAGTCGGGCCCACATATAGTTTGATACATTGGAATTACAATTACCAGATGGGTCAAGATAGCGCCAAAACATTACACATCCGACAATTAACCAAGCAAATGCAAACAAACTATATGCATATTGAAGTACAACAACGGGTGTAGCACCCTTTGGCTTACATCCAAGACAAATCAAGAGAATTCCAAACAAACCTAAGAATCCTATCATTGACCAACCTGAAACTGCAAGCCAAGTACTAAGATTAAAACCGATTGGATTCGAGTCGTGTTGACAACTAATATCATTATATGCAAAATATAAATCACAAATAATAAAAGGAGCAATTAACATTAAAACAGTTATAGTTACACACGACACAAGACAACAGGTTTGAGCTTCACATTGACAACATGAAGTAGTTTTAGCCCTGTTTGTTGTTGTAACAATTTGGGCTTCAATATCTGTTCCAGGAGAAACAGCGATTGATGGTAAAGTAGTATTATTATTTAAAGTTGTACCATTAGAGGACATTAATACTTTAAATTAAGAAATATACCATTTTAATTTTCAATTTTTTTAATTGGTATAATAAATTTATACAAGATTGGTACATCTAAAATAAATCCAACTGGCAAAACAATATACAACCAATATTATTATACTGGTCGAACCAAACCATAGCCTTACTTCAATATATTTGTTTACTATATGTCCACATAAGTTTGTTGGCTTAATATAATACCAATACCCAATACAACCAATAATTAACCATACAAAAGAAAAAATACAATATATTATTCCAATTCCAATTGTAAAATTATCCAGTTCAATATTACGAATAAATATGTAAAACCATTTAGCAAACAAAAAAACTAATATAAAACACGTATATCCTGAAACTTCAAGCCAGTTTGTTAATGTAAAACTATAACCAATTGGTATTTGGTAATGCTGACAACTAATATAACTATTTGCAAAATATAAATCTCCAATTAAAAATCCCAACACAAAAGTAATCAAATACAAACCAATTGCAAAACCAATTGCAAATTCTAATGAAAAACAACAATTAGGACACGGATGTTTAATTTTAGTTACATTTATCTGCGAGTTTTCTATAGTATTATCATATAAAATATCTACAACAACAGCCATTGAAATATTATATTGTAAATTAATACCAAATAATAATTTCAATTTTTATTTATAATAAATAAAATTCAACTTAATAAATCAAAATTTAAAGATTAGGATAAGCACCCATCATAAGCACACCGCATTGACCCTTTCCTCCATTATAGGTCTTTCCAGAACGGTCAGTACCTTTTCCTAAGTAAATATATCCTTGGTCTCCCCATGAAGTACCCCATGAGTTCTTAAGAATGTAGTAATCAAGATTAGAAGCATCATCGTGACCATAACCTACAAGAAGTACCGCATGGTCAATATTTGTTCCACATGAATCAGTAAATACACCAGAAGAATACAATTGGAAAGCACGTTGGTCTGCCTCAATACCAACACTTACTGGTTGGAGAGCAAGAGCACTCATCATTGCAGAGTCAGAATTTGGTGCAACATCAGTATGTGATGCTACCTTGGTTCCAGAAACAGCAGTACATGACTTTGAGTTACAAGTACCTCCAGTTTTAGTTACACCAGATGTGTAAGGATATGATTCTTCTGCACATAGGCCACCATTCTTTCCAATCCAATCCATGGTTTGGCTAATTTGTCCACCATTGCAACCCATGTTGGGTCCCCCATTTTTAAGATTGGAACAATCAACAAGCTCTTGTTCAGAAAAACTCATAAGCTTACCATACTTGAGCCAGTAAGCTCCTTCAAGTGCTCCAGTATTTGAGAAGGACCAGCATGAGCCACATTGGCCTTGGTCTTTCACAGGAGTTACTGCACCTTTAGTTCTCCAATCAACAGAACTTGGAACTGCATCAACTTGTTCAGTTGAATAGTTTTTGCTTGGACCTCTAAGGTATTGTCTAAGTTCTTCAAAATTTGATTTGAATCCCATTAGCTCTCTAAATTCTTGTTGGTTCATTCCAGAATACTTATTATGACCAAGTCGATAAGTTTTATTCAAAGAGTTAATGTACTCAATGTATTTATCGTTGTCAATCCAGTTGTTAAACATTCTATCAAATTGACTATCGTCAGAAATGAAAATATCATGCTTTACAACCCAGTCCTTAAATCGGTCTAGATTGATTTGTTCAACTGCATTAGCAAAATCGTTTGTTACACCAGTAGAGCTGGCAGCAACAAGTAAAGTAGAAAGATACATAAATAGTTTAATAAATTGAGTCATTAAAATAATGTTTGTTAGAGTTAATAAATACAAAATTCAATTTTTTTAACAATATAATGTTAAACATTTTTATTAATCAAGTATTTACTAATTAAATCTGTTACACACATTGTAATTGTAAAATGAGGTATATTTCTTGCAAGCATTAAGGTAAATCCCCTAAATGGTTGAGAAGGTTTGTTTCCTGCTATTTTAACAACTTTATAATAATCAAATGGTTGAACTATCAAACTCACTGTTAAAGTAGTTAATGGTGCAGAAATAAAAATAGAATCAAATTTTGATTTGAAAAAATCATTTAGTGGAAATAATGCTGAATAAAGAGCAACATTTTTTCCAATTGAACCAGTATATCCGGGATACAAACCAGATTTTATCAAATGGGTTAGAGAACCCGACGTGTTTTTTAAATGGGTCCAATAATTTTCGTTTCTTTGAGTAAAGTTTTTCCAAACATCAAACGGATGCGTAATCAAACTACCTCCAAGACCCGAAATAATCCCATTAACAGAATTATCCAGTACATTAGAATTAGAAGTTTGTCGATATTGTTTAATTTTTTCATATAGCGTAAATTTACTCGAAGTTGACAAAACTTGTGTAATAATTGCAGGTTTTGAAGCAGCAACAAATCCTTTTACACCCTGTGTTTTTAATATTGATTCAAATGTTTGAGGTATTGTTAAGTTTTTATTATTTTGATAAATTGTTTTTAATGTACATGCTGGTAATGTTGCAATTTCAGCCATTAATGTGCCAACACAACTGGAAAAACAGTTTATATATAAATTTGTGTTATTAATTCTTTGGGATTCCATTAATTAGTATTTTGATATGTAAGTAAAGAAATTTTCTTCAATATTTTTTCAAATATTTAATTACAAACCAAGTTTTGATTTAAGTATTTGCAAACCATTATATGAAAATTTTCTTAAAGGTAGCATATGAGCTTTTGATAAATAAACAACACTAATAAAATCTATTTCGCATAAACCATCAGATTTAATACATTGATTGTTAGAAAAATTTCTTTTTTCCATAAATTTTAAAAAGTCTAGTGGTTTTACAATTTGATATTTTCCATAATACACAAAATTATATATTAATTCTAATGTTTTAAAATTGGCAAAGTAACTAATTGATGTATCAGTTTTATGAGTTAAGTTATTAATTAAGTGTTCATTTACAATCAAATTTTCAACAAGATTATCTAAATTTATTAAATTAAGCTTTATATTAAATAATTCTTCTACAAATTCTCTTATTCCAGTATGTAATGCTGTTTTATCGGATGGTTCAAATCTGCCGCCTAACATTTCATATTTTTTAAAGTTGCCCGTATAATTTCCTCCAAGTAAAATAATATAGTCATTTTTATTTTTAATTTTTTTAATTATTGTCAAACCCGAATTTAAATTCCTTGGTGCTGTTTTAAGCCAATTTTTATATTCAACCATTATATTTACTTATATTAAAAAAATAAATTATATGTGAATATAATACCCAATGAATTTGTCAAATTTAGCAAAATTATCCGGTGGTGCACAATCTTATGAAAAATGTTCAAATAGCCAAATTAGTCAAACAATGCATGAATTCGCCGATAGAAAACTTAAAGACAGAGCTAACAAAGTAATAAAAAATAAATCCCAGGCTATCGCAATTGCTTTATCACAAGCAGAATCCCAGTGTAAATATAACCCAAAAGAAAAAACCATATTAATAAACAAAGTTAATGAAGATTTAAACTCTGACAAAAAATTAAACTTAACAAATATTATCGAAACAAAAAAAGCAATAGAAATGCTTCATGAAAAAAACAAGTACAAACAAATTTATGTTTTTAAAAAATTATTATTTGACAAAATAATTAAATCGCATTTGTCAGGTGATTCTCTCAGCAAAAATATGTGGGATGAAATAAGCCAAATTCATAAATTTGGTTAGATAACTTAATAATTTCTATTCTAAAATAATTATGAAACATTTAATAATATTTTCAGTTATTATAATTGGAGTTGTTTTTTTAACATTAATTTCTTGGTATGATGCACGTAATAATATTATTTCAAACCAAACAAATAATATTTATCTTAAAAAGTCAAAAATTGGAGGTAAATTTGGACGCGGTATTTTTGCAAACAAAGTCTTTAAAAAAGATGAAATAATTGAAAGGGCACCGTATATAGAAGATAAAACTTCAAGTTTTACAGGTTTAGTGCGCGATTATATTTTTAGTAAGAACGAAACAAATTCTATAGTAGCATTTGGTTTTGCTTCACTTTATAATCATTCAGATACACCAAATGCTAAGTGGAAAATATTTGATGATTATGTTGAAATAACTGCTGAAAAACAAATAAATAAAGATGATGAAATTTTAATATCTTATGGTGATAATTATTGGAACACAAGAAAAGATCTGATAAAAAATTAAATAAAAAAATACTTTTTATTATTTAATTTACTTCTTATTTTTTAAATAATTAATATAATGAGCACCATACATTACATTCTTAGTTGTTATATTAGATTCTAAAGTTTCATCTGGTGTATTTTGAACTGTAGTATTTGATGAAGATGCACTTGAATTATATTGTTTTTTAATTTGAGAAATTTTTAATAAAACTGTATTTGATGTTGATTGGGAAATTATTGGTTTTATTTCAGGTGTAGTTTCATTTTGAACATAGGTTTCATTTGCTTTTAAATTTAGAGCTTGGTGTCTTGCCATTTTATATGTGTTAATATTAATTCCAATATTTTGTACTGAATTTAAAATTGGCATATCTGCTTGGTTAGCTTGTTCTTCAGCTGCTTGGTTAGCTTGTTCTTCAGCTGCTTGTTTAGCTTGTTCTTCAGCTTCTTTCTTAGCCTTTTCTTCAGCTTCTTTCTTAGCCTTTTCATCGGCTAATTTTTTGGCTTGTTCATCAGCTGCTTTCTTAGCCTTTTCATCAGCTGCTTTCTTAGCTTTTTCTTCAGCTGCTTTCTTAGCTTTTTCTTCAGCTGCTTTCTTAGCTTGTTCTTCAGCTTCTTTCTTAGCTTGTTCTTCAGCTGCTTTCTTAGCTTGTTCTTCAGTTGCTTTCTTAGCTTGTTCTTCAGCTGCTTTCTTAGCTTGTTCTTCAGTTGCTTTCTTAGCTTGTTCTTCAGTTGCTTTCTTAGCTTGTTCATCAGCTTCTTTCTTAGCCTTTTCATCAGCTTCTTTCTTAGCTTGTTCTTCAGCTGCTTTCTTAGCCTTTTCATCAGCTTCTTTCTTAGCTTGTTCTTCAGCTTCTTTCTTAGCCTTTTCATCAGCTAATTTTTTGGCTTGCGCATCAGCTTCTTTCTTAGCTTTTTCTTCAGCTGCTTTCTTAGCCTTTTCATCAGCTGCTTTCTTAGCTTTTTCTTCAGCTTCTTTCTTAGCTTGTTCTTCAGCTAGTTTTTTAGCTTGTTCTTCAGCTTTAGCAAGTTGTTCTTTAATTTCATTATCAGTTTCAGTTACTGGAGTTGAAATTTTACTATTAACTTGATCTATTACTAAAACTTCGTCATCTGATGTATCATAATCTGTATCTGATTCATAATCACTAGGTTTAATTGTATTAACATTTTTAGAAGCGACAGTTCCCATTTGAAAAGGAATGGGTAGATTATTAATTACTTTTTGATTATTAAAATCAGCCATTGATGTTTTTGTTAATGAAATAAACTTCGAACATGTTAAAACTGGTAATTGTTCAGGATTATTTAATATTCCAACAAGTGCTAAATAAAAATCACCAATTGACATTTGACCAATCCCATTATTTAGTAACCAACAAAGTCTTGTAGTAAAATTACCACTAATTTGTCCTAAATTATTGCCTTCATAACTAAATGTGTTATCTCTAGTACCTGAAATTAATATTACAATACCTTTAATGTCATTTGATTTTTTCGTATAATAAGCAGACAAAATATTAGTATTGTTTTCTGGTTTTTTCATTTCTTTAAGTAATTCTGGAATTGTTTTTGATGAAAATTTTTTTGTATTTTTTGGATCAACAAAAAACATTGAATATAAATCAATAACTGTTCCAGAATTACAAGAATCAAAGAATACATAAACTCTTTTATTACTTGGAATATTTTTAAAACAATTATTTATTTCATCATCTATTAAAAAACCATATGTTCTTCCTTCATTTGTAACAAGACAACTATCTCTAAATTGGCCATTTGTTGAATCATTACTTTTACGTTGTATTCTAGCATTTGACATGTTTACCATAGTATCTGATTCGTCTTTATTAACGTCATTAACTGAGGCACCATGTCCTGAATAATATAAAAAGGAAACAGTTTCTGGTGCAACACAAAAGAGATTAAGCTGAGTTATAATATTTTTTTTTGAAGGAAATAAAGGAGATGATTGAGGCAAGTTATCTCTCATTATAATAAATCTTGTGTTTGGATTAATTTTTTTTATAGTATTTATAAAATTATCTGCATCGTTATAACACCCATTAAGTTTAATTTGTGGAATATTTCCATATTCATTTGAAATAACTAACGCAACAGAAGGGCTTTTATTTGCCATTATTATACTTATAATAGATAAAAAAAAATTTTAAATCCCTTTAAAAAAAAATTATTTATATGAATTTAATGAAAACAAATATAATTTTAGTTAATTATAATTCTTTATTTGATGAAGAATTTTATTTCATATTGGACAAATCAATCCAAGTTTTACCAGGAAAATATAATTTATTAGAAATAAAAAAAATCATACAACAAACAATTAATATTAATTTTGATTTTGATTTATTTGCATGTGCGGATAACACAGAACCATTTATTATAAATTCCTTAAGACTAAATAATAATGATAATATTCATATTGATAAAACAGGAAAAATTATTTTATTAACAAAATCAAAAAAAAATTATATCTTATCTGGTCAATTAACTATTAAAACAAACGAAACATTAGGAAATTTAAATGTCAACAAAGTAAAACGACAAATTAAATTAAAAAAATTATCCAATTATGAACAAATTATATATGATTATCATCCTCATCGTACAAACTTGAGTAGATATCCTCTATTAATTTTGTCGCGTCTATAGTCACCCATTTATGATTACACTTAAGCTTTTTAACATTTTTAAATTCCTGGTTGTAAAAAGAAAGAGATTTTTTAAATCGAAAGTATTCGTCAGATGAAGACAAACAATTAGTCATTAATTGTAATTTATTTAAACAATTACAATTGTCACAAGAAGTAAAAATATTGTTTAGGTAGGTAGATGAAATATTATTTTTAATAAGTTGAATAAATTCTAATTCCATTAAATTTGTTAATCTTAGTCCAAATAATAAAATCTATTCAATTTTTATTTTCCAATTATAAATAATATATATCAAACTAATGGGTTTTTTTGGACAATTTGGAAATCAATCAGCTAAAATAAAAATTTATGGTAACGAATACACACAAGAGGCTGCTCTTGTATTTGTATCTGGAGTTATTTTATTTATAGCTTTGTATGCAAAATATGGTTTAACATGGCAAGTTTTTAGTGTTTTACCAATTAGTTTTGTGTCAGCTTATAAAGTTGAATGTATGCAGATTGGTTCTTGTTTTGCATTTGCACAATATATTTCATTGTTAAATTTTATTGTATCAGTTACAATAGTAATTAATATTTTTAAAAACAGAAACAATTATTAAATGGGCAAATAATGCGATTTTAATAATTAAAAAATATTTATTTTTATTAAATGGAAATTAATAAAAGTACAAATTTAAAAACATATAAAATAACTGAAATACTTCATGATTCTCTATGTAAAAATAATTCACATAATGTTATTTTAAAGTTAAATGGTCATCTCGTAACCTTTGGATTTATGGGATTAAAACCTTACGAAGGAGATATTATTGAATGTGATTTAGTACCCAGAGATGATCATACAAGTTACAAATTTAATACTTACAAAGTTTATTTGCCTTTGGGCGAAATGGCACAATTGCAACGGGTAAATAAAATACTACAAAATGAAAATCATGAATACAACTACAACACAATTAAAAATTATTTTGCACAGTATGAATACGGTGAAAAATTTTGGCTTAACTTATTTACAAAGTTTAATCAAGATAAAGACTCGGAAAATATTTATGAACCTTTAAAAATCGTTGGTACGCATTCAGCAAAGTATTATAATTCTCTTATTGGGCATTTTAAAACAGAGCTTGAAAAAATGGGTATTAAATTATATCATAACCAATATATGGAATTATATTTGCATCCAAAATTTGGATTTAATATTAACCAATGGAATGGTTCAGATTTACTTTTACTTTTTAATATTGATTGTTTTACTATTAAAACAATTTTAAATATTGCCATCGGAATGAAACTTAATAAATATTTAATATGTGAATTAATTATTATTTATTGTTTATCAAATTCATATACTGGTTCCACATGTATCAATTACTCTTATTATAAAATACTTGATGAAATAATGAATCAAAAAGATTTGTCAAATGAATTTGAGTCAATACAAAAAATACTAACGGAAAAAAATTTTGAAAAAATTATTGGAGAATTAATTGAAAAAAAATCAATTATTCAAGTTGAAAATTATTTATATTCAAAAAAATTATACGATACAGAATTTGAAATTTCACGTCTGCTCAACAAAATTAATAGTTCCCAATCAATTACCAAATCCTTAGATTTAAATGAGGAAAAAATAATTAATTTTATTAATGGTTATCAAGTTAAACCAGAACTATATTTAAATGAACAACAAAAAACTGGTATAGTCAAAGTATTTAAATCTCCTGTTTCTGTAATTTATGGTAAAGCGGGTACAGGAAAGTCAAGTTTACTGGGCGGACTATTAAATACTATTGAATACATTAATAATAAATTTTCTTCTCAACAAATTCAAGTGTTTTTCTTAACACCAACTGCAAAAGCAAAAATGAAATTATATTCTGACATATTAAAAAACTTTGAAAATTACAAAGAAAATATTCGAACAATAAATTCATTTAATTATTCGGGATTTGATGAAAAGTCAAATAATTTTAAAAACACTAATTTATTTGTTATTGATGAAACATCTATGGTTGATGTTTTTTTAATGAACGAAATGCTTGAAATATTATCAAAAATACCAAATGTTTCTATTTTATTTCTTGGTGATATTAGACAATTGCCAAGTATAGGTCCTGGTGACTTTTTGAATAACATTATTCAATCTGGTTGTTTTTCTGCAACTGAATTAACAACTGTTGTGAGAAATGGTGGGATTATAACTGAAGTTTTAGACAAGATAACAGATGGTCAAATGTTATCACATAAAGATTATATATCAACATTAGATTTCCAATGGATAATTCCAACCAGTAAAAATTACTTGGAATATATTACCAAGTCATTAAAAAGTACAGATGATATGATTATTTCAGCAACAAACCGAGCTATTAATGACTTAACAGATGAAATTAGAAAAATTAAAAACCCTAACGAAAAAACCTGTGTAAGTTTCAAATATGTTGATAAAGATTTTAATAAAATAACATTAAAAGTTGGCGATCCCGTAATTTTTAATCAAAATTTTAATCAAGAAGGATTGTTTAATGGTATGAGTGGAAAAATACTAGAAATTATAAATTCTTATAATGTTACAAAACAAGCAAATATAACAAAAATTCAGGTTCAATTTGAAGACTTGTTTTTTACATTTGACTCCGATAGCGAATACATTAAATATCTTAAACCTGCATACATGATTACAGTTCATAAATCTCAAGGACAAGAATATCCAAATATTATTGTGGTACTTTCTGATTCACAATTACTTAATCGTAACACATTATATACTGCAATATCCCGAGCTAAAAAATCAGTTACATTAATAGTTACTGAAAAAATATTAGCAAAAGCAATTAAAAGAAAAAATAAAAGAAAAACACTTCTTACAGATATGATAAAATACCATTCGACAAAATTATCAAACAATAATATTTTATCATTTGATTTATTTTATAAAAAAATTAATAGTAATTTAACTATCTAACCAAATTGTTCGCAATGTGAGATTTTAATAATTCAGTTGCACATTTTGAATCTTCGGTTTTATATTTAATACTTGCACTAGATACACATGAATTTCTTGTTAAAACACTTTCAATATTTTTAACAAGTTCTTCAAAAAGAGCAAGTTCTAATTTACTGCTACCTAATGACTTTTTCAATTTACTTAAAATCAAAACTATTCTTTTGTACTCGTCATAAAGTTCTTTATTATACTTGGCAACAAGATTATACTTTTGTAATAATTGAGATAATTCTGATTTATCTTTGTCAATAACATATTTATCAGACTTTATAACAGACTTGTATTTTTCATAGTGTTCTAAAAATTGTCTTGATAAGTCATTTGTTGAATAATGTGTACTATTTCGAATATCTTGAATTAAACTCATCATATTTGATTTGTCTTCTGATTTAACAATATGAGTATTAATCATATTTTCGATAACTGTTAGTTTGATATTAACTTTATCAAGTGTTTTGATAAAGTTTGGTTTTATCATTTCAAGTTTTGACAAGTATTGAGTATCCCATACCATTTGCATATTGTGTTTATTAATTGTTTGATTCAATTTTCTAATTTCAACTGATAAATTTTTTAAAGAAGCAAGAGATACCTGATAATTTTTATCAGCAGAACCCAATAATGAAGTTGTGTTTGAAATATCATTGTTTAAGTTTAAAATTTCTTTAATGTTAACTCCAATTATTTCACTAATAAATGAGTCTATTTTAAATTTTAATTGATTCATTTTAGTAGAAACCGATTGATTGTTTGAATTGACTAGGTCAAAAAACATTTGATGTGATTTATTAACACTTGTATTTG